>Ga0070739_10000721_pt1 | contig 58311 bp, 53 predicted proteins | sample Coa_R1_7_FD_66445 | JGI IMG/M metagenome (GOLD analysis project Ga0070739, IMG submission 66445) | Surface soil microbial communities from Centralia Pennsylvania, which are recovering from an underground coalmine fire - Coalmine... | ecosystem: Environmental > Terrestrial > Soil > Unclassified ...
TGCGCAAGGGCCGCATCGTAGAGGTAGGCAGCCATGCCGAGCTGCTGGCCCGCCGCGGCCTGTACTACCGGCTCTGGGAGCTGCAGCGGCACGATGGTCTGCTGCGCTCCGCATGAGGCAGGCCCGACGCCGCGTTCCGCCGGTGGTGGGGGCCGCAGTCGCGGCAGCCGGCCTCGGCGTGTTGGCCTACGCCGCGCTGGTGGAGCCCCGCCGCCTCCAGGTGGTGCACCGCCGGGTGCCAGTGCGCGGCCTGCCGCCGGCCCTGGCCGGGCTGCGCGTGCTCCATCTCTCCGACCTACACATCGGCGCGCTTCACTGCGGCAGCGCCCACGTGCGCGCTGCCGCGTCGGTGCCGGCCGACCTCGTGGCGGTGACCGGCGACCTCGTCCAGGGCACGCGGGCGATCCCCTACTGCGCCGATCTGCTGGGAGCGCTCCAGGCGCCGCTCGGCGTCTACGTGGTGCTGGGCAACCACGACTACTCCTATCCCGGCTGTGCCGTGGACACGGAGGCGCTGGTCGCGGCGCTGCGTGCCCGGGGCATCCGGGTGCTCCGCAACACGGCCGCGCCGGTGCAGCGGGGCGGCGCAACGCTCTGGCTGGCCGGCGTGGACGACCCGCACCGCCGCCGCCACGATGTCGCCGCGGCACTCGCCTCGGTGCCCGATGCGGCCTGCGTGGTGCTGCTCGCGCACTCGCCGGACGTGCTGCGCGACGTCCCACCGGGCCGCGTGGCGCTCGCGCTAGTCGGGCACACGCACGGGGGCCAGGTGCGCCTGCCCGGCCTGCCCGCCCTGGTGACGAACACCCGGCTCCGGCTGGCGGAGCCCCATGGCCTGCAGTGGGTCTGCGGGACGCTGGTCCACCTGCACGCGGGGCTAGGCAACATCATCCCGCTGCGCTTCGGCATCCGGCCCGAGGCGGTGGTGCTGGAGCTACAGCCCGCCCCGCACTGCCCTGCTGCGGCCGCGGTGCACCGCGCCGCTCGGCTACCTGGCCTCGACGAGGAAGGCGGTGGCCAGCACGTCCGCCACGCTGCGCTGAACCAGCCGGCGCAGGAACGGCAGGCGGGCTAGATCACCCGGCGTGCCCTCGGCCAGCTGAGCAGCGACGGCAAGGGCGAGGTCGCGCGCGCGCGAGTCGCCGTTGCGGTCAAGCAGCCAGGCCTGGCGGCGCAGTCGCTGACGCAGGCGGGCACGCAGCGCGGGCTCGACGAGCTGCGCGATAAGCGGGCGGTACTGCCGCTCGGTCAGGCGCGAGCCGCTGGGGCCTGGGACGTGCTGCATCGCCTCGGCGGTACGCAGGAAGTCGAAGCCCCAGGTCTCGAAGAAGGGGTGATCGAGGAGGCGGCTGCTGGCGCGGATGAGGTCGTCGCGGCGGGCGTAGGGCGTATCATCGAGTTCGGGCAGCGCGGCGGGCTCGTCCGCGGGCGGCGGATACGTCTCGTGGAGCAGCGGCTCCCAGAGTTCGAACGCCGGGGGAAGCGGGCGCCCGGTGGCGGCGTTTGTCTCCAGGGCGGCTGCCAGCAGCCCCCGGGCAGCGGCCAGATCGGCGTCGAGCAGGGTAACCCCTTGCTCGTCGAAGTCGAACAGGCGCTCCTCCAGCTGGTCCGCAGCCATGCTGCTCAAGCCATGGACGCTCTTCACGCCCCAGCTATCGTGCAGGAAGAAGTCCGCGAGCAGAAGGGCGTGCTCCCCCAGGCGGCGCACCACCAAGACGGCCTGCCCCCCATCTCCATCGATGATGCTCAGCAGCACGCGCTCGAGCGGTGGCAGCGGCAAGGGAGTGGTGCGCCGACCGCCGTCGACTACCTGCAGGCTCAGCCGCGAGCGCATAGCAGCCGCCTCCGTGCGTAGCTGCGTGTCGCGCGTGGTCTGCATGAGCCGCTCGACGGGGCCGGCCGCGGCCGGGTCGCGCAGGCGCAGGAGCTCGCCGAGCGCCAAGCGCTGGAGCGCGGGGTCCGGGAAATGGAGGAGCGCGTGCAGGAACCAAGCGAGCGCCAGGCCCGGCTTGCCTGCCGCCCGCATGACCACGGCCTGGCGCTGCGCCGCAGGGAGCGCGGCCAGATAGCCCAGCACCTCCTCGAAGAGCTCGTTGGCCGGTGGCCAGCTCATGCCGGCCTGGTCAAGGGCCTCCAGCAACGTCCCTTCGGGATCCTGGAGCGTGGTGAGAAACGCCAAGCGCCGCTTCGCCTCCCCGCGCTCTGGCCAACCGAGGCGGCGCCGCGCGCCGAAGCGCACGATGTCTGCGACCGTGGGGTCCTCGGCGATGCGGCGGAGGTAGGTTGGCGTCCGCCGGCCGGCCGTGCCCCCGAGGAGTTCGAAAGCGAAGAGGGGCACCCGCGCGCGGCCGGCGCTCAGGCGCTGCGTCAGGAGCTCGGGCAGCAGGCGCCGGGCTGGCCACAGCTGCTCGAGGAGGGTCGCGGCCTGCTCGCGATCGCCGGTTAGTAGCGCCTCGTCGATGCGGTCGAGGAGCTGCTCGACTTGCGCGGCCGTTAGCGTGGCTTGCGGTCGGCTCCTGGCGGGTCGCTGCTCGGCCATGACTTGGCTCCCTCGGTGTTTTGGCCCTGGCATGCCACGCCACCTGAAGGGCCACGCCGCTGCGGGCCCGCCGGAGGGCCGACCGACCCGGCCGCGCCGTTCAGGGAGGCTCGGGGACCGTTGGGGACATGATACCGCTTTGCAAGCCCTGACGTGGGGAAGGCGCGGCGTTAGTTCCGCCGTGCCCAGAGCGCCTCGATCTGGGCGAGCTGGTCCCGCACCCGCTCGCCGTCGGCAGCGTGAGGAGCTAGCTGCAGGTAGCGAGCCAGGTCAGCTCGCGCGGCGCGCAGGTTGCCGCGCCGGTATTGGAGCAGCCCGCGGTCGCGGAGTTCCGCGGGCGCGTCGGGGGTCAGCAGGAGGATCCGCTCGACCGCGCTCAAGGCACGATCCCAGTCGCCCTGCTGGCTGTAGATGAGCTTGAGGTTGGTGAGCAGGCGCGTCAGGATCTGCCGCTTGCTCACCGGAGCGAGGTACTCCTCGCGGAACGCGAAATCAGCGCCGAACTGCGCGCGCAAGCGAGCGATGCAGTCCTCGCGGCGGAGCAGGAGCCCCTGGTGGAACACATCGATGTAGTACGGCGGCTGCGCGGCATAGTAGCCGACGAGGAAGTGAGCGGGCATCCCGACGCCGGCGAGGGGCAGCTCCAGCCGCCAACCTACCTCGAGGTAGACGATGGACAGCGTGATCGGGATGCCGGTGCGCCGGTCGAGCACCTCGTTGAGGAAGCTGTTGCGCGGGTCGTAGTAGCGGGCGGTGTTGCCCCGGAACCCCTGTAAGGCAAAGAGGTACTGGTTCAGCGCCAACAGCCGGCCCAGGGGCGGAGCCGTGGGGAGCGGGAGGTCGGCCACGTCCTGCGCCATGCCCTCCAGCCGGGCTACGTAGGCCTCGATATCGAGGGCGGGGTACTCCTCGGCGGCGAGGTAGAGCGCTGCCCGCGCGAGATCGATGGCGTGGTCTGCCCCGGCCACGAGGGCAGCCAACCGCTGGCGCGCTTCCGCAGGAGTCATCGCGGCTCGCCTCCGGTCTCGCGGGATTATAGCGCCGCACGCCCGCGGGCTCGGCGAGAAGCGGGCCTGGCCGCTATCATCAAGCGAGGGAGTGAGGTTGCACGGAGGCGCGGATGGCTGAGTGGGAGAAGGTCGCCGAGGTGGGGGAGGTGCCGCCCGGCGAGCTGCGCGAGGTCGAAGCGCATGGGGAGCGGCTGGTGCTGGCCAACGTCGCCGGCACCTATTACGCGTTCGGGGCCTGGTGCCCGCACGTGGGCACGTCGCTTGCCCTCGGCTACCTGGACGCCCACGTCGTCACCTGCTTCGCACATCTGTGGCGGTTCGACGTGCGCGACGGCCGGATCCTCTACCCGCCCCTGGAGGGCGTGGCGCGCGGCTATAACCTCCCGACCTATCCCGTCCGCGTGGAGGGCCGCGACATCCTGGTGGGGCCGCGCGAGCGCTAGCGGCCCAGGCTGTCGATGAAGCCGCTGCGGTCCAGCTCCTCGACGAACTGCGGGTAGATGAAGTCCGCCGGATCGGCACTCGCGGCCCGCGGGTTGGTCTGAGCAGCGAACTCCAGCATCGCCTGAGCGCCAGCCAGTGTGGGATAGGGCTTGCTGGCGAGGTAGCGCTGGGCGTAGGCCTCCCAGGTGTCGTCGATCAGCTTCTGGTTGTCCGTCTTCATCCAGCGCTGGAGGATCTGCTGGGACTCAGCGCGGTGCGTCTTGAAGTAGTGAATGGCCTCGATGAAGGCGCGCATGAAGGCGCGCACGTCGTCGGGGCGGCTGCGCACGAAGGCGCCGCTGGCGGCCACGCTCACGAAGGGGAAGACCACATCGCGCAGGTCGGCGAGCACCGGGAAGCCCAGCCGCGTGGCCTCCTCGCCGAACGCCTCGTCGACGACAGTGGCATCGATGCTGCCCGCCTGGAGCGCGGCGAAGCGGGACTCCTGGGCGCCGATCTGGAGCACGGTCACGTCGGTGTTGGGGTCGAGCCCGAGCTTGCGCATCGCGTACTGGAAGGCCACATCGGAGGCGGAGCCGCGGCGGGCGGTGGCGACCCGGCCGCCGCGCAAATCGGCGCCGGTGCGGATCCGCGGGTTCGCCACGAGCACATAGGGCAGGGTGGGCACGTAGTGGGCGAGGTCCAGGATGTCGGCGCCCTCCAGCCGGGCGTTGACCACGGCCTGGCTGCCCGTGCCGACGATCGGCACCTCGCCGGCCACCGCCGCCTGGACGGCGGTCGTCCCGCCCTCGAGGAAGACCAGCTCGACGTCTAGCCCGTGCTTGGTGAACAGACCGGCGTCCTGCGCCACCCAGAAGGGGGCCGCCTGGCCCCCGACGGTGAACCAGGCCACCTTGAGGGGGACCAGCGGCGGCTTCGCCGGGGCCTCGGCCGCGGCGCCGCGGCTGTCCGGTGCGGCTCCCGGCGCCGCTGGGGCACAGGCGAGCGCAAGCCCCAGCACCAGCCAGCAGGAGAGGAGAGACGCGCGGAGATCAGCCCGAGGCATGCCTGCTCCTCCGGGCACGGCGCGGCGACTGCCCGCTTCCCAGCTCTGTGGGCGATACGCCGTGCCTCTGTCGCAGCAGGATACGGGGCGGCGGCCCCGGTGTCAAGCCCGCGAACGGAGGCGGTGTGCAGGCGGGGTGGCGTACCGGTTGCTCGGCCCGGGGGGCGGCACCTACAATCGTGGCAGCAGGGCTGCGGCCCGCAAATGCCGGTCGTAGGTGTACCACATGCGCTGGACGGGCTTGCCGCGCAACCTCGTGCTGATCTACCTCATCGTCGTCGCCACGTATAGCACCGAGGGCTTCATCACCGTGGTGCTGGCGCCCTACCTCCAGCATCAGGGGATAGCGCTCTCGCAGATCGGTGCGATCGTTTCCGCGATGGCGGTGGCCAGCCTGTTCAGCCGTCTGCCGGCGGGGCTGCTCTATCGACCGGGGCGCGCGAACGCTGCGATCGCGCTCGCGGCGGTGACTGTTGCCGCGGCAACCTTCGCCTATCCGCGCACCGACTCCGAGCTGCTGCTCGGGGCGATCCGGCTGATCCACGGCTTTGCCTTCGGCGTGTCGACCACCTTGAACATGGCGCAGTTCTTCGATGTGCGCCCGCCGAGCTTCGAGCGCGGCCGCGCCATGGGGTTGTTCGCCGCCTGCCTGGCGTTGGGCAACATGCTGGGGAACTTCCTCGGCGGCTGGTGGGCCGACACCTTCGGCTTTGAGTCGGCGTTCACGGTCGCGGCGGTGTTCCCGCTGGCAGCGGCGCTGATCAATCTCCAGATCCGCACGCCGCCGCGTGTGGGCGCGCCCCGGCCGGCGGCGCAGCTGTCGGCTACGCTGCCCGCGAGCCTCGCCGCGCTGCGCAACCCGGGCATCTTGCTCGCGGCGCTTCTCCTGTTCTGCGTGAACACGCTCAACCAGATGTTCAACCCGTTCTTCAACCTGTATGCGCTGAGCATCGGCCTCAGCCTGACGATGGCCGGTATCCTGCGCGGTACGGCGAGCTTCAGCGGCGTGTTCACGCGGCTGTTCGCTGGCGAGCTGGGGCGCTGGTGGAGCTACCAGACCATCTCGCGGGCCGGCATCACCCTGTCGGCGATCGCGGTGTTTCTGGTGCCGACCACGACGCTGGGCGTGCTGTTGGCTCCCTTGGTGGTGAGCGTCTCGGTGCTGCGCGCCATCCTGACAGTCACCGGGGGCGTGAGCGTGATCGACGCGACCGACGCCACCGCGGAGCAGCGTGGGGTCGCGTCGGGCCTGTTCAACATGGGCAAAGATCTGGGGTCGATCGCGGGGCCGTTGCTCGGGGGGCTGGTGGCGGGATGGATAGGGGTGGGCCCGATGATGCAGGTGATAGCCGTAGCTACCCTGGTGTTGTTCTGGGGCGGCGCGGTGCTGTTGGAGCCGCGTATCCGCGCCCGGGCGCGGCCGGGCGTGGGGCCTCAGCCGGTCGCCTAGGGGGTGAGCGGCCGGCCGTTTGACGCGGCGCAGGTCGGATGCCACAATGGGCGGGACATAACAGGGAGGTGGAAAGTGGCGACGCTCTTCAGGCTGGCGACGGTGGAGCAGCGCGGCGCGCGGCGCGCGGCGCTGCTGGTTGATGATACGTGGGTGGATATCGCGACGGCGGCGCAGGCCCGCGGCGGGCCGGCCATCGGCCCCGCAGGCCTCGACCTGCTAGGGATCCTCCAGGGCTGGGATACCTGGCTCCCCTGGCTGCGGGAGCTAGCCGACCGCGTCAGCGCCGAGGCGCCGGCGAGCGCAGAGCGCCTCGACCCCGATCCTGCCACCCTGCGCCTGCCCTTCATGCCGCGGCAGATCTACGCTGCCGGCGCCAACTACTACGACCACGCCGTGGAGATGGGCGGGCAGCGCCCCGACAAGAGCAAGCAGGAGCCCTACTTCTTCTACAAGAACCTGAGCAGCGTCATCGGGCCGAACGAGCCCATCGTGATCCCGCCGGAGGTGACCCAGCCCGACTGGGAGGCCGAGCTGGCGGCGGTGATCGGGCGCCCGGCGCGCCGCGTGAGCGCCGACCGGGCGCTCGACTACGTGGCCGGCTACACGATCATGAATGACGTGTCCTGCCGCAACCTCGGCCGCCGCACGGACCAGCCCTGGCCCTTCGACTGGCTCCTGGCGAAGGGCTGGGAGACGTTCGCCCCGTTCGGCCCCTGGCTCGTCCCGGCCGAGTTCATCCCCGATCCGCAGCATCTCGACATCCGGCTGTGGGTCAACGACGAGCTCAAGCAGAACACCAATACTTCGGACATGATCCATACCACGGCCGAGCAGATCGCCTGGATCTCGCGCGTCGCGCGCCTCATGCCCGGCGACGTCATCTCGACGGGCACCGGGGCGGGGGTAGGGCGCCCGCGGGGCACCTTCCTGAAGCCTGGCGACCGCGTGACCATCGAGATCGAGAGGGTAGGGCGGCTGGAGAACCCCGTCGTCGGGGAGGGGTGAGCGCTACCAATGCCGTTACCTCGCGACCGTGGGGAGCCGGGGCGCCTGATCCGCCCCTGCGGGGGGTGATGGAGGCGAGCAGGCGGGTTGGCGCCGACCGGGTGTGGGCTGGTGCCGTGGTCCCCCGGCAGAGCGGGCCAGCGGGTGGCGCCGGTAGCATGCGCAGCGGAGGGCCGTAGGGGCGCGGCCGGAGGGGGGCGCGATGGTGGAGCGATTAGCTGGAGCGTCCAACCCGGCGCTAACGCCGTACCTGCGGTTGTTCTCCGCGGTCGTCGTCTTGGTACTCCTGGTCGGCGCCGGCCTGTTCTTCGCGCCTGGCCTCATCCAGCCGCGCTGGCCGTGGTCGCTGACGCCCTTCAATACGCGTTTCCTGGGCGCGTTCTACACGGCCGAGCTGGTAATGATGGGCCTGCTACTGGCGGTCAACCGCTGGGCGCCGGCGCGCGTGGTGCTGCCGATGGCGTTCCTGTTCACGGCGCTGGTTACCGCAGCCTCGCTGCTCTCGCTCGACCGCTTCGACCTGCAGCGCCCGATCGCCCGGGCATGGTTCGTCGTCTATCTGGGGGCGCTGCTGGGATCGGCCGGGTTCCTCTGGCGCTATCGCGCGCTGGCCCCGGTCGAGCCGCGATCCCCGCCGCTGCTGTGGCGCGCGTATCTGAGCGTGCAGGCCGGCGGCTTCACGCTCTACGGGCTGGGCCTGCTGTTGGCGCCTGACAGACACCTTCGGGGCGTTCTGGCCCTGGGCCCTCGACGGGTTCCACGCCCAGCTCTACAGCGCGGTGTTCGTCGCGGGGGGCGTCGGCTCCTTCCTCCTCGTGCGCGCCGCGGCGCCCGTCGAGCTGCTGACGCTGGGGCTGAGCCAGGCCGTACTGGGAGGGCTGGCCGTTCTGGGGGTGATCCTCGTCGATGCCGCCGTGCACCGCGTGAACTGGTCGCTACCGGGCACGTGGCTCTGGCTCGCGATGTTCGGGGTCCCCGCGCTCGCCGGCGTGGGGATCGCACTAGAGGCGGGCAGGCGTAGGGCCGCGGCGTGAGCGGCGGCGGTACGCCTGAGGAACAGCCGGAGGGGTGCTGCTGGGGCTGGTCACAGCCGTGTCGCAATGTGGTTGTGGCCCCTTAGGAGGCGTGTTATAATCCGTGTGCCGTCGCCACGACGGCCATGACGGGCCGGCCGGGTGCCGGCTCGTTCTTCTTACCTTCCTGCTCTCGCAGGAGGCGAGGGCAAACCCAGAGGAAGGGGGTGACGAGTGCGCGAGTACGAACTCTTGTTCGTGCTCACTCCAGACCTAACCGATGAGGACGTGGCGGCGGCCACGGAACGGATTACTGCCCTGATCACCAATCGCGGCGGGGAGATCACGAGAGTCGACGCCTGGGGGCGCCGCCGTCTCGCGTACCCGATTCGCCACCGCCTCGATGGCTACTACACGGTGGTGCGGTTTCGGCTGGAACCCCGCTTGCTAGAGGAGGTGGATCGCAGCCTCCGGCTTACTGAGCAGGTCCTGCGGCATCTCATCGTCCGGGCGGAGGAGGTGCCTGCTCCCAAACCTGAACCCCGTGCGAGTGTGCGTGTGTCTGAGGAGTCGAAGGAGTAACCACCATGGCCCTGTGCAAGGCAGTGTTGATCGGCAATATCGGGACCGAGCCGGAGCTGCGCTACACCCCGGCGGGCAGGCCCATCCTCCGTTTCCGCGTGGCCTGCAACCGCTGGCTGCCGCCCTCGCCCGAGGGGGAGCGGCGCGACGAGACGGAGTGGTTCACCGTTCTCTGCTTCGATCGCCGCGCGGAGCTGTACAAGGACCTCCTGTCCAAGGGGAACCGGGTCTACGTGGAGGGGCGCCTGCAGACGCGGAGCTATGAGGGGCGCGATGGCCAGCCCCGGTTCGAGATCCAGGTGGTGGTCACCGAGCTCCAGCAGCTCACCCCCCGGCCGCGCGCGGAGGGGGAGCAGGCGGTGCCGCCCGTTACGGTGCCCGCGGCCGAGGCCGACACCGAGAACCTGGACGAGGTGCCGTTCTAGCGCGAGCACCGCACCCACCGCGCTGATGGCTTTGGCGACGACAACCTGCTGAGGAGTGAGGAAGAGCGTTGACGGAGATCGAGTCCCAACCGGCAGCAGCTGGAGACACGCCTGCAGAGCCGCCCGCGGCGAAGGCCCCTGCTGAGGCGCCCGCGGCCGGCCAGGCGGAAGCGCGCCAAGCGGCCGAGCGGCCCGCCGCAGCCCGCCGCAGCGGCAAGCGCGAGTACCGCGGCCGCTACGGCCAGCGGCGGAAGGTCTGTGCGTTCTGCGCCGACAAGATCGCAGTGGTTGACTACAAGGACGTGGCGCGCCTGCGGCGGTACCTGGGAGAGCGCGCGAAGATCGAGCCGCGGCGCAAGACGGGTACCTGCGCCCGCCACCAGCGCGCCCTCGCTACCGCGATCAAGCGCGCCCGCCACGTGGCACTGCTGCCTTTCACGGGCGAGCACATGCGCATCAGCGGCATGACCCTGCGCTAGCCGGGCATGCCCGACTACAGCTCGCGCAGCGGGGTGTGCGGCGCGCCGGCCGGGGGGCAGCCCCGAGGGAGCGAAGTGCTCACCGTGCCCCATGCGTGATGCCAAGCCAGTCCCAGGCGGAGACGGATGGGCCGACAGGCACCGGTAGTCAAGCGCACGAAGGAGCCGAAGAGTGCCGCGGTGCGCGCGGCGCTCGCCTCCCCCCCGCGCCGGCAGCTCTCCAAGTGGCAGCGTGAGCGCCGGCAGAAGCAGCTGATCCTCCTCTCAGGGATCGTGCTGGCCCTGGTGGTCGTGGGCGTGCTCGGGTTCGGGTACGTACGCGAGACGATCTGGCGCCCCTACGAGCCCGCCGCCTGGGTGCACGGCGAGAAGATCCCCATCGGCGCGCTCGCGCAGCGCGTCCGGCCGCAGCTCCAGGCGCTGGACAACGAGATCGCACGCTTGCTCAGCCAGGGGGCCGGGAGCATTACCCCCAGCGCTACCGATACTCCCAACTCGCCGGCGCGCCAGCTCCAGATGCTGCAGAGCCAGCGCCTGAGCGCCGTGGACCAGGTGTTGACGGACATGATCGACGAGGAGTTGATCCGGCTGGAGGTGCTGCGGCGGGGGATCGTCATCACGCCGGAGGAGATCGAGGCCCGGATCAACCGCGATCTGGCGCGGCAGCGCATCCCCCCCACGCCCGCGCCGGCGAGCGAGGCGGCGACGAGTACGGCGCAGGGACCGACGCCAACGGCCGTGCCGCCGCCTACGCTCACGCCCGAGGAGTTCGCCACCGCTTACCAGAACTTCCTCGAGCGGATCAACTACACCGACGAGCAGTACCGTGCCTACACCGAGGCGCAGCTGCAGCGCGAGAAGGTGCGCGATGCCCTGGTGGCCGATCTGCCCCGCGTGCAGGAGCAGATCCACGCGCGCCGGCTGATCCTGGCGACCCAGGAAGAGGCGACGGCGGCCCTGGCCCAGATCCGCTCGGGCGAGGCCACGCTCGAGGAGCTGGCCCGCGAGAAGTCGCTGGACCTGCTGAGCAAGTCGGCCGGGGGCGATCTGGGCTGGCTGCCGCGCGGCATCGAGTCGCCGCAATTCGACGAGGCGGCCTTCCGCCTCGCGGTCGGCGAGATCAGCGAGCCGGTCGTGACGCCGCTAGGGTGGGAGATCATCCAGGTGCTGGAGAAGGAGTCGCGCCCGCTGTCCGAGGAGCACCTCGACCGGCTCAAGACGCGCGCGATGGACGATTGGCTGCGGCAGGCGCGCGACGATCCCGGCGTGCGGCGGGAGCTCACCCCTGAGCGGCGGGCGTGGGTGATGCGCCAGGCCGAGGGCCCGGCGCGCCGGAGCCCGGGGCTCGGGAGCTAGCGCTCGGGCGGCACCGTGGGGCTAGGGAGGGCGATGCCGGGCGCGGGGCCGGCCACGATGAACCGCACCTGCTCGGTGCGCCAGGCGCCGGAGAGCGCGCTGTGGGCCCGCACCCACAGCGTGTGCACCCCGCTCGGCAGGGGAATGGAGAGGCTGAAGCCCGCGTTGGTGGCGCCGCCGCGGTCGAGCAGGCGCGCGATATCCGGGCGCGCCAAGCCGTAGGCGAGGCGCCCGAGCGGGCGCCCCTGGCCCGGCGGGCCGCCGAGGTATGCCTCCACGATATCGATCCCCGTGCCCGACTCGGCAAGGGTATCGACGGCCCAGCCGGTCACTTCGAGCGGGCCGGTGATCACCGTGTCGGCCTTCGGCGTGTCCAGCGTCAGCCGGATGTCGGCAACCCGGTTGCCAGGCAGGCTCGCCGCGCGCTCCAGCGCGCGCTGGACGTTGACCCGGCCGTAGCCGTAGCGGTCGTCCCGCCCCGGCGGCCCCAGATCGTCCGCCGTCTCGAAGAGAATGGCTTCGACCTGGCTCCGGGTGAGCGTCGGGTTCAGCGACCAGACCAGCGCGGCGGCGCCCGAGACGTGTGGGGCGGCCATCGAAGTGCCCACCTCGAGGTTGTAGCCGGGCGGGTCGAGCGGCGTGCTCAGCGACAGCGGCCAGGTGCTCAGGATGTAGTCGAGCGGGTTGCTCCGGCCGCTGCCGCCCACCCCGCCGGGCGCCGTGAGACGGATGTACTCGCCCGTCTCCGAGTAGGGGGCGAGTTCATCGTTGGCGCCCAGAGCTCCCACGGCGATCACGCCCTCCAGGGCGGCAGGATAGATCGGCGGGTTGATGCTGTCGCAGCCCTCGTCGCGGAAGGTGGTGATCTCGCCGCAGTTCCCCGCTGCGGCGACAAGGAGCGCCCCGCGGCTCACGGCGTCCTGGACGGCGCGCCGGACGGTCTGTGAGTCCTCAAGCCCGCCAAAGCTCAGGTTAATGATGCGCGCGCCGTTCTCGACCGCCCAGCGGATCCCGTCGGCAGCCGCTGCGATGGACGCGTCACCGTAGCGGTCCGTGATTTTGATGGGCATCAGGCGGACTCCCCAGGAGAGCCCGGCCACGCCCGTGCCGTTGTTGCCCAGCGCCCCGATGACCCCGGCCACATGGGTGCCGTGGCCGATGTCGTCGCGGGTGTCGGCGCTCCGCTCGCGCACGTTGCGGCCGGGCACTACGCGCCCGGCCAGCTCCGGGTGGCTCGGGTCGATGCCGCTATCGAGGATGGCCACGATCACATCGCTGCCACCGGTCCCGATGTCCCACGCCTCCGGGGCGTGGATGCGCTGCAGGTTCCACTGCTGCGGAAAGAGCGGGTCGTTGGGCGCGCTGAGTAGGCGGTAGTGGTGATTCGGCTCGGCGAACTCGACGCGCGGATCCGCCTGCAGCACGGCGACCCAGTGCTGCTCGGTGCCGGCCGCGACGGCGTAGCGATCAATGCCGAGGGGTTCGAGGCGCCCCACCGGGATAAGGTCCGGGAAGGGGAGGGGCTCCGGCGCGCGCCCCTCGTGCCAGCGCACTAGCACCTCCCCGGCCGTGGGCCCGAGCGCGCGGGCGGCAGTCGCCGAGCCGGCGTGGCTCGCCCCGCGCTGGCCAAGTACTGCCAGGGACAGCGCGAGAAGCAGGCCGAGGGGCAGCAGGCGCTGTCGGATCGCGATCATGCTCCGGCGTGGACCGAACCGCCGGCCCTCCTCACCTTTAGGGTGCAGGAGCCGGGGCGCGGAATGCAAGCCAGTAGGCATATACGCGTTCGAGCCAGTAGTCGCTCAGCGGGTCCCCGAAGCCGTAGTAGCCCTGCACGCGCGTCCAGAAATCACCCGGCACTCCGTTGAGCTTGTCGCGCAAGATCCGGGCACCCAGCAGGATGTTCGTCTCCGGGTCCCAGGCGTCGTCGATGGCCACCCCGCGGCGCTCCGCCTCGTTGGGCATCACCTGCATCAGCCCAATGGCGCGCTCGTATCGTCCCATGTGCGGGATCCAGGCCCACGGCCCGACGGCGTCGGGCTCCCCTCCACTCTCCTGCTGCATGATAGCGGCCAGGAGAGCGGGGTCGATCTGATAGGTCACGGCGGCCTTCAGGATTGCGGTGTAGAAGCGGGCGATGCGCGGCGGCCAGCGCTGGGGGGCGCCCGTGGCGCTGGCCTCTGGGACGAGGCGCGCATCCGCCGGCTTGGGCGCGGCGGGATCTTCCCCCTCCCGGCGCAGGAGCCGCCACTCGCCGGTGAACTGCTCGGGCGAGGCGGCGCCGGCTACCAGCTCCCGGTAGCTGCGCACCGCGACCAGCACGCTATCCTGGCCGGGCAGATCCACCTGTACGGCGGCCAGGGGAGCGCCCTGGCGGGCGCGGAACCCGGCCGGGAACGCGCGGTCCATGGCATCGACAACGGTCGCGACCACTGCGCTGACCGCTCCCTGCACGGCCTGCAGGTCATCCAGCGGTCCCTCCGGCTGCCAGGAAACCCGCAGCACGGGGCCGACCGCGGTCGGCGCTCCCCAGTCGACAGCCACCTCGCCGCCCAGCACGGGTAACGCGGCGGCCACAGCGTCCAGGAGCTGGCGCTCCTGCAGCAGTTCCGGCGGTGGGGCTGTCGCCACGGCCACCGGCAGGGGGCGCATACCGTCGATATCGGCGAACAGCGGCGACGGTGGCTGCGCCGTAGCGGCCGGCGGGGGCGAGGGCATCGCAAGCAGGGGAGCCGTCGCGGGATCGGCCGGCAGCAGCGGGGGGGTGGTCCGTCGCGGCGCTGCACCTGGCTGGAGGAGCAGTAGCAGGGCCATCAAGCAGAGCGGCAGCCACGCTAGCACCGGCTCGCGCCCTCCTCCGTTCCTCCAGGCTGGACGGGCTGTCTCCCACCCCCGCGGGGCCGGGCCGTGGTGCGCCCTGCGCGGGCGCAACGGCGTTCCCGGCCACCGCTGCTAACCAGCGACTCGCTGAGCGCAGCATGCGAGACGGGGGCCAACTGGCCCCCGTAGCGGGGAAGTATGGCCTGATGCGCGGTGCCCTGTCAAGCGTTGCTGTCGGCGCGGCTCGCGCGCGCCGTGGAGGGCAGCCAGGACGGCCGGCGCGCCTCGTAGGCGGCGATCTCCGCCTCGTGCTGGAGCGTGAGCCCGATGTCGTCGAGGCCGTGGAGCAGGCAGTAGCGGCGGAATGGATCGATCTCGAACGGGACGGTGAAGCCATCCTCCAGGGTGATGGTCTGCTGCTCCAGGTCGACCGTGGCCTTGCAGCCGGGGCGCGCCAGGACCCGGGCCATCAGCTCGCGCACGGTGGCCTCCGGCAGCACTACCGGCAGCATCCCGTTCTGGTAGCAGTTGGTGCGGAAGATATCGCCGAAGCTGGGAGCGATGATCGCGCGGAAGCCGTAGTCGTGCAGGGCCCAGGCAGCGTGCTCGCGCGAGGAGCCGCAGCCGAAGTTGCGGCCGGCGACGAGCACGCTGGCGCCCTGGTATTCGGGGCGGTTCAACTCGAAGTCGGGGTTGGGCGACCCATCGGGCCGGTAGCGCCAGTCGTAGAACAGGGCGTCCTCATAGCCCGTGCGGGTGATCCGCTTGAGGAACTGCTTCGGGATGATCTGGTCGGTGTCCACATCCACCCGGTCCAGGACCGCGACGATGCCGGTGTGGCGCACGAACGGTTCCATGTAGCCTCTACTCCTCGAAGTCCCACTCGCGGATGTCGACGAAGTGGCCAGCGATAGCGGCGGCGGCGGCCATCGCCGGGCTGACCAGGTGGGTCCGCCCGCCCTTGCCCTGGCGCCCCTCGAAGTTGCGGTTGGAGGTGGAGGCGCAGCGCTGGCCGGGCAGCAGGATGTCGGGGTTCATGCCCAGGCACATGGAGCAGCCCGGCTCGCGCCACTCGAAGCCCGCCTCCTTGAAGATAACGTCGAGCCCCTCGGCCTCTGCCTGCCGCTTCACCCGCATCGAGCCCGGCACCACCATGGCGTGCACGCGCGGGTGGACCCGCCGGCCGCGCACGACCTTCGCCGCCTCGCGCAGGTCCTCGATGCGCGAGTTGGTGCAGGAGCCGATGAACACACGGTCGATCGCGATGTCCTGGATCGCGGTGCCCGGGCGGAGGTCCATGTACTGGAGCGCGCGCTCCGCGGCCGCCCGGTCGGCGGGCGTGGGCATGTCGTTCGGGTCGGGCACGCGGCCGGTCACCGGCACGACCATGCCCGGGTTGGTTCCCCAGGTGACGTAAGGCACCAGGTCCTCGCCCCGCAGCACCACGACGCGGTCGTAGCGTGCGCCGGGATCGGAGGGCAGCGTGCGCCAGTAGTCGAGGGCGCGCTCCCAGTCCTTGCCCTTGGGCGCGTAGGGGCGCCCCTCGAGGTAGGCGAAGGTGGTGTCGTCGGGCGCGATCATGCCGGCGCGCGCGCCCGCCTCGATGGACATGTTGCACACCGTCATCCGCCCCTCCATGGAGAGGCTGCGGATGACCTCGCCGGTGTACTCGATCACGTGGCCCACGGCGCCGCTGACGCCGATAGTGCCGATGATGCCGAGGATCACGTCTTTGGCCGTGACCCCGCGCGGCAGCTTGCCCTCGACGCGGATCTCCATCGTCTTCGGCTCGTGCTGGGGCAGCGTCTGCGTGGCGAGCACATGCTCGACCTCGCTCGTGCCGATGCCGAAGGCCAGCGCGCCCACTGCGCCGTGGGTCGAGGTGTGGCTATCGCCGCAGACGATGGTCATGCCCGGCAGGCTGAAGCCCAGCTCGGGGCCGATGACGTGGACGATGCCCTGGTTGGGGCTGGTGAGCCCTTCGAGCTTGATGCCGAACTCCTGGCAGTTGCGGGCCAGCGTCTCGATCTGCTTGCGGGCGATCTCGTCCTCGATCGGCAGGGAGCGGTCGGTGGTGGGCACGTTGTGGTCCATCGTCGCCAGGGTGAGATCGGGCCGGCGCACCCGGCGCCCGGCCAGGCGCAGGCCCTCGAAGGCCTGGGCCGTGGTGATCTCGTGGATCAGGTGGAAGTCGATGTACAGGAGGGCGGGACCGCCCGGCTCCTGACGGACGACGTGGCTCTTCCAGATCTTGTGGAACATCAGCTCTGCGGGCATCCTCGCTCCTCACGACTAGACTCGCGCACGGCGCGCGCTCGCTGGCAGCTACTTGCCACCTAACTTGTACCATAGGTGTCCCGGTGGTTGCTCGGTCCCGGGGGGTCTGGTACACTCCGGCTGCGCCCCCTGCACCCCTGTCAAGGAGGCTCTCTGTGGCCGTCGACGCCGATCTGTTCCGGAAGACCCTCGCCAACTGGGCGAGCGGCGTCACCGTCGTGACTTCGCGTCGCGGTGACGACGTGCGCGGCATGACCGCCACCGCGGTCTGCTCGGTGTCGCTGGATCCTCCGCTCGTGCTGGTGTGTATCGACCGCAGCGCGATCATGCACGATTTCGTCGCACAGAGCGGCATCTTCGCGCTGAACATCCTGGCGCGCGGGCAGGAGCACATCTCGCGCGCCTGTGCCAGCCGCCAGGTGGAGGAGTCGCGCCGGCTGGAAGGCATTCCCTACCACACCGAGGTGACCGGCTCCCCGATTCTGGATGAGGCGATCGGCTACCTCGACTGCCGCGTCGAGCACGCCTACGAGGGCGGCGACCACACGATCTTCGTCGGCCGGGTAGAGGCGGCCGGCGTGCGCGAGGGGGAGCCACTCCTGTACTTCCGCGGCGGCTACCGGAGCCTCGCCGAGAGCTAGCGCGGCCACGCTGCATGTCCGTCAGCCCTGGGCGCGGGCCTCCTTCACCGCGCTGTGGGATTCTGACCGCCCCCTGCTTTGCGAGCGGTATACTGCCGGCAGGAGCGCAGCGGTAGTCCGCGACGCCCCCCATGGAGGGTGGTGCGCCGCGGGCGAACGTGAGGAGGCGGCCGTGCAGCTACCCGCAGCAGTGCTGGTGACCGACGTCGGCCCCCGCGATGGCTTCCAGTCTGAGCCGATCTTCATCCCCACCGAGCAGAAGGTGGCGGTGATCGAGGCGCTCGCCGCGGCCGGCGTGCGCCGCATCGAGGCGACCAGCTTCGTCCACCCGCGCGCGGTCCCCCAGATGCGCGACGCCGAGGCGGTGATGGCGCGCCTTGCCCGTCGCCCGGGGGTGCGCTACACCGCGCTCGTGCCTAATGTGCGTGGAGCGGAGCGGGCGCTGGCGGCACGAGCGGACGAGCTCAACATGGTGGTGGCCAGCACGGAGTCGATGAACCGAGCCAACGTGAACATGAGCGTGGCGGAGTCGATCGCCGCTTGCGGGGAGGTGGTGCGCCTAGCGGAGGCCGCCGGCGTGCCCGTGGCCTGCGCCGTGAGCACCAGCTTTGGCTGCCCCTATGAGGGGGCTGTGCCCCCCGAGCGCGTGCTCGACATCGTTGCCGGTCTGGTAGACGTCGGCGTGGCCGAGGTCTCGCTGGCCGACACGATCGGCGTGGCGAACCCGCGCCAGGTGGCGGCCCTGGTCGCGGCGGTGCGGGCGCGCTGGCCTGCGCTCCCCCTGGGGCTGCATTTTCACGACACCCGCGGCCTGGGCCTGGCCAACGTGCTGGCCGGGCTCCAGGCGGGCGTCACGCGCTTCGATGCTTCAGTGGGCGGGATCGGCGCCTGTCCCTTCGCGCCCGGCGCGACGGGCAACATCTGCACCGAGGACCTGGTCTACCTGCTCCACGAGATGGGGATCGCGACCGGGATCGACCTGGCCGCGCTCATCGAGGTCGCGCGCCTGGTCCGCGAGGTGGTCGGGCACGACCTGCCGAGCCACATGCTCCGTGCCGGCCCGCGGCCGCGCCTGCCCGCCGCCTCCTGAGCCTCCTGGCCGAGCGCTCCTTCGGCCATCTGCGAGGCGGTAGTGCTACGCGATCGACCGGCGCCGGCCTAGGCCCGGGCCTGCTCGGGAGGCGGTTGGCCGTTGAGGCGCGCGCGGTGGCGGGTGGCCATCTCGATCAGCGGGCGCACGTCTGCAGGGACGAGGCGCGCGGCCTCGTCCGGCGGGAAGTAGGCGATCTCCACCACCTCGGCGTTGGGCTGGAAGGCGCCCGCTCGCACCCGGCAGACGAAGCCAAACGTGTAGTGGCGCGGCGGGGTCAGCTCCGCCCAGGCCACCAGCGGGCCCACGTCGACGATAAATCCCAACTCTTCCGCCAGCTCCCGCGCGACGCCGGCCTCGAGCGTCTCGCCGCGGCGGAGCCAGCCGCCGGGGAGGCTCCAGCCGGGCGGCGGGAGGTAGGTGTGGCGCGCCAGGAGCAGGCGCCCCTCCTCGTCCCAGATCAGGCCGACGGCCCCGATCAGGTAGCGCTGGTTGCTGCACCAGAGGATGAGCCCCCGGAGCCAGTCAGGGAGAGGCGCTAACCGCCAGAGGCGCAGCAGCGCCCCGTAGAGCGAGCGCGGCGCCGGGGCGGGGGGCGGCGCTGTAGGCAAGGGCTGCTCCTGCTAGTTAAGATTGTTGCGAACATTATCGCGGATCCGAGTCCGAGCGGGGGTGGGCCGACGATGCGGCGGTTGCGCCTGGCGCTTGCACAGCTCAACCTGACGGTCGGCGATCTGGAGGGGAACACGCGGCGGATCGCCGAGACCCTGGCCGCGGCTCGTGCGCAGGGGGCCGAGGTGGTGGCGTTTCCCGAGCTGGCCATCACGGGCTATCCGCCCGAGGACCTCCTGCTCAAGCCGCAGTTCATCGCCGACAACCGCCGGTGCCTAGAGGAGCTGCTGCCCGCGACGCAGGGGCTGACGGCGATCGTGGGCTTCGTCGATGCCTGCGGCGACCTGTACAACGCCGCGGCGGTCCTTCACGACGGCGTGCTCGCCGGGGTGTACCACAAGGTCTTCCTGCCTAACTACGGCGTGTTCGACGAGAACCGCTACTTCCGCCGCGGCACGGCCTGTCCCATCTACGTCCGCAACGGGATCCGCCTCGGCATCAACATCTGTGAGGACATCTGGCACCCCGACGGGCCGGCGGCCTGGCAGGCGGCCGCCGACGCCGAGGTGATCATCAACATCAACGCTTCGCCGTATCACCGTGGCAAGCGCCATATGCGCCACCAGATGGTGGCTACCCGCGCCATCGACAATACCGCGATCGTCGCCTACCTCAACCTCGTGGGCGGCCAGGACGAGCTGGTCTTCGACGGCGGCAGCTTCGTCTACGACCAGCAGGGGCGGCTGGTGGCCGAGGCCGAGCAGTTCGCCGAGGCGCTGCTGCTCGTGGACCTCGACGTCGAGGCGGTGTTCCGCACCCGGCTGCACGATCCCCGGCGGCGACAGGTCGATTTCCTGACGGGGGCGCACCCGCCGGTGACGGTCGTGCCCCTGCGCGACCTCCCCGCGCCCGCGCCGCCGCCGCTCGCGCCCGCGCCGCCGCCGCGCGTCTACGACGCCGTGGGGGAGGTCTACGCGGCCCTCGTCCTGGGCACGCGCGACTATGTCCGCAAGAATGGGTTCAAGGGCGTGGTGATCGGCCTCTCGGGCGGCATCGACTCCAGCCTGGTCGCGACGATCGCCGTCGATGCCCTCGGGGCGGAGAACGTGGTCGGTGTGTCGATGCCCTCGCGCTACTCCTCGACTGGCAGCCGCGAGGACGCCGCGGCCCTGGCGGCCAATCTCGGGATCCGCTACCTCACCATCCCGATCGAGGAGGCCTTCACCGCCTACCTCCATACGCTGGCGGGCGCCTTCGAGGGCACGCAGCCCGACGTCACCGAGGAGAACCTGCAGGCGCGCATCCGGGGCAATATCCTGATGGCCCTGTCGAACAAGTTCGGCTGGCTGGTGCTGACCACGGGCAACAAGAGCGAGATGGCCACGGGCTACGCCACGCTCTACGGCGATATGGCCGGGGGCTTCGCGGTCATCAAGGACGTGCCCAAGACGCTGGTGTACGCGCTGGCCCGCTATCGCAACGCCCAGGGGCCGGCGCCGGTCATTCCGGAGTCGGTGCTGACCAAGGAGCCCAGCGCGGAGCTGCGGCCGGGCCAGCGTGACGTGGACAGCCTGCCGCCCTACGAGGTGCTGGACCCCATCCTCGAGGCCTACGTCGAGCAGGACTGCAGCTATGACGAGCTGCTGGCCCGGGGGTTCGATCCGGCCACGGTGCGGCGGGTGATCACCCTCGTCGACCGGAGCGAGTACAAGCGCCGGCAGGCGCCGCCGGGCGTGAAGATCACGCCGCGCGCCTTCGGCCGCGACCGCCGGCTGCCCATTGTCAACCGCTACCGTGCCTTCTAGCGCGGGGGCCAGTTCGCCCTCCCTAGCGAGGCCGCGCTGAGCAGACACTGCATGACGAGGTGAGTATGGAGCCCAAGCCGCCGAGCGCTTCGCGCGTGACGCTCAGCCAGCTCATGCTCATCGCCGATGCCAATCCCCAGGGCAACGTCCACGGCGGCACGATCATGAAGCTGGTGGACACGGCGGGGGCGATCGCGGCGCTCCGCCACGCCGGCCGCCGCGTCGTGACCGCCCAGGTGGACTCGATGCGCTTCCTCCATCCCGTCCGGGTCGGCGATCTGGTCGTGGTCACCGCGCGGGTGACGGCCGTGTGGCGGACCTCGCTGGAGACGGCGGTCGAGGTGGAGGCCGAGAACGTGCTGACCGGCGAGCGGCGCCACACGTCGTCCGCCTTCCTGGTCTACGTGGCGCTCGACGACGAGGGGCGGCCCGCCGAGGTGCCCCCGCTCCGCCTGGAGACGGAGGAGGAGCGGCTGCTGGCGCGCGAGGCGGAGGCGCGGCGCCAGCGGCGCCTGGCGGAGCGCCGCGAGGGGCGCGTGCTCTGAGGCTGCCGCTAGGGCGCGTCAGGAGGCGGCGTGGGCGGGGCGGAAGACACCCCCTTCCCCCACCAGGCCGAGCGTCGGCAGCTCCAGCCGGCGCCGGCCGTCGGCGCGCGCGTGGCCGAGGTGCCAGGCCGCGACGCCGTGCTCCGCGGCGATGGCTAGGACGTCCTGCACCCCTTCGGGCGCCACCACGACGCAGAAGCCCACCCCCATGTTAAACACGCGGTACATCTCGGCGGTGTCGATGGCGCCGCGCTGCTGGATCAGGGTGAAGATCGGCGGGACCGGCGGCAGCCGCTCCAGCCGGAAGCTCACGGGCGCGGCCACGCGGCTGAGGTTGAACAGCCCGTCGCCGGTGATGTGGACCAGCGCTTTGAGCGGGAGGTGGGCTGCCAGCATGGCTAGCACGGGCCGCACGTAGATGCGCGTCGGCTCGAGCAGCTCCTCGCCCAGGGTGCGGCCGAGCTCCGGCAGGTAGGTGTGGAGGCGCTGGGGGTCATCGCCGACCAGGGCGCGGCGCGCCAGGGTTAGCCCGTTGCTGTGGATCCCACTGCTCGCCAGCCCCACGACCACGTCGCCATCGGCGATGTCCTGGCCCACGAGGATCCGGTCGAGCGCCACGACGCCAATCGCCGTGCCCACGAGGTCGAAGCCGCGGCCGGCCCGCTGGCCGCGGAGGAGTTCGGGCACCTGCGCTAGCTCGCCGCCAGGGATGACGACGCGCGCCTCCTGCGCCCCCGCATATAGGCCACGCCCGAGCGCCTCCAGCATGGCCGGATCGGGGCGCTCCACCGCGACGTAGTCCACGAGCGCCACGGGCTCGGCGCCGACACAGAGCACATCGTTCACGTTCATGGCGACGCAGTCGATGCCGACGGTGTCGTACTTCCCGAGCTGCTGGGCTACAAGCAGCTTGGTGCCCACCCCGTCGGTAGAGATCGCCACGCCCAGGTTGGCGCCCACGGCCACGACGTTGGCGAAGTAGCCGTTGGGCAAGCGCACCGTGTCCGGGCGCAGGGCGAAGGTGGCGTCGACCCAGCGGAGCAGGCCGGCGAGGGCGTGGCTGGCCGCGGCGGTATCGACGCCGACGCGCGCGTATGACAGGCCGGCGCCGGGGGGAGGAACGGAGACGTCCATGGGTTAGTTGAGCCGCGGGCAGGGATGCTTGGGGGTCTCGAGCGGGACGCCGCAGAGCGGGCAGCGTGGCCGGCCGGCGGCGCAGATGGCAGCGATCTGCCGGGCGAGCGTGCGGAGCTGGCGGCGCGAGGCCTCGCAGCGGAAGGTGGGCGGCCCGTCGGGGTCGGCGTCGTCCGCGTGCGCCATGAGCACGAACAGGTCGCTGCGCTCCTCGTAGCCCATGGAGAGCCGCCCGACTCGGAACTCGATCGCCGGGCGCTCCTCCGGGACGTCGGGGGCCGCGGCCTCCTCGCGGGAGACGGTGGCCGCGACGAGGGCGGGGTCGAGCGGGAGCTGCCCCAGCAGCTGCTCGATCGTCATCCCGAGCACCTGCAGCTCCTCCTTCTCCAGCCAGAGCCAAGCGGTGCCGACCCGGCTGGCGGCCACGAGGCGGAACGTGCGCCGCCCCGGCGGCCCCAGGGCGCGCGCCGCGAGCTGCTGTACCGGCCCCAGATCGACCTGCTCGCTAGCCATCCTCGTTCCCTCCGTAAGAGCATAGCACAGGGGCGGGCGGCACCGCCGCGTGGCGCCGGCTATACTAAGGCGCAGAGCGGAGGAGGACCATGCAGGAACGCTTCCTCGACGTGCGCGGGACGCGCGTGCAGCTCTTGGAGGACGGCACCGGCGATCCGCTGCTGTTCCTCCACGGCGCCGGCGGCGGGGGCTGGACGCCAGGGCTGGCGCTGCTGGCCGAGCGCTTCCACGTCTACGCGCCCAACCACCCCGGCTTTGGCGAGTCGGACGTCCGGGAGGACTGGGACACGATCGACGATTTCGTCTACCACTACCTGGACTTCCTCGACGTGCTCGGCCTGGACCGCGTCCACCTGGTGGGGGCGTCGCTAGGGGGCTGGCTCGCGGCGGAGCTGGCGGTGGGCCACTCGCATCGGCTGCGCAGCCTCGTGCTGCTCAGCGCGGCAGGGCTGTGGGTCGACGAGGCGCCGATGGCTGATCTGTTCATCCTGTCGCCCGAGGAGCTGCAGCGGCTGACCTGGCACGATCCGAGCCGGGCGCCCGCGCCGCCACCTAGCACGCCGGAGACGATGATCGCGCAGGCCCGGGCGCGGGCGACGGTGGCGCGGCTGGCCTGGAACCCCTACTTCCACAACCCGAAGCTGCCCGGGCGGCTGGGGCGCATTCGGGTTCCCACGCTGATCCTGTGGGGGGAGAGCGACCGGCTCATCCCGCTGGAGCACGGGCGCCGCTACCAGCAGCTGATCCCCGGCGCCGTGCTGGAGACGATCCCCGAGTGCGGGCACGTCATCCTGCGGGAGCAGCCCGAGCGCGGCGCTCGCCTGATCATCGACTTCATCACCTCGCGTGGCCTCTAGCCCGGCGCCGGGACCGTTGTGGCCTGCGCGTCTCGGTAGGCAGGGGCAGCGGTAGCTGTGCGCCCTGCGAGGCGGAGGCCGACGGCTCCCTCACGAACGTGGCTCTCAGCCGATCCGGCGCCCAGGTAGTCTGCTCCGTGAGCCAGTCCTGGGGGAGCGAGTATAGCGAGCAAGTACTCTTACCGCAGCCGCGGCGCAGGCGGCGTGGCTAGTAGTGGATGGTAACCGGGGTGCCGACCGGCGCCCAGTCGTAAACGTACTTCGCCGCGGCCGTCGGCATGCTCACGCAGCCGTTGCTGAGCGGCACGCCCCACGCCTGCCGCCAGGGCGCCCCGTGGAGCGTGTAGTCGCCGAACAGCGCCATTACCCACGGCACATCCGGAATGTCGTAGTGCACCCCGTTGGGGTTGACGCCGCGCATGCGGGTCTTGGGGAGCTTGTACTGGATGGTGAAGGTGCCGGTCGGGGTCTCTGCCCCGCGCATGCCGGTGGACGCCAGGGTGGTGAAGACCACCCGCCCGTCCTCGAGGAGCGAGACGGTCTGGCGTGTCAGGTCAACGTCGATCCGCTTGTGCGGCTGCGTGCGGTAGGCGAGCTGGAAGTCGTCTTCTAGGAAGCCTCCATCGACCGCGCGCAGGCTCTCCGGCCCGCCCCGCACAGTGAGGCGCACGTCAGTCGAGTAGGGGAAGCTTTTCTCGGTGACGAACTGTACCCGGTTGGGGGCCAGCCACCGGAAGGTGCCCTCCACCGGCGGGTCGATGGTGATGGCCTCCTCCACCGCCTCGGGGTTGGCTACCGGCGCACTGAAGGTCAAGACTGGGTCCTCGCCCGTCGCCACATCGCGTGCCCCATTGGCGGGCGTAGTGCTCACCACCCGCAGCGCGGCCGGCGTGGTGAAGCTGCCCACCACCGGCTGCCGCAGCGGGACGCCGGTGGTGGCCCGGGCGTCGGTGATCTCCACCTCGTAGCGCGTGCCCTGCTGGAACTCGTCCAGCGCGATGTAGGTCACCGTCCCGTCCTCGCTCTGCCAGGTGCGCGTCGGTGTCGCCGGGCGCACGGCGTAGTGCACCTCCGCAATCGGCACGTTCCACGCGATGGCGAACGGCTGCCCGTATGTCACCACGGTGTCGGCTGCAAAGCGCGGGACAGGAGTGCGCGGCGTGCCGAAGGCGGCCTCAACGGTTACCGGCACCCGCCGCAGCCCGCGCCAGGAGAGCGCATGGCCGTAGCCTTCCACCCGGAGTTCGTACCAGGCATCGAGCGCTAGCAGCGGCTGGCCATCGGCACGGACCAGCACCCCGCGCGTCTCGCCTGGCAGGCGCCCGCTGGTGATCGGCTCGTAGCGCACGGGGATCTCGCGCTCACCGAGCACCCGGCCATCGGCGTCGAGCGGGAACTCAACGAGGCGGATCGTCTCGATGGTGGTGCCCCAGCCCACCGTCTGGAGGATGACCGGCGCCCCCGTGCTGACGAACTCCCCGTTAGGGGGTAGGGTGAGGTCAAAGGCGGGCGCAGGAAGGGCACGGAGGAAAGCGATTCCGAGCGCGAGGTAGATCGCTACCACTACCGCCAAGCCCGCTATGAGGCCGGCGCGCAGCGAGTCGCTCAGGTCCGGCTGGAGCTGCCACGTACGCGGCGATCCCAGCGATAGCCGTTCCTCCATCGCTCCCACTCTCCGGGCTGGCAGTCGATTCGGCTCTGCTGGCCCCGCGGGGCCAGCAGGCCGGGTGGCTCCCCCATAAGGATAAACGGGAACCGTTTCAGAGCGTTACAGTTTTGTGTCCTGACTTTGCCTCGGTCTAGGCAGCATGCGCTAGCTGGGCGCGGTAGGCGTCGAGGATCTCCGAGCCGGTGGCCAGCCAGACGTGGCGGTGGCCGGTCACGTAGGCCAGCGCCTGGTCGAGGTATTTGGCGCGGTGCGGCACGCCGGTAATGAACGGGTGCAGCGCGATAGCCATCACGCGCCCGCTCTCGCGTCCCTCCTGGTAGAGCACGTCGAACTGGTCGCGGATCGCCTCGTAGAACTGCTGGCCGGTGAAGTGGTGGTGGAGAAAGAGCGGGATGTCGTTCAGCTCGACGGTATAGGGCATGGCGATCAGCTCTCCCCGGGCGACCCGCATCGGGAACGGCTGGTCGTCGGCGCACCAGTCGCCGACGTACTCGATCCCTGCCTCTGCGAGCAGGTCCGGCGTGCGCCAGGTCTCGGCGAGGCCCGGGCCGAGCCAGCCCCGCGGCCGGCGCCCCACGGCCTGCTCGATCCGTGCCAGCGTGCGCGCGATGACCTCGCGCTCCTCCGCTTCCGAGAGGCCGGCCAGCCGCTGGGAGTTGGTTAGGCCGTGTCCCATGAACTCCCAGCCGCGCTTTACCCCCTCCTGCACGATGAGCGGGTAGTGATCGCAGACCTCGGCGTTCAGCGCGACGGTGGCGCGCACCCCGTACTTGTCCAGGATCGCCATCAGCCGCCAGATGCCCACACGCAGCCCGTAGTCGCGCCAGGCGAAGTTGTACACATCGGGAGCCTGCTGGGCGCTCTCAGGGCGCAGGGCGGTGCCGGGGCGGTCGATGTGGAAGTGCTCGATGTTGGGGATGACCCACACGGCGACCCGCGCGTCGTTGGGCCAGCGCAGGGGTGGGCGGGTGACGATGGCGGAGTAGTCATAGCGCGTGTTGTTCATGGCTCCTCCGGCCGGTGCTCGAGACGCCATGGCGTAGCGGCTATGGGTGTGCAAGAGTATAGGCTACGGTTCTAGAGGCGGCCAGACACGCGGCCGCCTCTAGAACCGCTCCAGCCGCGCGTAGGCGACACTGAGCTTCTTCACGCCCACGCCCTCGAAGGCTACCACCACCTCCTCGTCGTCGCGCACAAGCTGGCTGCTGACCACGATGCCGGTGCCGAAGTGGGCGTGGCGCACGCGGTCGCCGGCGCGGAACTGCGGGCCGGGCGGCCGGCGCGCCGGCGGCGCTTCAGCGCGCCCCGCGGTGGCTGCCCGGGGCTGGTCGCGGGCGCCATCGGCGGCTTCGAGGCGCGCTACACCCGTACCGGTGAGCAGGTGCGCCGGGATGTCGGCGAGGAAGCGCGAGGGCGTGTTGACCAGCAGGTTGCCGTGCAGGTTGCGGCGGAAAGCGTAGACGAGGTAGAGCCGGTGCATCGCGCGGGTGGCGCCCACGAAGAACAACCGCCGCTCTTCGTCCATCGCGGCGGGGTCGGCGAACGAGCGCGCATGCGGGCACAGCCCCTCCTCGAGCCCGACGAGGAACACGTGCCCGAACTCGAGCCCCTTGGCGGCGTGGAGCGTCAGGAGCGTGACGGCATCGCCGCTGCCATCGAGCGCGTCAACGTCTTGGACTAGGCTGACCTCCTCGAGGAAGCTGCTCAACCCCACCGCGGGGCTGAGCTCGTCGTATTCCGCCGCCTTGGCGCGCAGCTCGAGCACGTTGGCCCAGCGCTCCTCTCCCTCCTCCGTGCCGTCGCGGAGATAGGCGGCGTAGCCTGTCTGCTCGAGCACGGCGTCGATCAGCTCGCGGACGGTGCGGGTGGCGGCCGTCTCGCGGAGCCCTTCCAGCAGCGTCATGAAGCGCGCACAGGCATGGCGTGTCTGGGGAGCTAGCCGCGGCGCGGCGTCGGGAGCCGCTGCGTCCTCCTGCACCGCTCGCTGGAGCGCCTCCCACAGGCTGGAGCCGTGGCGGGCGGCCCAGCGCTCCAGCTCGGCCAGGGTCTTCTCCCCCAGCCCCCGTGGTGGGACGTTGATCACGCGCCGGAGGCTGGTGCTGTCATGGGGATTGAGCAGCAGCCGCAGGTAGGCTAGGACGTCCTTGACCTCCTTGCGCTCGTAGAACCGCGTCCCGCCCACCAGCCGGTAGGGAAGGCCGCGGCGCACGAAGACGTCTTCCAGCGCACGGGACTGGGCGTTGGTCCGGTAGAGCACGGCGCAGTCCTGGTAGCGCGCCTGGCCCGTGCGCACGAGCTGTTCGATCTCGCGCGCGACGTAGAGCGCCTCGTCGCCCTCGTCGTAGGCCTCGTGGAGCACGACAGGCGCGCCGCGTGGGTTGGTAGTCCAGAGGCGCTTGGGGATGCGGTTCGGCGCCTGGCGGATGATCGCGTCGGCCACGTCGAGAATCGCCTGTGTGGAGCGGTAGTTCTGCTCCAGTCGAACAAGCGTCAGCTCGGGGAAGTCGCGCTGGAAGTGGAACACGTTGCGCGGGTCCGCCGCGCGCCAGCTGTAGATCGCTTGATCGACGTCGCCGACGGCGCACACGTTGCGGTAGCGCCCCCCGAGCAGGCGCACGAGCTCATACTGGGCGATGTTGGTATCCTGGAACTCGTCGATCAGCAGGTACTGGTAGCGCTCCTGGTAGTGCGCGAGCACCTCCGGCGCGTCACGGAACAGCGTTACGACACCTAGCAGCAGGTCGTCGAAGTCTAGCGCGCGGTTGCGCGCCAATAGCTCCTGGTAGCGGCGGTAGAGGGGCGCCACCGTCTCGGGCCAGCGGCCCTCGGCGCGGCGCGCGTACGTGTCGGCGTCGACTAGCTCGCTCTTGGCACGCGAGATGTGCGCCAGCACCGCGCGCGGCGGCACACGCTTCTCGTCGAGGCTCGCCTCGCGGATCACTTCCCGGATCAGCCCCACCTGATCCGTCTCGTCGTAGATGACGAAGTGCGGGTCGATGCCCAGGACGACGCCGTCGCGCCGCAGCACGCGGGCGCACCACCAGTGGAAGGTGCCCACGGCGAGGCCATCGGCCTCGCGCCCCAGCAGCCGCGCCACGCGCTCGCGCATCTCGCGCGCGGCCTTGTTGGTGAAGGTAACGGCCAGGATCTGGTAGGGCGAGACGCCCTCATGCTCCACGAGGTAGGCGATGCGGTGGACGATGACACGCGTCTTGCCGGAGCCGGGCCCAGCGACGATGAGCAGGGGGCCACGGGTAGTCTGAACCGCTTCGCGCTGGGCCGGATTGAGACCGTCGAGTGCGCGCAAGCCGTCTCCCGATGCGAGGACGGTCCGCGGTGCCGGGCTGGCGCCCGCGGCCGAGAAGGCATTATACCGCCTCCCCGCCGCGCCCGGGACGCGCCACGCTGCCCGTCGGGCCCGCGGCGCTCAGCGCGGGTATGGCCCGAGGCGCGAGACGGCGTACTCGGCGAAGGAGGTGTCTACCACGCGGTCGAGATCGGGCGGCTGGGTGACCAGGCCGTGCTCGACGAACCAGCGGAGGTCGTTACGCAGGCCCTCGACGTTGACCTTCCCGTCCGGGTCGAGCCCCACCGGAATCATCTTGTCGAACAGCGTCGGGTCGCGCAGCGGGACGTACTTCATCAGGTCGCGGACCACCTCCTCCTTGCCGATGCCCTTGAGAAAGGCATCGTTGTAGTCGCGCACCCCGCGCAGGTACGCCACCATCCAGCGCCGCGCGGCCTCCGGCTGGTCACGCACGAAGTGCGGGCCGTAGAGGATCACCGAGAACTGCATGTAGGGGTAGTACTCGTCGACGCCGCGGAAGCGTACGGCGAGCCCCTGCTCGATCGCTGTGGCCATGAACGGCTCGTTGTGCTGGGCCACGTCGATGCTGCGGTTGGCGAGCGCCGGGTTCATGTCGGCAAAGGGGAGCTGGACTACCTCGACGTCCTGCAGCGTCAGGCCGCCGCGCTTGAGCGCCGCTTCGAGGGCGATGTCGTTGGTCGTGCCGAACTGGTTGATGGCGATGCGCCGCCCGCGCAGGTCCGCGTAGTCGCGGATCTGGTCGGCGAGATCGCGGCGCACCACCAGCGCCAGCCAGCCGGCGCCAGGGGGCATGCTGCCCTTGTCGGCCACGATCTTCAGCGGGACGTCGCGCGCGATGGCGTTGTAGAGCCCCGCGCTGGTTGAGCCGCCGCCCACCTCGAGCTGGCCCGCGCCGAGCGGAGCGACCATCTGGGCGGCCGAGTCGAAGGGGATGGCCTGGATGTCGATCCCTTCTTCGAGGAAGTAGCCGCGCTCCGTCCCGAGGTGCATGCCGGCGTCCGAGACCGTGGGGAGCCGCCCGATCCGCACCGTCACTGGCGGTGAGAGTGGCGGCACCTTGGCAACGGGGCTGGCCGCGGGCGGCGCCGCGCCGCTACCGCTAGGGGGTGGGGCTGTTGGCGCCGCGGGGGGAGCGGCCGGCGTGCCGGACGCCGCACAGGCGACGAGCAGCGCAGCGACAGCGGCGAGGCTGAACGGCCGGACCAGACAGCGGACGACGCGCATAGCCACCTCCTTCTGCACCCTGGACGGCGGCCTTGTATGAACCGCGGCGCGGGGCTCACGGCGGCCGCCGTGTCGTTCACCCCAGGGACGCGCCGCAGCGCGTGCAGTACTTGGCAGTCTCCGCGCTCCAGACCCCACAGCGCGGGCAGGCCCGGGCCGGCAAGGGGGCAGCCTGCTCCTGCAGGCCTGCTCGCCAGGCCGCCACGAGCGCGCGCCAGCTCGCACCCAGCGCGCGCCCCACCTCTACCAGGCGCCCTGGCCCGAGCACCAGGAGCAGCACGATCAGCAGGAGGAGCAGGTGGCTCGGCTGGAACAGGCCGCCCAGCATCCGTGCTATCCCCCGCTTCCCCCGTCGGCCGGGCGCTCGACCAGGTTGGCGCCGCAGCTCGCGCAGTAGCGCGCCTCGCGCGTGCTCCGCGCCCCACAGCTCGGGCAGACCGCGCCAGGTGCCACCACCGTGGCGGCCAGCCGCTGCTCCTTCCGCTCCTGCGCGGCCAGCTCGAGGCTGCGCTGGAACTCCGCGGTGAGCTGGTTGGCCTGGCGGCGCAGGTCCGCCACGGTGCGGCCGAGCTGGCTCGCTACCTCCGGCAGGCGCTCGGGGCCGATCACGATGAGCGCCAGCACCAGGATGAGAAACAGCTCGCCGGCACCGATGCCGAAGATGTCCATCTGAACCGGACTCCATAGCGGGCGGCCCTGGGGCGCGCCGCCACCTGTATCTTCCTATATTAGCCAGCCGGGTGCAACGACCAAGGCAATGACGGCGCGCACCGCTGAAACGCGGCCGGGCGACGGCAGCGCGCCGGCTGGCCAGCTATGGGGCGCCGGCCACCAGCTCGACGAACAGCCGGAGGTAGTCGCGGAGGTAGCGCGTGATCAGGAAGTGCTTGCGGACGTGCTCGCGCCCGCGTGCGCCCATGGCGTCGGCGAGCGCGGGGTGCTGTAGGAGGTGGAGCACGCGCGCGGCGCAGGCCGCCACGCTATCCACCAGGTAGCCGTTCTCGCCGTCTACGATCTGGAGCGGGATGCCGCCGACGTTGCTGCCGACCACCGGGCGGCCCTTCCACAGCGCCTCCGCGACCACCAGCCCGAACCCCTCGCGCAGCGACTTCTGGATCACGACATCCGCGCAGCGCTGGAAGGCATTCACCTCGACGTTGCCCACGCCGTTCAGGTTGGAGAGCAGGTGGATGTCGTAGTCCTCGCCGGCGTGGCGAGCCGTGCGCTCGTAGTACGCCCAGCCCTCGGGATCGTCGGCGGCCATCGAGGCGATCAGGGCGAGCTGGACCGTCGGCACCACGGTCTTCACCTGACGGTAGACGTCGATCACCCCGAGCGGGTCCTTCCACGGGTCGAAGCGCGAGACCTGGCAGAGCAGCGGCCGTGCGGGATCGACCCCATAGCGGCGCAGCACATCGGCTGCGGCCGCCGGATCGAGCGGGGTGTTCTTGGGGCTGAGCGGGTCGATGGCCGGCGGGATAACGACGGTCAGCGGGACGCGCAGGTCGCTCTTGACATACTCTCGCATGGTGAAGATAGCGGCGTCGTACACGTCAACGTATGGCCGCAGGAACTCCCACACAGCCGCTACAGCTGCGGTGAGGTCGATGTGGCAGCGCCAGATCCACTTGCCGGGCGGGCGCCGCCCGCGGAGTTCCGTGAGCAGCGCCAGGATGCCGGCGGGCTGTGGATCGTGGATCACGATGAAGTCGTAGGTCTCGTCGAACAGCTCGGCATTCATCCGGTTGTAGCGGAGCCACAGCTCCGCCATAGCCGGCGTCCAGGGCAGGGGCATCCCCTGGAGCGCGTTGTGGATGCTCTTGGTCACCTGGAAGAACTCGTCCGCGCCGCGGATCACCTGCCAGTCGGCGGCCAGCCCGACGTCGCGCATGAGCGGCACGAGCGTGCCGAGCAGCTCGGCCACCCCACCGCCGAAGGCGGTGGCGTTCAGATGCAGGACCCGCGCACCCTTCACGTGCTCGGCCAGCGCCCGGATCTCCTGCACCTGTGTCTCACCAATGAGCGGCGTGTAGTCCGCCAGCGCTTTGGGCACCGTCGGCACGGAGCCGTACATCGTTCCCGCTCCTCCCCGCGGTCTCACCGTGCGGGAGGCTAACGCCCGGCGATTCGGTCGCGCAAGCCTATGGGCGCGCGGGTGCTGCGGAGGCGGAACCCCGGCGGCACGCCGCCGACGAGGCGGTATGCCGCCGGGGGGTGCTGCCCAACCAGGGGACCTCTCGGTTACCATGCGGTGGCGCAGGCCGGTGGGCACGCCCCGCCCCCTGCCGTGGGCCGGGCAGCATGCCCGCCGCGGCTCAGCAGCGGGCGAAGCCGCAAGCGAGGCACTTGCTGCATCCCTCCTCGTAGACAAGTGCCGTGCCGCAGTCGGGGCAGAGTTCGCCTGTATACCGCCGGGCAGGGGCGGCCGGCGTGTGGCCGTTGCTGCTGGCCATGGCGCTCTCACCGGGCGTGGGCGGGCCGGCGGGAGCGGCGCTTGCCGGCGCCGCGTGGCAGTGGTGCTCGAGGTACTCCTCGAGCACCTTGGCCAGGGCGTCAGGCAGGGAGCGCGTGCGGTCGGGGCCGAAGCCGAGCGAGGCGCTGCCGCCGATTCCCCGCAGGCGGCGGGTGATCTCCTGCAGCCGGTCGCACGGCGGCATCGAGGAGGGGATGCGCAGGGCCACGGAGGTCAGCTTGCCGATGGCCTCCGAGAGCGGGGCGATGTCGCTGCCGGCCTTGCCCTGGTTCACGAACACCTCGCGCGGCTCGTTCTCCTCGTCGTGGTTCACGGTGATATAAGCCGTGCCGAGCGGCGTCTCCACCGAATAGGTGACGCCCTGCATGGCCTTCGGCCGCGGGAGCATGGCAACCGGGGAGGGATCCGCGCGCCCCTGGCCGGTGGCCCGCGCCGCGCCGCCGGCGCCCGCGTGCAGCACCCCCTCCTTCGAGCCGTCGCGGTAGACCGTGATGCCCTTGCAGCCGACCTCGTAGGCCAGGCGGTAAGCGCGCGCCACGTCCGCCACGGTGGCGTGGTGCGGCAGGTTGATCGTCTTCGAGACGGCGTTGTCGGTGTGCTTCTGGAAGGCGGCCTGCATGCGCACATGCCACTCGAGGGCGATGTCGTGGGCCGTGCCGAAGACGCGTTGCCACTTCTCGGGCACGCCGGCCAGGCCCCGCACCGTGCCGCGCTCGTACACCTGGCGCGCCAGGTCTTCGGTCCAGAAGCCCTCGCGTTTGGCCACCGCGATGAAGGCCGGGTTCACCTCCAGATCGAGCTGGCCGTCGAGCGAGCCGCGGCGGTCGAACACGAGGGCGAAGAGTGGCTCGATTCCCGACGAGCAGCCAGCGATGATGCTGATCGTGCCGGTCGGCGCGATGGTGGTCACCGTGGCGTTGCGCTGGGGCCGCCCGTCCTTGTAGATGCTCTTGGGCCAGTTGGGGAACGGCCCGCGCTCCTCGGCTAGGAGGCAGGACTCGTCGTGCGCCCAGGTGTTGATCCGCCGCATCACCTCTTCGGCGAGCTGGAGGGCCTCCTCGCTGTCGTAGGGGATCTCGAGCTGGATGAGGAGGTCGGCCCAGCCCATCACGCCGAGGCCGACGCGGCGGTTCGCCTTCACGGTGCGATCGATCCACGGGTCCGGGTAGGGGTTGACCGTGATGACGTCGTCGAGGAAGCGGATGGCGAGCCGGACCGTGCGCTCCAGCCGGTCCCAGTCGATAGCCTCGACACCCGCCAGGCCGTGGCCGTTGCGATGCAGGTGCAGCCCGGCCGGCCGCACGAACCGGGCGAGGTTGATGGAACCCAGATTGCACGCCTCGTTCGGGTAGAGCGGCTGTTCACCACAGGGGTTCGTCGCCTCCACTGGCCCCATCTCGGGCACCGGATTCGCCGGGCTCGCGTTGATCCGGTCGATGAAGATGACGCCCGGGTCGCCCGTCTCCCAGGCCGCCTGTACCATCCGGTCGAACACCTCCCGCGCGCGCAGGCGCCCGACCACCTCGCCGGTGCGCGGGTGGATCAGCTCGTACTCACCGTCGGCCGCCAGCGCCTCCATGAAGCGGTCGGTCACCGCGAGGGAGATGTTGAAGTTGCTGATCTGGGTCTCCAGGAGCCGCCGCTTGAGGGTCTCGCGGGCGGCCGGCGGGAGCTGGCTGGCGACCGCCTCGTAGGCGGCGCGCGGGCCGTCGGCGAGCACCCGCTTGCAGTCGATGAAGCGCAGCACGTCGGGGTGGTCGATGCGCAGGATCCCCATGTTCGCGCCGCGCCGCGTGCCGCCCTGCTTCACGGACTCGGTCGCGGCGTTGAACACCTCCATGAAGCTGACCGGCCCGCTGGCCACCCCGCCGGTGGAGCCGACGATGTCGCCGGCCGGCCGCAGCCGCGAGAACGCGAAGCCCGTGCCGCCCCCCGACTTGTGGATGAGAGCGGCGCGCTTCACGCTCTCGAAGATGCCCTCCATGGAGTCCTCCACGGGCAGCACGTAGCACGCCGAGTACTGCAGCCCGTTGCGCTTGCCGGCGTTCATCAGGGTGGGCGAGTTCGGCAGGAACTCGAGGTTGGCCATCATCAGGTAGTACTCGCGCGTGCGCGCCTCGAGCGCCTCGGGAGACAGCCAGGAGGCGCTCCCGCGCGCGATCTCCTGCGCCACGCGCCAGAAGCCGCCGCCCGGCGTCTCGACCACGCGGTTGTTGATGCGGTGTAGGTAGCGCCGCTCCAGCACCCGGATGGCGTTTACGCTCAGCACCGGCTCTGGGAGGTCGGGGGGCGGCCGGAAGAGTTCGCCTTCCTTCAGCTGGTTATAAGCGATAGCCATAGTCACTCACTCCCTCCCCCGCAAGTCCTGCCGCGCTTCAGTCTCGGACTATCTCGCCTCCGAAGCAGGCATAGCAATCTAGAACCTGCCGCACCTCATGGCAGGACTTAGCACGAGCGTTTGATGGGCTTGGGCCGCGAGCGCCGCTGAGGGCGGACCGGAACGGTCTTTGGCCCTGGCTTGCCGATCCGCTCGGGCCGGCACTTAATGCGACCCATCGCCGCTCCTTAGTGACGTGGTCACCACCGCGCACGCGTGTTACAACATCTAGTGCACCCTCAACCATACCACTACAAGATCTTGTGTGCTAGGTTTGACAGAAAGTCAGGCGCGCCTTTTTGCGTCGTGGGATGCGCTTCATTCCGGTCGTCATTCTGGCGCCGCGCCGGTGGTGCTGGCTGGTCCCGCAACGGATCCGTGACTTCCAGTCCTGCACGCCCGACGTGGGCCTCCACCCCGTGCGCTGTTGCGCGCTCTATACCCGCCGGCCGGCTTGGTCGCGGGGCCCGTGGTCGGGTTTCGCCTATACTGGACTCGGGGCGGCAGTGCGGCCCAGGGAGTGAGACATGGCGGCACCATATGGCCTGATCGGCCTCGGCGTCATGGGCGAGAACCTGGCGCTCAATATCGAGGAGCATGGCTTCCCGCTCGCGGTCTACAACCGCACCGCGGAGCGCACCCGCGCCTTCGCGGCCGGCGCGGCGCGGGGGCGGCAGATCATCCCCACCTATAGCATCCCGGAGTTCGTCGCGGCGCTGGAGCGGCCGCGGCGCATCCTCCTCCTGGTCGCGGCCGGGCGCGCCGTCGACGCCGTGCTCGCGGAGCTGCAGCCCCACCTGCGCCCGGGCGATGTAGTGGTCGATGGGGGCAACTCGCACTACGCCGACACCGAGCGGCGCGGCCAGGCACTGGCCGAGGCAGGGGTGTACTACTTCGGCATGGGGATCAGCGGCGGAGAGGCGGGCGCGCGCTACGGGCCGAGCCTGATGCCGGGCGGCCCGCGCGAGGCGTATGGCGAGCTCGAGCCACTGCTGGTCCGGATCGCGGCGCAGGTGGAGGACGGTCCTTGCGTGACCTACGTGGGGCCGCGCGGCGCGGGCCACTACGTCAAGATGGTCCACAACGGCATCGAATACGGCAACATGCAGCTCATCGCCGAGGTGTACGACCTTCTCAAGCGCGGGCTCGGCCTCAGCGCGCCGGAGATGAGCGCGGTGTTCCGGCATTGGAACGCGGGGGAGCTCAACTCCTACTTGATCGAGATCGCCGCTGCCGTGCTCGCCTATCGCGACCCGGCCACCGGTCAGCCGCTGGTGGAGTTGATCCTGGACGAGGCCGAGCAGAAGGGCACCGGCCGCTGGACCGTGCAGGACGCGCTCGAGCTGGGTGTTCCTATCCCGACCATCGAGGCGGCCGTCTGGGCGCGCGCCCTCTCGGCGCAGAAGGCGCTCCGGGTGCAGGCCGCGCGGCGGCTGCAGGGCCCGGCGGGGCCGCGGCCGGCTCTCGACCGCGACACGCTGCTGCCCGCCCTGGCGGAGGCGCTCTACGCAGCGGAGCTCAGCTGCTATGCCCAGGGGATGGCCCTGCTGCGCGCGGCGTCGGTGGCGTACGAGTACGGCATCGACTGCGCCGAGATCGCGCGTATCTGGAAGGGCGGCTGTATCATCCGCGCGCGGCTGCTGAGCGAGATCCAGCGGGCGTTCCGGCGCCAGCCGCACCTGGAGCACCTCCTGCTCGACGAGGCCTTTGCCGCAGCGCTCAATGCGCGCCAGGAGCGCTGGCGCCAGGTGGTGAATGTGGCGCGGCAGCTGGGAATCCCCTGTCCCGCCCTGAGCGCCGCGCTCGACTACTTCGATAGCCTGCGCACCGAGCGCCTGCCGGCCAATCTGGTGCAGGCGCAGCGCGACTACTTCGGCGCCCATACGTACCGCCGCCTCGATCGGGAGGGCGTGTTCCATACCGACTGGACCGCGCCTCCCGCCGGGGTGGCCGACGCGGCGCGCTGAGGCGCGCGCCCGGCCCGCGGCGGTGACCCTCCCGCCACCGCCGCGGGCGTCGTTGCGCCGGGGCCTTGCTAGGCCGAGCGCTCCGCCGCGAACCGGGCCACCGCCTCTTCCAGCTCCGCGGCCGGCACGTCACGGACGTGCTGCGCGAAGACGATCCGATAGCCATCGGGATGCTGGACCTCGAATGTGCGATCGCCCCAGAACTGGTCGCGAGGCGGTTGGACGATCACAACTCCAGCCTGCTGGGCCTGGGCGTAGAGGTCGTCGACGCACTCGTCCTGCAGGCTCACGTACAGTGCCAGGCTGTGCACTCCGAGCTCCGGCTGGCAGCTCGGGCCGAGCATGAGCTGGGCGCCCCGCCGGGCCAGCCGCGCGTGCCCGACGACGCCATCGGGCAGCGAGACCGTTTCGACCGCCTGGAAGCCCAGCTTCGCGAACCAGGCGAGGCTCGCGCCGGGGTCGCGCACGGACAGCGCCGGTACGAGCTCGGGGAGCGCCGGTGGGCATTGCGTCTGGTCAGCCATTGCACTCTCCCTTGTGGGTGAGATGGAATGCGCCGTCCTTCCTGGGCCCAGACGAACGGTGCGCGCAGAACGCTGCTCGTCGGCCGCCCTGCGGCAGTAGAGCATTTGTTCTACGCCGACAGTGTACCAGCTGGGGCGCGCCGGCACAACCCGCGCCCCATCACAGCGGTATCTCGAAGGCCGGCTGGAACGCTGGCCGGCAGGCTTGCGGATCGGCCATCATGCGGCGAGCGTTCCTGCCCCGCGACGTTGGGGGCGCCCCGGAGAACAGGTGTGGGCCCCGCGCGCCGTGCGGGCCGAGGGTGAGGCGAGATGAGCCGGTTGCTGCACCTGCGCGGTGTGGTGCCGCTGGCTGTCCTGGCAGCCGTGGCCCTGGCCTTCTACCTGGCGGCCGGCCGCTTCCTCGATCTCGCGCGCACACTGGAGAGCCTGGAGCGGCTGGACGGGCTGCGGGCCGGCGGCGCGCTCGGTTGCGCGTTCCTGCTCTACGGCCTCAAGGCGCTCCGCTGGCGCTGGTACGTCGCGGCCGCTGGCCAGTCCCTTGCCTGGCGCACCGCGCTGGCCGTCTACCTCGCGGGCCAGTGGTTCACGCTGGCGCGGAGCGCCGACCTCTCGCGCGTGCTGATCGCCTGGCGGATCGGCGTGCCCTACGATCTGGCGATCGCGGTGGGGGTGGTGGCGGGCGTGGCGGACTTCGGCGCGATCGCCTGGGCGGGCTTCGCTGCCTGCCTGTGGCATCCGGAATATGCGCTGCTGGTGGGGCCGGCGGCGATGGGGGCGGCGGCGCTCATCTGGGCGCTCGGGGGAGCGGGGCCGCTCGGGCGGCTGGTAGAGGCCGAGCTGCCGCGCAAGTTCGCCGGCGCGGTGCAGAGCGGCCGGCGGCTGCTCCGCGGGTCGGCATTGGGGGTCGGGCTGGGCATCAGCGCCCTCGACGCCCTGGCCGGCGCGGGGGTGCTGCTGTTCGCCGCCCTGGCGGTGGGGCTCGATACCGTCGCGCTCCCCCGCGCCCTGCTCGTCTATGCGCTCGCGCAGCTTGCCGCCGGGCTCTCGATGATCCCGCTGGGGTTAGGGGTGCTGGAGGGCAGCGGGGTGCTGCTGCTCGTCGCAGGGGGCTTCGATGCCAGCCAGGCCGCGGCCGCCCTGGTGCTCTACCGCCTGGCGACCCTAAGCGCCAGCATGCTGCTCGGCGGCGGGGCGCTGCTGGCGCTGCGCTGCGGCCTCTGCCCTGCCGCGCCGCGCTAGGGGGCGCGACGCAGGCCCACCAGCGAGTGCGGTACAGCCGCACTGCTGGTGCATGGGAGTGGGGCTGTCAGACTAGCCGGTCGCATGGCACGGCCCACAAAAGTAGCAGGCCACCGCGGGTAGCGGGCAGGCGAAAAGGCTCTCGCCCGCCACCTCCGCGGCGGCCCGGCGCCCCACCGTTGCGCTAGGAGCAGTTATGCACGCGCCGGCGTTACCTCGGGCGTTGCTACTGCCGTCGGATGCCGCAGCGTCTGGATCACCCAGTCGATGATGACCCCGATCAGCGAGGCAACCAGCGCTGTGACGACATGGATGCCTCCGAACTGAGGGCCGAACGGCAGGAACGCCTCGCCGAACGCCATCAGCGCGAACGGGTACGCGGCCACACGCCAGGTGCGGTCGGACAGCTGCCCTGGCAGCAGGTCGTACCAGAACACGCCGAGGGCATAGGCGAACGCCAGCATGAACAGGAAGGCACCCAGATCCATACGGTCCTCCCATCACTACCGCGCGGACCCCGCGCTCCCAGCGCGCATCCGCGCCTCGTCGCTCTTGTCTTCATTGTAGTGGAATCGATGCCACCACACAAGCAGCCGCGGCGAGGCGGCGGGGGCGAGCGGTTGACGGCGTGGGGGGCGTCCCTCTATCTTGCTGCGACGGCCTGCCGGAGTTGAGTTAAGGAAGGGCGCGGGCCGTATTCGGGGGTAATAACACCGTGTGGCGCCACGCGCGCCACACAGCGCTGCTGGAGAGAGAGGTGGTCCGGATCCGGATCCAAGACGTGGCGAGAGAAGCGGGGGTAGGGGTCGGCACCGTGTCGCGGGTGCTGAGCGGCAGTCCGCGCGTGGCGGCCGCCACGCGCCAGCGCGTGCTGGCCACCATCGAACGGCTGGGGTATGCACCGGTGCTCGCGGCGCGCGCCCTGCGCACCGGCCGCACCCATGTGCTGCGCGCCGTTGTGCCCCTGTTCCAGCGCCATTTCTACGCCGAGGTGCTGCGCGGGATCGAGCGCGCGCTGGCGGGGAGCGGCTACAGTCTCGCGGTGGCGGGCGTCGAGGAGCGGCGGGAGCGCGACCACTGGCTCCGGCTGCCCGGCGGCCGCACGCGCGCCGACGGCCAGCTCATCGTCTCGCTCACGCCGTCGGCGGGGGAGGCCCGCCAGCTGCGCACGGCGCCGTGGCCGACGGTGCTCGTCGACGCCACGGCCGAAGGGCTTCCCTCGGTGGGCGTCGACCATGCCGCGGCCGCACGCCAGGTCGTGGCCCACCTGCTCCGGCTGGGCCACACGCGCATCGCCTTGGTGGACTGCCCTGCCGATCCCTTCGCGCTGCACCCGCCCGCCGCGCGCCGGGAAGGGTATCGTGCCGCGTTGGCCACGGCGGGCGTGCCGACTTCCCCGGCGTACGAGCTAGTGACAGCGTGCAGCGCGCTTGCGGGGGCGACCGCGCTGGAGCGGCTGCTAGCCCTGCCCACGCCGCCCAGTGCGATCTGCTTTGGCAGCGACGTGCAGGCGGTGGGGGCGCTGCATGCGGCGCGCGGTCGCGGCCTCAGGGTGCCCGGCGATCTCAGCATCGTGGGCTATGGCGACACCGAGCTCGCCGAGTGCGTTGGCCTCACCACGGTGCACATCCCTATGCGTGAGCTGGGCGAGCGCGCCGCGACGCTCCTCTTGCGGGCTCTGGATGGCGATACGCCGCTGACTCCCTGCGAGCTGCCGGTGGCGCTCGTGGTCCGCGCGAGCTGTGGCGCGCCGCCCGTTGATGCGGGGAGCCGCGGCTAGAGGTCGTAACGCGGTGGCGCTGCGGCGCCGCCGAGCACCACGTGGGCCCAGGCCCCCTCGACCCCTGTGTTCACGAACCGCAGCCGCTGGTTCGGCGGGCAGTAGATGAGGTCCTTGGGGCCCAGCACGACCTCGGCCTCCGCGCCGTCGCGCTCCCAGAAGAAGCTCAGCCGTCCTTCGAGAACGGTAAACACCTCCTCGGTCTCGTGCGTGTGGTAGGGGGAGCCGCCGCCGGGCGGGACGTAGAGCAGGTATACGCTGAAGTGGTTGGACGGGAGCGCCCAGGGGTCCATGCGCCCGTGGCCTGACGGGCCGACATACTGGAGCACGGCGCGGTCGTTGCCTGGCAGCTTGGTCGGGGTGAACGGGCTCCAGTCCGGCTGGACGCTTACAAAGCGCACGACGTGGCGTTCCATGTCCGCTTTCAGGGGGCTAGGCGGAGCAGCAGGACGGGCTTCGGTCGACATCTGGCTACCTCCCCGGTCGCAGCGGTGTGCGGTGGGCTGTGCCCCTCGCCGGCGAGCGTAGCGAGCTGCGGGGCGGCTGTCAACCGCCCCGCCCGATGCAGGAAGAGCCTTATGGGCTCGTAATGGTCTCGTCTTAGTCTGTGGATCGGACTACTGGTATGGTAGACTGAGCCTATCGCGTATAGGGCGTCGTAGTGCACCGCGCGGCGTGAAGACGCAGCCTCACGGTGCGAGCGGTGCTGCGGTGGGGTTGGGCGCTGCGGCGGCCGCCATTCAGGAGGTGAGAGATGGTAACCAGGTTGGCGCGCCGCTGGTGGCTACTCGCGCTGCGCGGGGTGGCTGCGATCCTCTTCGGTCTCGCGGCGTTTGCCTGGCCAGGCATCACCCTGACCGTGCTGGTAGTGCTCTTCGGCGCCTATGCGCTTGTGGACGGCCTGTTCGCTATCGGGGCGGCGGTGCGGGCGCATGGGGAGCGACAGCACGGCTGGGTGCTGCTGCTGGAAGGGGTGGTCGGAATCGCCGTGGGGGTAGTGACGTTCCTCTGGCCCGGGCTGACGGCGCTCGCTTTGCTCTATCTCATCGCGGCCTGGGCTATCGTCACGGGGGTGCTAGAGATCGTCGCGGCGATCCAGCTCCGGCAGGAGATCGCCAATGAGGTCTGGCTGGCGCTGAGCGGGCTCCTCTCGGTGCTCTTCGGGCTGGCGGTGGCGATCTGGCCCGGCGCGGGGGCGCTAGCGCTGGTCTGGCTCATCGGGGCCTACGCCATCGTCTTTGGTGCGCTGCTGCTCGCGCTTGCCGTCCGGCTGCGGAGCATCGGGCAGCGGGCGCCCGCGGCTGGTACCGCTTGAGGGGAACCGGCCCGGAATGCCGATCGAGGTTACCGTCGGGCCCCCGGTCCTGACGATCAATCAGGGCAGCACGTTCATGGTCACGGACCGCGCGGGCGAGATCCATCCTTACGCGGAGCTCGGGGTCTTCGCGCAGGATACCCGCTTCGTCAGCTACTATCGTTGCACCATCGAGCGCCAGCCCTGGACGCTGCTCACCTCGACCACGCCGAGCTACTACTGTGCACGGCTGGTCTATATCAACCCGGCGCTGCCCGCGCCAGATAACCCCTTGCCCCATGGCCAGCTCAGCTATCCGGGCGTGCGTGGCGACCTACCCGCAGGATCGGTAGGACTCATCCTCACGCGCACGGTGGGCGATGATGTCACCGAGCAGTTTGTGCTGACGAACTACGGCACCGCGCCCGCTCGATTCCATTTCGAGCTTGCTCTCCGCTCGGACTTCCTCGACTTGTTCGATGTCAAGGCGCACCGCTACGTCGTCCGCGGAGACATCCAAACGACCTGGCAGGCGAACGGCTCGGCGTGGGATCTCCTCACCGCATATGTCAATGGTGACTTCCAGCGCCGCTTCATCTACCGTGTGCGAGAGAGCGGCAGTCCGCCCCACTATGCCAACGGTCGGATCGTGTGGGTGGTCGAGCTCCCGCCCGGCGGGAGCTGGCAGGCCGTGGGACAGATGCTGCTGGATAGCGGCCTGAGCGGTGTCGGCAACGCGGGGGGCAGTGTGGCACAGCATGCGACGCGCCGGGCCGCCTGGCAGCAGCAGACGACCTCCCTCGCCAGCAGCAACGTCACGGTTGCCGCCGCCTTCCGGCAGTCGATCGACGACATGGCGGCGCTGCGCCTCCATGAGGAGGACATGGCCGAGGGCCAGTGGGTGCCGGCAGCTGGCGTGCCCTGGTTCGTGGCCCTCTTCGGGCGCGATAGCCTCGTGGTGAGCTACCAGACGATGGTGGCCTCGGCAGACTTCGCCCGCGGGGCGCTCCAGAAGCTGGCGCAGTATCAGGCCGTGGCGCGCGACGACTGGCGCGACGCCCAGCCAGGCAAGATCTTGCACGAGCTGCGCCGGGGCGAGCTGGCCCACTTCCACCTCGTCCCCCACACGCCCTACTATGGCACCTGGGACGCGACGCCGCTCTACCTCGTCGTCTTACACGAGGCCTGGAAGTGGACCGGCGACAGCCGCTTGCTGGAGACCTTCCGCGCCACGGCCGAGCGCTGCCTGGCCTGGATCGACCAGTACGGTGACCTCGACGGGGACGGCTTCCAGGAGTACAAGACCTACTCCCCCCAGGGCTACGAGAACCTCTCCTGGAAGGATGCGGGCGATGCCGTGGTCTATCCCGACGGCAGCCAGGTGAAGCAGCCCAAGGCGCTCTGCGAGTTGCAGGGCTATGTCTACGATGCCAAGCGACGCATGGCCGAGGTGTTCGCTGCGCTGGGCGAACCGGCCCGTGCGGCGGCGCTGGCCCAGCAAGCAGAGGCGCTGCGGCAAGCCTTCAACGCGCGCTTCTGGCTGGAGGAGCTGGGCACATATGCCTATGGGCTAGATCCCGACAAGCGGCCCATCGCCAGCGTGGTGTCGAATCCGGGCCACTGCCTGTGGAGCGGGATCGCCGATGCCGAGAAGGCGGCGCGGGTGGTACGCCGCTTGCTCCAGCCCGACATGTGGAGCGGCTGGGGGATCCGCACGCTGAGCGCGCAGCATCCGGCCTATAACCCGTTCAGCTATCAGCGGGGCTCAGTCTGGCCGCATGACAACGCGTTCATCGCTGCGGGGTTCAAGCGCTATGGCTTCGCGGCCGAGGCGAATCAGGTGGCGCAAGCGGTGTTCGATGCGGCCGCCTGCTTTGAGGCCCATCGCTTGCCTGAGCTGTACGCCGGGCTCGATCGCGCGGAGACGGCCTTCCCGGTGCAGTACCTCGGGGCCAACATCCCCCAGGCCTGGGCGGCAGGCAGCGTTTTCTTGCTGGTGCGCACGATCCTCGGCTTGCAGGCCGATGCGCCGGCCGGGCGGCTGTACGTGAACCCTACGCTGCCCGACTGGCTGCCCGACGTTGAGCTGCATAACCTCGCGGTGGGGGGTGTGCGGTTGCACCTCCGCTTCTGGCGGGAGGGGGGGCGGTCGCGGTGGGCGGTGCTCGGCCAGGAGGGTGGCTCGATCGAGGTCGTTGCCGAGAGCCCGGCGCCGGCCTCCTAGCTCGGAAGTGGGAGAAACCGCGATGCGACTGCAGGGGAAGACCGCACTGGTCACCGGCGGGTCGAGCGGCATCGGGCGCGCCATCGCCCTGGCTTTTGGCCAGGAGGGCGCAGACGTTGCTGTCCATTACCACCGGGAGCAGCAGGAAGCCGAGGAGGTGGTGCAGGCGCTGCGGCAGAGGGGGCGCCGGGCGGTAGCGCTCCAGGCCGATGCAGCGGTGGTGGCGGAGATGCAGGCGCTCGTCGCCCAAACGGTCCAGGCGCTCGGCCGCCTCGATATCCTGGTGTGCAGCGCGGGGGTGGAGATCCAGGAGCCCTTCCTCGAGGTCACCGAGGCGCATTACGACCTCGTGCTCAACGTCAACCTGAAAGGCGCCTACTTCGTGGCCCAGGCGGCCGCGCGCCAGATGGTGCGGCAGGGCGGCGGGGGCCGCCTGATCAATATCTCGTCGATCCACGAAGACGTGGCCTTCCTCCACTACAGTCCGTACTGCCTGTCTAAGGGGGGCATGCGGATGTTCGCCCGGACGGTCTGCCAGGAGCTGGCGCCGTACGGCATCACGATCAACAACATCGCGCCAGGGGCGGTGGACACCCCTATTAACGTCCGGACGCTGCAGAATCCCCAGCTCCTCGACGCGCTGCGGGCGGTGATTCCGCTCGGCCGGCTGGCCAAGCCCGAGGAGGTGGCTAGCTTGGCGGTCTACCTGGCCTCGGACGACGCGGCCTACATCACCGGCAGCACCTACTACATCGATGGCGGCATGACCCGCTGGAACAAGGGGCTATGACTGTACCTCCGCCTACCCGCATCCTGCTCCTGGGCGGGGGGTTCGCGGGGCTTGCTGTCGCGCGTGCGCTCGAGCAGGCCTTACCCCCGGACGGCAGCGTCGAGGCAACGCTCATCAGCCGCGACAACTACCTGCTGTTCACGCCGATGCTCGCCGAGGTGGCAACCGGCCAGCTCCAGCCGCGCCATATCGCCGTGCCCTTGCGCGCCTTCCTGCGCCGCGTGCGTGTCTGGCAGGGGGAGGCGACGGGCGTCGACCTCCAACGCCGTGTGGTAGCCATCCGCGACGTGGTTAGCGGACGGCAGAGCGCGGTACCCTACGACCAGCTGGTGCTGGCGCTGGGGGCGGTGGCTAGCTTCCACCACGTGCCTGGCGCGGCGACCTACAGCCTGCCGTTCAAGCGGTTGAGCGATGCCGTTCGGATCCACGACCGCGTGATCGACTGCTTCGAGCAGGCGGCGGTGGAGCCCGATCCCGACCGGCGCCGCATGCTGCTCACCTTCGTCGTGGCCGGCGGCGGGCTGGCGGGGGTGGAGCTGGCCGCCGCCCTGGCCGACTTCCTGCGCGAGACCCGCCGCTTCTTTCCCTCCCTCCGAGGCGAGCCGCTGCGCCTGGTGCTGGCGCATCACGGGCCGCGGCTGCTCGAGGAGCTCAGCGAGGCCGCTGCGGCGTACACGCTGCGGCTCCTGCGCCAGGAAGGCATCGCCGTGCGGCTGGCCACAGCGGTGACCCGCGTGGCGGAGGACGGGGTGGAGCTGGCGCCCGCAGAGAACACAAGCGCCAGCGTCCGCATCCCCACGCACACGGTGCTCTGGACCGCCGGCGTGGCGCCGCATCCCCTGATCGCTGCGCTGCCCGTGCCGCGGGACCAACACGGCGCCGTCGTGGTGGACGAGCACCTCGCCGTCAAAGACCAGCCAGGGCTCTGGGCGCTCGGAGACTGCGCCCACATCCCCGCCCCGCAGGGCGGCGCCTACGCGCCGCTGGCACAGAACGCGGAGCGCGAGGGGCCGGTGGTAGCACACAACGTGCTCGCCACACTGCGCGGGGCCCCGCTGCGCGCGTTCGACTACCAGCCGGTCGGCACGCTGGCATCGCTGGGCAGCTGCACCGCGGTGGGCGAGGTGTTCGGCCTCCACTTCTCGGGGCTGCCGGCCTGGCTGCTCTGGCGGACGGTGTACCTGGCCAAGCTGCCCGGGCTCAACCGCAAGGTGCGGGTGGGCCTGGACTGGGCCCTCGACCTCGCCTTTCCGCCCGATGTGGTGGCCACACACTACTACGCCGCAGGGCCCTCTCCTCCACCGCGCGCGTAGCCCCAGCCGGCCGGCCTCAGCGCAGGCGCTCCAGCAGGTGATCGCCCACCCGCAGGGCATTCGCGATAATCGTGAGCGCCGGGTTCACCGCCCCGATCGAGACGAAGAAGCTCCCATCGACCACGTACAGGTTATCGAGATCGTGCGCCTTGCAGTAGATGTCGAGCGCGGAGGTTTGGGGGTCGCGCCCGAAGCGGACCGTGCCGGCCTGGTGGGCCGTGCCGCTGATTCCGATCGGCTGGCCCAGGTAGAGCGCGCGGGGCAGCAGGTGCGGGTGGCAGTCGAGCGGCTCGAGCAGGCTCGCGAGCTTGGCGCGGAGGCGCTGGAGCCCCGTGAGGTTCGTGTTCTTCAGGCGGAGAGTGATCGCCCCTTGGGCGTCGAGCGTCACGCGGTTGTCCGGGTCAGGCAGGTCCTCCGAGGTCAGCCAGAAGTCGACAGAATGACGGGCGAGCTCGTCAAAAGTCATGTTCGGCAAGAGGGCCGCCCAGCGGGGCGCCTCGCCGCGGAGGATCTCGCCGTCGATCTTGCCCAGCCCTTGGATGAACCCGAGGGGGTACTCCCAGTCATCGGCGCGGAAGTAGAAGTCGCTCAGCGCTAGCGTTTTCTGGAACACCGTCGGGTTAGGCGTCTTGGAGATCGCCATCAGCGCCAGGTTATTGTGGCGCATGTAGAAGCGGCCGACCACGCCCGAGCGGTTGGCGAGCCCGGCAGGGTGCCGGTCATTCGCGGAGCGGAGCAGGAGCGCCGCCGAGTTGATCGCCCCGCAGGCGACGACCACGATATCGGCCGAGTACTGCTCCGGTGCGCCGTCGCGCTCGACGTGGACCGTGGTCACCGTGCGGCCCGACGCGTCGGTCTCCAGGCGCTGGACATAGGCGCGCGTGAGGAGCTGGACGTTCGGATGGGCGAGCGCCGGGGCCACGCAGATGACCTCTGCATCGGCCTTGGCGCGGAGCAGGCAGGGGAAGCCGTCGAACCGGTCGCAGCGAATGCAGCGGCTCTGGTAGGCGGGCTTGCCGTCCTGCTCGTCCAGCAAGATGCCGAGCGGGAGGTGGAACGGGTGGTAGCCCAGCCGCGTTAGGTCGTCGGCGAGCTGCTGGATACGGGGTTCGTGGCTCACCGGGGGGTACGGGTAAGGCGCGCGCGTCGGTGGCTCCGTGGGATCGGCGCCGCGCGCTCCGTGAACGTGGTAGAGCGCCTCGGCCTGGGTGTAGTAGGGCTCGAAGTCCTCGTAGCTGAGCGGCCAAGCGGGCGAGAGCCCGCCATAGTGCCGGAGCTCCCCGAAGTCTTCTTTGCGCAGGCGCAGCAGGGCCGCGCCATACACCTTCGTGTTGCCGCCCACGTAGTAGTGGATGCCGGGGTGGAAGGGCTGGCCGTCCTGATCGTACCACGTTTCCGGGGCGCGGTATTTCGCACGGATGAAGACTGCGGTGGAGTCCCAGTTGTCGCGCTCGCGCGGCAGGTAGTCGCCGCGCTCTAACAGCAGGATCCGCTTGCCGGAAGGGGCCAGGCGGTAGGCGAGGGTGCCGCCGCCGGCGCCGCTGCCGATGATGATCACATCGAAGTGGCTGGGCTGAGCCATAAATGCTCCTTCCTCTAGCGCTACCCGGCGAAGGCCGGCTCGGGCAAGCCGGTCGGGCCGGGAACCACGGCGAAGACACTGCCCGAGAGGGGAGCTTGGGCGAGCTGGGCCGGTGTCAGGGTCTCCCGCGCCGAGGTGATGTACAGCACGTCGAGCGCGCGGCCGCCGAAGGTGCAGCTTGTCGGCCGCGGCACCGGCAGCTCGAGCACACGGTCGATCTGGCCCGCCGGCGTGTAGCGCACCACGCGCCCCACAGCGTTGTGGACGCTCCACACCCCGCCGTCGGCGTCCACGGTGAGGCCATCGGGGAAGCCGCCAGAGCGTCGATCCACCGCTGCGAACAGCCGCCGGTTGGTCAGGGCACCGGTCACTGGGTCGAAGTCGTAGGCGTAGATGCTATAGCGGAAGCTCTCCGTGAAGTACATCGTACGGTTATCGGGGCTCCAGCCGAGGCCGTTGGCGCAGATGACGTCGGCCTGGAGGCGCGTGACGTGCCCGTCGGGGTCGAGCCGGTACAGGCTGCCCGTCGGCGCCTCCCAGCGCACGTTGTTCATCGTGCCGGCCCAGAAGCGTCCCTGCCGGTCGCACTTGGCATCGTTGAACCGGTTGTCGGGCTGGTCGGGCTCGGGGTCGGTGAGCACGGTGAGCACTTGGGTGGCGGGGTCGAAGAACGCGAACTGCTTGCGCAGCGTGATCACGAGCCCGCCGCGCGCACGCCGCGCCACGGCCGTCACGGGCTGCGGCAAGGAGTACGTCGCGCGGGCGCCACCGGCCGGGTCGAAGCGATGGATCGCCTGGCCGGTGATATCGACCCAGTAGAGCGCTTGCTCGCGCGGGCACCAGAGCGGGGACTCTCCGACGATGGCCTCTGCGCGCACCACACATTCGACCGCGTTGGAGTACCGCACGCGTCTCCTCCTCAGCTCCCCGCTGCAGCTCCCGGCGCCGGATCGCGCCGTTGGGAGCCGAGCCGCTACTAGAGCGCGTCGCGCACCAGGCTCGTCACGACGTCGCGGACGAGGGCCCAGCGGTCGCGCTCGCCTTTCGCCAGGGCCTCGGCGAACAACAGCGCCTGCTGCAAGGTGATCTTGCCTGGCAGCGGTGGCTCGTTCGGGTCCACGACCGCCTCCACTAGGGCGGGGCCGGGGTGAGCCAGCGCTGCGCGCAGCACGCCCTCTGCCTGGACGGGGTCGTCGAGGGTGTAGCCGGCGGCGCCGCAGGCCCGAGCGAACGCGGCGAAGTCGATGGGCTGCAGGTCGACCCCGAACTCCGGGTAGCCCAGCTGGACCAGCTGCTCCCAGCGGACCTGGTCGAGGGTGTTGTTCTTCACGACGATCATCTTGACGGGCAGCTGGTATTTGACCAGCGTCGCGACTTCGCCCATGAGCATGGTGAAGCCGCCGTCGCCCGCGACGCAGATCACCTGGCGGCCGGGGTAGGCCACCGCGGCCCCGATGCTGTAAGGCAGGGCACAGGCCATCGTCGACAGCGTGCCCGAGAGCGCGAACTGCATGCGCTCCCGCAGGTGGAGGTAGCGCGCCACCCAGGTGGGGCTGGTCCCGCTGTCGCAGGTGATGAGCGCGTCGTCGGCAAGCAGCTTGTTGAGCTGGTAGAAGACGACCTGCGGCTTAAGGGGGCGGTCGAGGCGGGTGCCGCGCGCCTCCATCAGCTGGTTCCAGCGGGCCATGCGCTCCTGGGCCTGCTGCAGGAAGCGGCGGTCCTCCTTGCGGTGGAGCAGCGGCAGCAGCGCGCGCAGCACCTCGCGGCTATCGCCCACCAGCCCGACATCCGCGGGGTGGCGGAGCCCGAGGCGCGTCGGGTCGATGTCGATCTGGACCGTCCGCGCCTGGCCGGGCTTGGGGTAGAAGTCGAGGTAGGGGAAACCGCTGCCGATGATGACGAGCGTGTCGCAGGCCGCCAGGGCCTCCTGGGAGGGCGCGGTGCCGAGCAGGCCCATCCCGCCCGTGGTATAGGGGCTGTCGTCCGGGACAACGGCCTTGCCCAGCAGGGGCTTGATGATCGGCCCGGCCACGAGCTCCGCGAGCTGGAGCACCTCGGCGCGGGCGTGCAGGGCGCCGCGCCCGGCCATGATCGCCACGCGCGTGCCCGCGTTGATCAGGTCGGCGGCCTGCTGCAGGAGCGCCGGCGGCGGCCGGGGCGGGGGGGTGGCGAGCAGGGCATGCCGCAGTGGGGCGACATCGGCCGCCGCGTCGTCCGCTGCGGTCCACTTCTGGATGTCGCGGGGGATGGTGAGATGCGCGACGGTCCGGCGGCTGAGCGCCGTCTTGATCGCCTCGTCCACGACGCGGATGACGTGGTCGGGCCCCATCACGCGCTCGCTGTAGGCGGCGACGTCCATGAACAGCTTGTCGAGGGCCACATCCTGCTGGTAGTGGGTGCCGCTCAGGTGGTGCCAGGTGTGGCCGGTGATGGCCAGCACGGGCTGGTCGTCGCCCTTGGCATCGTATAGGCCGTTGGCTAGGTGGATGCCGCCCGGCCCCGAGGTGGCCAGGCAGACCCCGAGCCGGCCGGTGAACTTGGCGTAGCCGCAGGCGGCGAACGCGGCTGCCTCCTCGTGGCGGACCTGGATGAACCGTAGCCGCTCCTGGTTCCGGCGTAGTACCTCGAGGATCTCGCCGATGCCGTCGCCCGGGAAGCCGAAGATGGTGTCCACCCCCCAGGCGATGAGCCGCTCGACCAGGAGTTCGGCGCCTGTCCGGGCCATGGGGCGCTCCTTTCTGCGGTTGCTACTCGGCACGCGTCGCGCCAGGTGGGCGGCGCTGCGCGAGGAAGTCGACGACCGCCTCCAGGTCGGCGGGCGTCAAGTTACCCGCGTAGGCCGGCATGATGGCGCCGCCGTTCATGATCCGGGCGGTGAGCTGGCTCCGCGACAGCCGGTCGCCGATCGTCGTGAGGTCCGGGCCGCGCCGACCGCCGCTGCCCGCGATGCGGTGGCAGTTGTGGCAGCCCTTCTCCTCGAACACGCGGGCGCCGCGGGCTGCCGTCGGGCTGAGGCCTTCGACGACGCTGGGCGGCAGCGGGCCGGCGTCCAGGACCGGCGACCAGGGCGCCTCATAGCCGACGTGGATCAGGACGCCGATCGTCAGGAAGGCGAGCGCTACGGCGGCCACCGCCCAGGGGCGCCGGGCGGGGTGCCGCTCCCCGTCGCCGGCGAGGAAGGGCAGGGCGAGCAGTAGCACGCCCACCAGCAGCGGGAAGCCGACGATGAACAGGTTCTCCAGCGGCGGCGGGAGCAGCGCTAGCAGCGCGAAGTACCACAGGAAGTACCAGTCGGGCCGGGGGTCCGCCTCGATGAGCGTTGGATCGGCTTGCTTGCCCAGGTCCGGCGGCCCCACCACCACCGCCAGCAGCAGCACCCCGGCGCCCACAGCCAGGGCGAAGACGACGTCGCGCCAGGCGGCGTCGGGCCAGAAGGGCACGCTCCGCTTCGCCAGGTACGCATGGTACCGCTCACGGTACGTCGCGCGATCGACGGGCTCGCCCGCACGGGGCGGCTCGGAGATGCCGTGCCGGATCACGAGATAGAGGTGAACCGCGATCAGGATGAACATCAGCGCCGGGAACAGGAAGACATGGGTGGCGTAGAAACGGGTCAGGGTCGCGCCCCCCACCGTCTGGCCGGCGACCACGAGCTGGGTCAGCACGGGGCCGACGAAAGGAACGCGCCCCGCCATCTCTGCGGCCACTACCATCGCCCAATAGGCGTCCTGGTTCCAGCGGAGGAGCTGGCCGGTGAACGCCATGCCCAGCGTCAGGAACAGGAGGAGGGTGCCGGTTAGCCAGCTCAGCTCGCGCGGGTACTTGAAGGCGCCCATCAGGAAGACCCGCGCCGCGTGCACAACGATCAGGATGACCATCGCCGAGGCCCCGAAGTAGTGGATGCCGCGCACGACGCTGCCCAGGACGGCGTCCTGGGTGATCCACCGGAGGCTCTCGTAGGCGCTATTGGGCGCGGGCACGTAGGTGAAGGCCAAGGCCACCCCGGTGAGCACCTGAACGGCGAAGGCGACGAGCGTGGCGCTGCCGAACACGTACCACCAGTTCACGTCGCGGGGCACGGGGTGGCGGATGAGCGGCAGGATGCTGCTCGAGAACCCCAACCGGTCGTCTAGCCAGGCCGCGACTCGCCGGAGCATCAGTGCACCTCGCTAGCCGATCGGGAGGGGCTGGCTGCGCACCTGGAGCTGTCCTCCCTCTACGCGGGTCTCGTAGCGGAAGAGGGGGCGCGGGGGCGGGCCGCCGGCCACGCGGCCATCGGCGTAGTACACGCCGCCGTGGCATGGGCACAGGAATAGACCGGCCTCCGGCCGCCAGTTCACGGGGCAGCCCAGGTGGGTACAGTTGACCGCAAAGACGGTGAACTCTTGGGCGCCAGTGCGGCGCACCCAGATGGCCGTCTCGGCGGTCTGCCCCGCCCAGGGCAGCGGCGAGACCTCGGGGATCGTGCGCAGCACGGTCTGCCCGATGGCGAACGTGTCCACCGCTCCGACGTCGAGCCACAGCCGCGGCGCCGGGCGGAGCAGGGGGCTGAGGAGGTAGCTGAGGATCGGCACGCTGACCACGGCGGCGGCAAGCCCGCTCAGCCCGAGGCTCAGGCACTCGAGGAACCGCCGTCGCCCGATCGGCTCAGCCATGCCGCAGCTCCTGGATCCAGCCCCCGAGCCCCAGCGCGCCGACCAGCGCCCCGGCCAGGGTGAACGCCAGGCTCGTCACCAACCCCATGGCCAGCAGCGTGATGCCGGCGGCGAGCACGGCCGGCCAGATCGTTGGAGCGGGCAGCTCCGGTGCGTCCGAGGGCTTCAGAGCAGGGTCCATAGGTACACCACCGAGAAGACCGCGACCCAGACGCCATCGACGAAGTGCCAGTAGAGCGAGATGGCCTCTAGCCCCGACCGGCGGCGCGCCGTGACGTCGCCGGCCAGCGCGAGGCCCAGCAGGATCAGGAGCGCCAGCAGGCCCACGAGCACGTGCAAGCCGTGGAAGCCCGTGAGCGTGAAGAAGGTGGTAGCGGCCAGGCTGTGGCTCGGCGCGATACGCTCGTGTAGCAGGCGCGCGTACTCGGTGGCCTGTCCGGCCAGGAATACGGTGCCGCAGAGCACGGTGGCTAGCAGCCACCCCTGACAGCCGCGCCGGTCGTCCGCACGCAGGCGGCGCGCGGCTAGCTGGACCGTGGCGCTGCTCGCCAGCAGGAAGCCTGTGAAGAGCGCGGTGCGCGGGATGTCGAGCGGCACGGCGCCCGGGCCCGCGAGGGCCTGCCCGCGGTAGAGCACGTAGGCAGCGATGAGCCCGAGGAAGAACAGCGCCTCGGAGCTGATGAACAGCCCCATCCCCAGCAGGTGGCGGTCGATGGAGGGCCGGTGCTCAGCCATGCTCGTGCTCCGGGTCGCGCTGCTCGGGATGCTTGAGGTCCCAGAGGGGGCGCCGGCTGCGGATGGGCGGCAGCGCCGTGAAGTTGTGCGGCGGAGGCGGGGAGGAGGTGGCCCACTCCAGCGTCCAGGCATCCCAGGGGTCCGCGCCGGCCGGCGGCCCGGCGCGCAGGCTCCACGCGAGATTCCAGAGGAAGACCAGCACGGCGACGCCGAGGAGGCCCGCGCCGACAGTCGAGGTCAGGTTCAGCTCGGGCCAACCCGGCTGGGCCGCGTAGGTGTAGATACGGCGTGGCATGCCGAGCAGGCCAGAGGCGTGCATCGGGAAGAAGGCGAGGTTGAGGCCCGCGAACGTCAGCCAGAAGTGCCAGTGGCCCAGCCGCTCGGAGAGCAGGCGGCCGGTCATCTTGGGGAACCAGTAGTAGGTACCGGCGAAGAGCGCCAGGACGCTGCCGCCGAACAGCACGTAGTGGAGGTGCGCGACGATGTAGTACGTATCGGTGATCTGCCAGTCGATGGGCACGACCGCCATGGTGACGCCGCTCAGCCCACCGATGGTGAACATGGCGACGAAAGCTACGGCGAAGAGCATGGCGGTCGTGAACCGGAGCGCGCCTCCCCACATAGTTGCCAGCCAGTTGAACACTTTGATGCCGGTGGGAATCGCGATGAGCATGCTCATCGCGCCAAAGACCGTGTTCACCAGCGGACCCAGCCCCACAGCGAACATGTGGTGCGCCCAGACCATGAAGCTCAGGAAGGCGATGCCTAAGGTGGCCGCGGCCACGAAGGTGTAGCCGAAGATCGGCTTGCGCGCGAAGACCGGGATCACCTCGGAGACGATGCCCATGGCGGGCAGGATCATGATGTAGACCTCCGGGTGGCCGAAGGCCCAGAACAGGTGTTGCCAGAGCAGCACGTTGCCCCCCGCCGCGGGGTCGAAGAAGTGGCCGCCCAGGTAGCGGTCGACCAGGAGCATGGCAAGCGCGGCGGTGAGCGCCGGCATCGCCCAGATGATCAGGAAGCCGGTTACCAGCGTCATCCAGACGAACAGCGGGAGGCGCCGGATGGTCATGCCTGGCGCGCGCAGCAGCAACACCGTGACGATCAGGTTGATCGCTGTGGCGATGGTGCCGACGCTGCTGACGAGCAGCCCGAGGAGCCAGTAGTCGACGTTGGCGCCGGGCGAGAACGGGGGCTCGGTGAGCGGTGCGTAGCTGAACCAGCCCGTATCCGGCGCGCTCCCGGCCAGGAAGCTGAAGTGCAGCAGGAGGCCGCTGAAGAGAAACAGCCAGTAGCTGAGGGCGTTCAGCCGCGGGAAGGCCACGTCCTGGGCTCCGATCAGGAGCGGCACGGCGTAGTTGGCGAAGCCGAGTAGAGCCGGCATGACCACGAAGAAGATCATCGTGACGCCGTGCATAGTGAAGAGCTGGTTGTATACCCCCGGGGGGAGTAGCTGGGCGCCGGGCACAGCAAGCTGCGCCCGCAGCAGCAAGGCCTCGAAGCCCCCGACCAGGAAGAAGCTCAGGCTAGTCAACAGGTACAGGAGGCCGATCTGCTTGTGGTCGACCGTGGCCACCCAGTGCAGCAGCCCCTCGGCGCTGCTGAGGCGCGGGAGGGGTTCGGCGTAGGGCTGCTCGGTGGTTCGCATCGCTACTTCAGCCCCGCGAGGTAGGCGGCGAGCGCCGCGGTGTCTGCATCGCTCAGGTAGAAGGTGGGCATGAGGCTGCCGGGCTTCACCGCCTGGGGGTCCTGCAGCCAGCGGTACATGTTCGCCGGGGTGTTCTCCAGCACGCCCGCCCCGAGCGTCTGCCGGCTGCCCACATGGGTCAGATCGGGTCCCACGGTCCCCTGCGCTGGCGTGCCGCGGAGCGTGTGGCAGTTAACACAGGTCTGCTCCAGGAAGAGCTGCTGGCCGCGCTGCGCTGCGCCGCTCGGCGGGGCGGCCGGCTGGCGCTGCTGGGCGGCCCAGGCCAGGAAGTCGGCGCGCGGCTGGGCGATCACGCGCAGCAGCATCCAGGCGTGCTGGAGGCCGCAGAACTCGGCGCACGGGCCCAGATAGACGCCGGGCGCCTCGGTGTAGAGCCAGAGCTGGTTCGTTCGGCCCGGGATGACGTCGAGTTTACCGCCAAGCCGCGGGAGCCAGAAGCTGTGGATGACATCGGCCGACTCGAGCCGGACGCGCACCGGCTCGCCCACGGGGATGTGCAGCTCGTTGGCCGTAACCACGTCCAGCGTGGGGTAGCGCAGCTCCCACCACCACTGGTGGCCGATCACGGTGACCGCGAGCGCCTCGGCCGGGGGAGATGGGACGCGGTCTGCCGCGCCGGGGTCGCTGCCCATGAGCGGTAGCATCAGGCCGAACACGCCCGCCAGCAGCAGCGCCGGCCCGACGGTCCAACCGATCTCCAGCGGGCGATAGCCGAACACCGGCCGCGGCGCGCCCGCCCCGGGGCGGGCGCGGAAGCGCGCGACCATGTAGAGCAGGAGCCCCTGCACGAGGAGGAAGATCACTCCCGCGATGCCCAGCGTGATGAGGAATAGCTGTGCGATCGCGCTGGCCTCAGGCGAGGCCGGGGCAAACGGGGAGCTGGGCTGGGCGCGGGCGTGCGGTGGGAAGAGGAGGCGAAGGGTAATGGCCCCCAGGAGCGCGGCGGGGAGGGCATGTTTGCCTAACACTGCGGCCTCGGATGGCGATCGGCCTCTCCCCGGCACACCAGGGAACGCCCAATCATGTACCGTCTCGTGGCGCGCTGTCAAGCAGCGCCGGCAGACGGAGGGCAGCGGTTCGGGGGGGCGATCGAGTGCCGCGCGCTGCAAGGGACCGGTCAAGCGGCCGCCGCGTCGAGGACGAGAAGCTGGGCTGCCCCCGGCTCGAGCGCAGCGCGCACGAGCTCGGCCTCGACCGTGGCCACGACCACCTGGGGGAGTAACCCGTCGGCACAGGCGCGTGCGAGGTGCTGTAGCAACCGGCGGCCGTTGGCCGCGTCGAGGTGCTCCAGGGGCTCGTCCAGGAGCAGGAAGCCGCCCGGGCCGAACTGCCGCGCGAGGTGGGCGTGCAGCAGCACCAGGAAGGCGGCGCGCTCGCCCCCGCTGAGCTGCGCCAGCTCGAAGCGGCGGCCGCCGCGCCGCACCGCCAGCTGGCCCTTCGGCTGCGGCTCGAGCTGCACCTCGGTCCAGCCGCTGAACTGCTCCCAGGCGTGGCCCACGGCCTCATAGGCCTGCGCCAGCGCGCCGGCGCGGAGCTGCGCCAGGGTCTGGGTGGTGGCCGTGGCGAATAGCTCGGCCAGGAGTTCCCGTCGGGTGAGGGCGGCGTGCTGGCGCGCCAGGGCGGCCGGCGAGCGCCCGGCCATCGTGGCGAGCTGGAGGTAGCCCTGGAGGGCAGCGAGCTCCTCCTGGACGGCCGTGGCCCGCTGCGCGAGTTCCGCCTCCTGTGCACGGGCCTGCGCGACCTGCGCGGCGAGCTGGTCGTGCTGGCGCTGCAGGTCCTCGCGCGTAGCCCCGTCGGGGAGCAGCTCGCGCCAGCGCCGCTCCAGGTCCTCGCGCCGGCGGCGCTGAGCGACCAGCTCCCCCTCGCGCGTCTCCGCCTCGCGGAGGGCGGCGGCCAGGTTCTGCCGCTGTGTCTGAAGGGCGGTGAGCCGCTCAGCGAGGGCGCGGTCCTGCGCGGCGCGCTCCGCCAGCAGCCGCTCGCGGCATGCCTGTGCCAGGGTATCCAGGTCGGCCAGGAAGGCCTGGCGCTGGGCGCGGAGCGCGGTCTCCTGCTCGGCCAGGGCGGTGTCCTGGGCCGCGTTCTCGGCCAGGAGGCGCTGGCGGAGCGCCTCGGGGAGGGGCTGCCGGCAGACCGGGCAGACGGGCTCTGCTGCCTGACCCGGCGCGTGTGCTTGGAGGAGCTGAGTGCTCTCGGCGAGCGCCTTGCGCTGGGCCGCGACCCCTGCCAGCAGCCGGTCGGCCTCCTGGATGGCCGCCGCGAGCTGGTGGGAGCGCTCGCGCGCCGTGGCGTCCTCCGCCAGGAGATCGCGCGGCGGTCGGGCGGCCAGCGCGCGGGTCTGCTCGACGAGCGCCCGACGCTGGGCGGTGGTCTCCGCCAGGGTGGTGTCAAGCCGCTGGAGGTCGACCTGGAGCTGCGCGTAGTGCGCGCGCAGCGCCGGCAGCTCGGCCTCGGGATCGCCGGCGGCCTGCAGGGCGGCCCGCTCCTGCTCCAGCGCCTGGAGCTCGGCGAGGGTGCGCTGGAGGCGGTGCCCCTCGTCCTCGAGGCGCCGGCGCGCGGCGGTGGCTGCAGTCTGAGCCGTGGCGAGCCGGTCGCGCTCGGCCTCCAGCGCGTGGCGGCGCGCGGCGGGATCGTCGCCCCAGCGCGTCCGGCCCGCGGCTAGCAGCGGCGCGTTCCGGGCGACCTGCTCGGCCAGCGCCACGAGCTGGGTGCGCTCGCGAGCGATCTCGCGCTTCACCTGGGCGGCGGCCTGCTCGAGCCGGGCGAGCTGCTCGAGGCCGAGGAGGCGGCGGAGGTGGGCGTCGAGCGCCGCGAGCGGCGGGTCGGTGAGGAAGCGGTACACCTCGCCCTCGGGCATGTACAGGATGCGCAGGAAGAACGCGGTGGGTACGCCGAAGGCGTGCTCGAGCGCGGCGGCCACCGGCCCGCTGCCCTCGGCCACCACGACGTCGCCGCGGCGGAGCAGGCTGCGCACCCGGCCGCGCGCGCCGCCCAGGCCGCGGCTGACCTCCCAATCGGTGCCGCGCAGCGCGAAAGCGACGGTCACGTCGGTCGGCTGGCTCTCGGCGCGCACCATCAGCCGCGCGTCGTCGAGCGTGCACAGCTCGCCGGCCAAGGCGAAGGCGACCGCTTCCAGAAGGGAGGTTTTTCCCACGCCGTTCGGCCCGACCAGCACGTTCAGTCCGGGCTGCAGCGCGATCTCGACCGCCTCGAACGCGCGCCAGTTCCGCACCGTAACGCGCTTAAGCATCGCTGGCCTCCTCGGTGGCCGGGGCCTCCGGACTCAGCGCGCGCAGCGCGTCGTGGAGCTGCGCGGCGAGCGCCGCGATCTCCGGGGGGCCCTGGAGCAGCGCCTCGAAGTGCTCGGCCAGGCGTGCCAGATCGGTATCGGTGAGGCTCTGGAGCGCGGCGGCGCGTTCAGGGCGCCGGGTGCGTGCGGCCCGCTCCTGAGCTGCGGCCGTGGCGAGCGCCGCCCGGAAGAGCGGTAGGGGCTGGGGGGCCGAGGCGGCGCCTCGGGAGTGGTCGGACATCGGCACCTCCTCTTGGAGTGAGCGCTGCATTCCCAGGTGCTGGACACGCCGCTCGGGTCTGGGGCGTGTCGCGTCCCAGGAGAGTTCCGCCCTGGCGGGGCAGTGCGCGACATCTCCTGGGAGGCCCGGACCTCACGGCTAGTGCTGGGGCGGCGCGTCCGCGCTGCGCTCCAGGCGCCGACCAGCCCCGGGCGCAGGCGCGAGCCCCCTCCTGGAAACGGCGGTACTTATAATGGAGGCGCCGCGGGCCGGCCCGC
>Ga0070739_10000722_pt1 | contig 58248 bp, 61 predicted proteins | sample Coa_R1_7_FD_66445 | JGI IMG/M metagenome (GOLD analysis project Ga0070739, IMG submission 66445) | Surface soil microbial communities from Centralia Pennsylvania, which are recovering from an underground coalmine fire - Coalmine... | ecosystem: Environmental > Terrestrial > Soil > Unclassified ...
AACCGCCCCGACGTGATCGAGGGCGTCCACGCCTCGATGCTCGACGCCGGCGCCCAGGTGGTCGAGACCGACACCTTCCAGGCGAGCCGGTTGAAGCTCGGCGAGTGGGGCCTGGCGGACCACACCCGGGAGATCAACGTCAAAGCGGCCGAGATCGCCCGCAAGGCCGCGGGCGAGGAGCGCTTCGTCGCGGGCTCGATCGGCCCGACCGGCTTCCTGCCGGCCTCAGACGACCCGACGCTCGGCCAGATGCGGTTCCGCGAGCTCGTCGACGTGTTCACCGAGCAGGCCGCCGGCCTGGTCGAGGGCGGCGCCGACCTGATCATCATCGAGACCGCGCAGGACATCCTCGAGGTCAAGGCGGCGATCTTCGGGGCCCGTGAGGCGTTCAAGCAGACGGACAAGCGCGTCCCGATCATGACGAGCGTCAGCCTCCTCCCCAACGGCGGGAAGATGCTGCTCGGCACCGACATCAGCGCGGTGCTGGCGACGCTGACCGCGCTCGACGTCGACGTGATCGGGCTCAACTGCTCGACGGGGCCCGAGGACATGCGGGACGCGATCCGCTTCCTAGGCGAGACCAGCCCCCTCCCCGTCCACTGCATCCCCAACGCCGGCCTGCCCCTGCAGGGCCCGAACGGCGAGACGATCTTCCCCGAGCAGCCCGAGCCGCTCGCCGCGGTGCTCGGCGAGTACGTCGAGCGCTACGGCGTGTCGATCGTGGGCGGCTGCTGCGGGACCACGCCGGATCACATCCGGGCGATCGCCGAACGGGTCGACGGCCACAGACCGGGTGAGCGACCGCAACCACGCCAGCCGCACCTGAGCAGCATGATGACCGCCACGCCGCTGGTCCAGGACCCGCGCCCGACGCTCGTCGGCGAACGGGTCAACTCGCAGGGGTCGAAGAAGGCCAAGGAGATGCTGCTGGCCGACGACTACGACGGCCTCGTGTCGGTCGCCGAGGACCAGGTGAACGGCGGCGCGCACGTCCTCGACGTGTGCGTGGCGCTGACCGAGCGCCAGGACGAGGCCGAGCAGATGCGCCAGACGGTCAAGCGGATCAGCCTCACCCAGCCGGCTCCGATCCAGATCGACTCGACCGAGCCCGAGGTGATCGAGACTGCGCTCGAGCAGATCCCCGGCCGGGCGATCGTCAACTCGATCAACCTCGAGGCGGGACGCGACAAGCTCGACCGCGTGGTGCCGCTCGCCAAGGCCCACGGCGCGGCGCTGATCGCGCTGACGATCGACGAGGTCGGGATGGCCAAGACGCGGGAGCGCAAGCTCGAGATCGCCCAGCGGATCACCGAGCTCTGCTGCGAGGAGCACGGCCTCGATCTCGAATCGCTGATCTTCGACTGCCTGACCTTCACGCTGACGACCGGCGACGAGGAGTGGAAGCCGAGCGCGATCGAGACGATCGAGGGGATCCGGCTGATCAAGTCTGAGATCCCGGGCGTGAAGACCTCGCTCGGCGTCTCGAACGTCTCCTTCGGCGTCGGTCTCGCCGCGCGCAGCGTGATCAACAGCGTCTTCCTTCACCACTGCGTCCAGGCCGGGCTCGACCTGGCGATGGTGAACCCCAACCACATCACGCCGTACAACGAGATCCCAGATCAGGAGCGCGAGCTGGCAGACGATCTGGTGTTCAACCGCCGCGACGATGCGCTCGAGAGGCTGATCGCGCACTTCGAGGCCAAGTCCGCCTCCGGCGAGGCGGATGGGGGCGGCGCAGACACAGATCCCACCGAGAACATGGAGCCCGAGGAGGCGCTCCACTTCCACATCCTGCGCCGGCGCAAGGAGGGAGTGGAGGACTGGATCGATCGAAGCGTCGAGAAGATCGGCGCCGTCCCGACGCTCAACGATGTGCTGCTGCCGGCGATGAAGGAGGTCGGCGACAAGTTCGGCGCAGGCGAGCTGATCCTGCCGTTCGTGCTCCAGTCGGCCGAGGTGATGAAGCGCGCGGTCGCGCAGCTCGAGCGCTACCTCGACAAGATCGAGGGCTACACGAAGGGAACCGTCGTGATCGCGACGGTGTTCGGCGACGTGCACGACATCGGCAAGTCGCTCGTCAACACGATCCTCACCAACAACGGCTACACAGTCGTCGACCTCGGCAAGCAGGTGCCGATCTCCACGATTCTGGATGCCGCGGTAGAGCACGAGGCCACAGCGATCGGCCTCTCCGCGCTGCTCGTCTCGACCTCCAAGCAGATGCCCGCCTGCGTGCAGGAGCTGCACGAGCGGGGCCTCGAGTTCCCGGTCCTGGTGGGAGGCGCCGCGATCAACCGCAACTTCGGGCTGCGGATCCTCTACCCGAAGGGCACCGAATCCGACGAGGTCTACGCGCCCGGCGTCTTCTACTGCAAGGACGCCTTCGAGGGCCTGTCCAAGATGGACCAGCTGATCGACCAGGAGGCCCGTGCAGCGCTGATCGCCAAGACCCGCGACGCGGCGCGCAGGCTCCGGGAGCAGCCCGACGAGCCGGACGACGACGCGCCCCCGACCACGGATGCGAGCGTGCGGAGCGCGGCCCGCACCGACAACCCGGTCCCCGAGCCGCCCTTCTGGGGCGTCCGCGAGATCGACGTCGACATGGACGAGGTCTTCCACCACCTCGACACCCACGTCCTCTTCAAGCTCCACTGGGGCGGGCGCGGGGTCAAGGGCGAGGCGTGGCAGAAGCTCGTCCGCGAGGACTTCCAGCCGCGGCTCGAACGCATGTGGCGCACACAGACCTACCTCCATCCGAGAGCGAGACTCGGTTACTTCCCGTGCAACTCGGACGGCAACGAGCTGATCGTCTGGGACCCGTCAGCCCCCGGCGAGCGCGAGCTCGAGCGCCTGGTGTTCCCGCGCCAGCCACGGCACGACCGGATCTGCCTGGCCGACTTCTACCGGCCCGTGTCCGGTCCCGGCTCGGGCGAGGTCGACGTGGTCGCGCTGCAGGCGGTCACCGCCGGCGACGAGGTCACCTCGCTCCTGGCGCGCCTGGAGGCCGAGGGCGAGTTCGCCGAGCAGCTGTTCGTCCACGGTCTCGGTGTGCAGACCGCCGAGGGGATGGCCGAGTGGCTGCACGCCCGGGTACGCGCCGACCTTGGAGTCCCGCCCACCCAGGGGCGCCGCTACAGCTGGGGCTACCCCGCCTGCCCCGAGCAGTCAGAGCACGAGAAGGTGTTCCGCCTGCTCGACGCGCCCGCGATCGGACTGCGCCTGAGCGGCGGCTATGCGGTCGAGCCCGAGCAGTCGACGCTGGCGATCGTCGCGCACCACCCGCAGGCCGTCTACTTCGGGATGAAGTCGGGCTTCCTGCCGAAGACCGAGCGGCAGGCCGCCGACGAGCTGATCGCGGGGACCGATCGCGATCCGACGCGGCTGGCCGAGCTGGGCGACGAAGAGCCCGCGATGGCCGAGGCCTGACCCCCGTCCGGCGGCCGCGCGCTACAGCCCGGCCGGGCGGCCGGGCGCAACGACCCGGTCCGGCGGCCCGGGCGCTACGGCCCGGTCAGGCCGGCGCCGGCGCCGTCGCCGCTCCGCCGGACGAGCGGCCGTCACCCGGCGTGTCCTCGGCGGTCAGCGGCTTGGCGATGTTCTCGAGCGTCTGGCGCTCGGCCCTGACCCCGAAGATCAGCTCGGCGATCCCGCCGATGATCATCATCCCGGCGCCGAGCAGGAAGGCCAGCTCGGCCTGGCTGTAGCTGCCCGTCGAGATCAGCTTGGAGAACACGAGCGGCCCGGTGATCCCGCCGATGCCGGTGCCGATCGCGTAGAAGACCGCGATGCACAGCGCCCGGGTCTCCATCGGGAAGATCTCCGAGACGGTCAGATAGGCGGCGCTGACCCCGGCGGAGGCGAAGAAGAACAGGAACGTCAGCAGCCCGATCAGGCTTCCGGCGCTCAATGAGTGCCCGCGGAACAGGATCGCGGTCAGGATCAGCAGCCCGCCCGAGAAGATGTACGTCCCGGCGATCATCGGCTTGCGACCGACGGTGTCGAACAGCCTGCCGAGCAGCAGCGGGCCGAACAGGTTGCCGACCGCGAAGATCGCGATGTAGTACGGCACGTTGCCGGCGGAGATCTTGAAGTACTTCGAGAGCAGGTCGCCGAGGCCGAACAGGATCGAGTTGTAGAGGAAGGCCTGCCCGACGAACAGCGCGAGCCCGAGCACGCTTCGCCGGGGATACAGCGTGACGACGGACCGGACTGTCAGCGACAGCGGGATCGTCCGGCGCTGGCGAACGGTCATCTCGCCCTCGGGCTCGGGCAGCTCCTCGCCGGTGTCCTCCTTCACCTGGCGCTCGATGTCGGCGACGATCCGCTCGGCCTCCTCCTCGCGGCCGTGGATGAATAGCCAGCGCGGACTCTCGGGAATCGAGCGGCGCACGATCAGCACGCCGACGCCGAGCACCGCACCGAGGCCGAAGCACAGCCGCCAGCCGACGTCGACGGCCGTGTTGTTGAGCGCCAGGACGGCCAGCAGGGCGCCCGCACCGGCGCCGGCCCAGTAGCTGCCGTTGATCCCGATGTCAACGCGGCCGCGGTTCTCGGCCGGGATCAGCTCGTCGATCGCCGAGTTGATCGCGCTGTATTCGCCGCCGATCCCGAAGCCGGTGAAGAAGCGGAACACGTAGAACCACAGCGGGCTGAAGGCCGCGGCGGTGAGCGCCGTCGCCGCCAGGTACACGCCGAGCGTGATCATGAACAGCTTCTTGCGCCCGAAGCGGTCGGTGAGCTGGCCGAAGATCAGCGCGCCCGCGCAGGCCCCCGCGACGTACAGCGAGGCGGCCAGGCCCGAGACGTCGTTCGCCGAGATGTGCACGCCCGAGCCCTTCATGCCGAGCTGGGCGGAGATCGAGCCGACGATCGTCACCTCGAGGCCGTCGAGGATCCAGACGGTGCCGAGGCCGATGATCACGCGCCAGTGCCAGCGCGACCACGGCAGGCGATCGAGGCGCGCTGGGATCTTCGTCTTGATAGTGCCGGTCTGGACCTCGTCGCTCATCTGAAACCGGCGCTCTCCTACCCGCGAGACAGTCATGGCACACGCCCGCTAATCTCGCCGCCGCCGCCGCACCTCCACAGGAGACGCAGACGTGAAGCTCGTGATCGGGATCGTCCGGCCTGAGAAGGCCAACGACGTGCTGGAGGCCCTCTACCGGGCCGAGGTACGAGGCGTGTCGATGAGCCGCGTGCAGGGGCACGGCGGCGAGCTCGATCGCGTCGAGACGTATCGCGGCACGACCGTGAAGATGGAGCTGTCCGAGAAGGTGCGCTTCGAGATCGCGGTCTCCGACCCGTTCGTGCAGCCGACGATCGACGCCCTCTGCGACGGCGCGCGCACGGGCGAGGTCGGCGATGGGAAGATCTTCGTGGTGCCGCTGGAGCGGGCGGTGCGGATCCGCACCGGGGAGGCCGACGAGGCAGCCGTGACCCCGGTCGACGGCAGCGCCGGATGACCACGATCGCGGCGCTTCTCGCGCCGCATGTCAGCCCCGGCGACACGGCCTGGATGCTTGTCGCGACGGCGCTCGTGCTGATGATGACGCCCGCCCTCGGGCTCTTCTACGGGGGCCTGGTCCGCGCCAAGAATGCGCTCAACACGTTCATGATGAGCATCGCCGCGCTCGGCGTCGTGACCCTGACCTGGGCGCTGATCGGCTACTCGCTGGCGTTCAGCCACGGCATCGGCTTCATCGGCGGCTTCGGAAACGCGCTGCTGCGCGGCGTCACGTTCACCCCGCGCCACGGCACGGACATCCCCCAGCTCCTGTTCTGGGCCTTCGAGGCCGCGTTCTGCATCGTCACCGCGGCGCTGGTCTCCGGCGCGGTCGTCGAGCGGATGCGCTTCGGGCCGTTCCTGATCTTCATGACGCTGTGGTCGATCCTCGTCTACCCGGTGCTCGCCCACTGGGTCTGGGGCGGCGGCTGGCTGGCATCCCACGGCACGCTCGACTTCGCGGGCGGGGTGCCGGTCGAGATGGGCTCGGGCTTCTCCGCGTTCGCGGCTGCGATCGCGGTCGGGCCGCGCCGCGATTACGGGCGCCAGGCGCTGCTGCCGCACAACACCGTGTACGCGCTGCTGGGCGCGGGACTGCTGTGGTTCGGCTGGTTCGGCTTCAACGGCGGCAGCGGCTACACGGTCGGCCACCCCGGTGTCCTCGCGTTCACCAACACCTTGCTCGCCCCGGCCGCGACGCTCGTCGTGTGGTTCGCCCTGGACGCCTGGCGCGGGCGGCGGGCGACGGCGATCGGCGCCGCCACGGCGATCATCGTCGGGTGCGTGGGGATCACGCCGGCGGCCGGTTACGTCAGCCCGGGCTGGTCGATCCTGCTGGGGGCGCTCGCCGCGCTGCCCTCCTACGCCGTGATCCTGTGGCGCCCGCGGACCCGCCTCGACGAGACGCTCGACGTGCTCCCCGCCCACGGCCTCGCCGGCCTCACCGGCATCCTGTTCATCGGCTTCTTCGCCCAGCACTCGTGGAACGGCGTCTCGAACGGCCTCATCTACGGCCATCCCGGATTGCTCGGCTGGCAGGCGCTGGCGGCGCTCGCCGGCCCCGCCTACGCGTTCACGGTCACGTTCGTGATCCTGCGCGTGATGCGCGTGTTCATGGCGCTCCGCGTCGATCACCGCTCCGAGGCGATCGGCATGGACGTGGTCCAGCACGGCGAGGAGGCATACAACACCGGCGAGGGCGCGATCCTGCTGCGGGCTCCCGCCGAGGGCGAGTTCGTCGCCAATCCCCGGTAGGGCGCGGCCGCCGAAGCCGAAACGAGGCGGCCGCGTCAGAAACGAATCAGCCGTCGGCGCCGACCGCGTCGCCGGGGCGCCGGGACGACGGGCGCGGTGGGAGCTTGATCGGGGTCGCGTGCATGGCGCGCATCCGGACCTCGCGCCACGACATCCCCTCCTTGAGCAGGGCCGGCATGCCCATCAGGATCGCGGTCGTCACCTCGACGGCCTGGAGGATCACGCCGTAGGCCACGCCGGTCGGGAAGCCGACGTGCCAGCCGGTGTGGAGGACGGCGGCACAGGCGGCCTGGAAGACGCCGAGGTTGGCCGGGGTGGCGGGAAGCACCGCAGTGATGTTGACCGCGAACAGCACCCCCGCCGCGGCCGCGAACCCGGTGCGGTTCTGGAGGCCGAGAGCGATCAGCAGCAGGTAGCAGGACACCGCCTGAAGCGCCCAGGCGGCCAGCTGCGTGACGGTCGCGATCACCCCCAGACGCGGGTGGCGAAAGACCTCGAGCCCGGCACGGACCCGGTGCATCGCCCCGTGCACCTGCGTGAGCGCCCGTCGCGCCCGGGCGAAGCGCGTGCCCCCCGGCCCGTAGCGCAAGAGCAGCGGCGCGATCAGCACGAACACGAGCAGGGCGGCGGGCGCCACGGCCGCGACGATCAGCGCATCCTCGTGGCCGTTGAAGAAGTTGACCGACGAGAACATGATCACGCCGAGGATGATCAGCGCGACGATGTTCAGGAGCGTCTGCGAGACGAGCGTGCCGAGCACGACGGGGAGGTTCTCCCGGGGCCGGCCGGTGCGGCGCGCGACGACCAGCGCTCGCGAGGGCTCGCCGAGCCGTGCGGGCAGCGTCGACGACATCAGCACGCCGATCATCGTCCCCTGCATCGCGTCGATCAGCCGGATCCGCGACCGAGGCAGCGCGGCCCGCAGGATCGCGTCCCACGAGAATGCGCGCATCGCCATCGCCGAGCACATCACGACCAGCCCGAGGACCACGAACGTCGGGCTCGAGTCGATCAGCGCATGGACGATGTTGCCGATCCCGATCTTCTGGAGGGCGAGGTACGCGAGCACGGCGCCGCCGATCAGCACGACCGCCATGCCCAGCCGGCGCAGGTAGGCCATCACGCCCTTGCGCTGCGCGCCCGCGGCGGGGCGCTCGAGGCTCGGCAGGCGCTTTGCGCGGACGGGCGGCTTCAGGTCGGCTGGGCGGACCCCGGCGCGGATCGCCGCCCGGTGCAGCGTGGCTTCGGGGCGGGGCACTGCGATCGCATCCGCGTACGCGTCCAGCACCTCGTCGGCCACGCACTCCCATGCGAAGCGCTTGACCGTCTCGGCGGCCGCTCGCGACAGGCGCAGCCGCCGCTCGGGCTCGTCGTGCAGGTCCCGCAGCGCCTCGGCCAGCGCCTGCGGCTCGGCCGGCGGCACGAGCACGCCGTCGACGCCGTCTGAGACGACGTCGCGGTATCCGGCGATGTCGGAGGCGACCACGGTCGTCCCCGCTGCGAACGCCTCGGTCAGCACCATGCCGAAGCTCTCGCCACCGAGCGAAGGGGCGCACAGCACGTCCGCGCGTTGCAGCTCCTGGCTCTTGCGCTCGTCGTCGACCTTGCCGAGGGCGCGCACGCCGCGGGGGTCGAGCAGCAGCGGGTCGAGCTCGTCGGCCGAGGGCCCGATCACGGTCAGTTCGGTGGGGATGTGCTCGCGCAGCGCCTCGAAGGCGCGCAGCAGCAGCGGCAGTCCCTTGCGCTCGACGGCCTGGCCGACGAACACGATCCGCAGCGTGTCGTCGCCGGGCCGCGGCCGGCCCGCCTCGGCGAGGACGACCGGATCGACGTGGACGCCGTTGGGGATGATCCGGTAGTGGCCGCCGAACCACCGCCGGCCGGTCCACGCCGCCGCCTGTGAGACGGCGATCCGCACGTGCAGGTGGTTGAGCACGCGGCGGGCGCCGAACAGGTTGCCGAGCGTGTTGGGCAGCCACTTGTTGGAGTAGGAGTGGAAGGTGCCGACCAGCGGCAGCGGCGTCAGCCCGGCCGCGAACCACGCCGCCACGGGCGCGACTGGCTCGTGAATGTGGACGACGTCGTAGGCACCGCTGCGGAGCTCGCGCTGGAGCTTGACGACGCCCTGCGGCGTGATCGAGATGTTCGAGACCGCGCCGTTGGCCTTGAAGCCGACCGTGCGCCCCAACGAGAACAGGTACTCGGGCGGCTCGAGCCGCTGGGGCCGGGCGCCGCGATGCATCACCTGAGCGAGCGTGTCCGGGGGGTCGATCGGCGAAAGGACACGGACGTCGTGACCGCGCGCCAGGAACTGGTCGGTCAGCGCCTCGATGTGCCTCGTCACGCCACCCGGATACGTCCACGAGTACGGCGAGACCAGCGCGATCCGCATCGTCCCCATGCTAGTGGCTATACCCCCGGCGGTCGGATGTGTTTCGGGTGCTCGACGCTCCTATGATTCGTGGAGCGTGCCGACCCGCCACTTCGTCAAATACACGTTTCTGCAGGTGGATCCGGCCTGGCGGCGCCTGGATCCCGACGAGCGCGAGCGCGACAAGCGCGAGTTCGCGGCAGCGTGCGAGAACTTCTCCGAAGACCACCTCCTGCGCGCCTTCTCGCTGGTCGGCACGCGCGGCGACGCGGACCTGATGCTGCTCTCGCAGGCCGAGAACCTCGAGCGCATCCACGAGTTCCACGTCGTGCTCGCCCAGAGCGGTCTGATGAAGTGGTGCAGCGTCCCGTACTCGTTCCTGGCGATGACGAAGCCGTCCGAGTACTCCGAGGAGTCGCGGCTCGAGGTGCGGCCGGGCAGCTCGCGCTACCTGTTCGTGTACCCGTTCGTCAAGACGCGCGCCTGGTACGCGCTGCCCGCCGAGGAGCGCTACCGGATCATGCAGGACCACATCCGGGTCGGACGCGAATTCCCCTCCGTGGACCTGAACACGAGCTACTCCTTCGGGCTCGACGACCAGGAGTTCGTGGTCGCCTTCGAAACCGACAATCCCGCCGATTTTCTCGACCTCGTGCACCGGCTGCGCACGACCGAGTCGAGCTCGTACACGCTGCGCGACACGCCCACCTTCACGTGCATCGCGTGCTCGGTGGAGCGGGCGCTCGGGGCGCTCGACGGGACGCCGATGCGAATCGCCGCGCCGTCGTAGTGGCCGCGCCGGCGAGCGACGAGGTCGCGGCCGCGCATCTGCGCGCAGCCGACCCGGTCCTCCGGGAGATCATCGACCGGATCGGGCTCGAGGCCGTCGTCGAGCGCCGCGACGGACGCCCGTCCGAGCACTACGGCGCGCTCGTGCGCTCGATCGTCGGCCAGCAGCTCTCGACGAAGGCCGCACGCGCGATCTACACACGGCTGACGGAGCGATTCGGGGGCCGCGCCCCGACGCCACAGGAGGTGCTGGCCGACGACCCCGAAGAGCTGCGGGCGGCGGCGGGGCTCTCGCGGGCCAAGGTCACGTTCCTGCGCTCGCTGGCCGAGCACGTGCTCGACGGATCGCTCGAGCTCGACAGGCTCGACGTGCTGCCCGACGAGGAGGTGATCGCGGAGCTGACGGCGGTCAAGGGCCTCGGGGTGTGGAGCGCCCACATGTTCCTGATGTTCCACCTGCGCCGCCCGGACGTGCTCGCGGTCGGCGACCTCGGCATCCGCCGGGCGGTCAAGATCGCCTACGCGCTCGATGGGCTGCCCGACCCGGCTGCGCTCGAGGCGCTCGGCGAGCCGTGGCGACCCCACCGGACGCTCGCCTGCCTGTTCCTGTGGGGATCGCTCGACGCGACCCCGGTGTCAGACGCTTAGACCGCCGAGACCTCTTCCTCGTCCGCCACGCGGAACGAGGAGCCACAGCCGCAGGCCGCGATCACGTTGGGGTTGTCGACCTTGAAGCCGGCGCCCTGGAGGCCGTCGACGAAGTCGATCGTCGACCCGTCCACGTAGGGCAGGCTCGGGCGATCGACGAGCAGGCGTATGCCCTTGTCCTCGAAGACCTCGTCGCCGTCGCGCTGCTCGTCGAAGGCAAGCGCGTACTGGAACCCAGAGCAGCCGCCGCCGCGCACGCCGACCCGCAGCCCGGCGGTATCGGCCACCGCTGCCTGCGTCGCGAGAAACTCGTGAACCTTCTCGGCGCCCTTGTCGGTGAGGGTGATCATCGCTTCATTCAGTATAGCGGTGGGGTCGGTTGAGCTACGCTTGGAGACGTGGCGGTCGATCCACAGGAGCTGAAGAGCCGCATCGAGGCAGGGATACCCGGCGCGCGCGCCGAGGTCACGGGCGACGGGCATCACTTCGAGGCGGTCGTCAGCTCCTCCGCGTTTGCCGGTCTCACCCGGATCGCGCAGCACCGGATGGTCTACGACGTGTTCGGCTCGGAGATCGGAGACCGCATCCACGCCCTCTCGATCAAGACCACTGAAGCGGAGACCGTTTGATGAGCGAGACAAGCAACCCCATGCGCGAGGCGATCCAGAGCGCGATCTCGGAGAACCCGGTGATCCTGTTCATGAAGGGCACCCCCGAGGCGCCGGCCTGCGGGTTCTCGGCTCGCACGGTCGCCGTGCTCCAGTCCCTCGACAAGCCGTTCGCTGCGGTGGACATCCTCCCCGACCCGCGGATCCGTCAGGAGCTCTCCGCGATCTCCGGCTGGCCGACGATCCCGCAGCTGTTCGTCGACGGCGAGCTGGTCGGCGGCTGCGACATCGTGATGGAGATGTACCAATCGGGCGAGCTGCACTCGGCGCTGGGCCTGGAGGCGACGCCGCCCCCGGCCGAGGACGCGCCGATCTCGATCGAGAACCGCCTCTGACGCAGGCGCTCCGGTTCGACGGCCGGGCGCTGTGGGCGCTCGACCAGACGCTGCTGCCCGATCGGGAGATCGAGCTCGAGCTGCGCGACGCCGACGCCGTGGCGGCGGCGATCCGGCGGCTCGCGATCCGCGGGGCGCCGCTGATCGGAGTGGCGGGCGCCTACGGGCTGGCGCTCGAGCTGGTCGGAGCCGATGCGCCTTCGGCCGAGCTGGCTCGCGACGCGGCCGAGCGGCTGAAGGGGGCACGGCCAACGGCGGTCAACCTCGCCTGGGCCGTCGACCGGGTCCTGGGCGCGGCCCTCGCTTGCGACCTCGGCGAGCTCGTGACGGCTTCGCTCGCCGAGGCCCGTCGTATCCACCGGGGCGAGGAGGCGGCGAGCGAGGCGATCGCCCGGCTGGGCGCCGAATGGCTCGGGGGTAGCGCCCGGCGGGTGATGACCCACTGCAACACGGGGAGCCTCGCGGCGCCAGGCGAGGGCACGGCCCTTGCCGTGGTGGGCGAGCTGTTCCGCCGGGGCCAGCTCGACCGCGTCGTGGCCTGCGAGGCGCGGCCGCTCCTTCAAGGGGCGCGGCTGACGGCCTGGGAGCTCGCGAAGCTGGGGATCCCGTTCGAGCTGATCGTCGACGCGGCCGCCGCAGGGCTGATCGCCGGGGGCGGCGTCGACGCCGTGATCGTCGGCTGTGACCGGATCGCCGCCAACGGCGACGTCGTCAACTAGGTCGGAACCTATGGGCTGGCGCTGGCGGCCCGCGCCGCCGGGATCCCGTTCGTGGTCGCCGGCCCGGTCTCGACCGTCGACCTGGAGTCCGAGTCGGGAGCTTCGATCGTGATCGAGGAGCGCGACGCGGACGAGGTCCGCCACGTCGGCGGCCGGCTGATCACGCTGGCCGGCGTCGAGTGCCGCAACCCCGCCTTCGACGTGACGCCGGCGTCGCTGATCAGCGCGCTCGTGACCGACCGCGGCGTTCTCTCGCCGGTCGATGGAGTCGCGCTCAGGTCGCTGGTGGCGCCTGTTGCCGCCTGAACTCGAGGTTCTCGACGATCCGGCGCGAGTCGCAGATCACCTCGCCCTCGATGACCAGCACCGGAACTCGGCGCTGGCCGCTCAGAGCCTCGACCTCGGGACGGTTCGAGCGGCGCAGCGGCATCCTCACCTCCTCGTAGGGGATGCCCTCGCGGTCGAGCGCGCGCGCGACCTTGCCGCACGGGCAGAGCCAGTTCGTCGGGGTCGTGCAGCGATAGAGCGTGGCCATCAGCGGTACACGCGTCTCGAAAGCGCGCCGGCGAAGCGGAGCGCGAGCGGCTGGCGCGCGGGGAGGGTGAGCTCACCGGCCTGACGCTCCCGGTACCAGGCGACGGTCGCCTCGAGGCAGTCCTCGTGCGGCGAGGTCGTCCAGCGCAGCTCGCGCTTGGCCTTGCGGTTGACGTAGGCCCAGTTGAGCGAGGCGGCGCGGATCTCCGCCGGATGGGGGAGCGCTCCGCCGCCGGGCAGTCTCCGGCCGGCCGTGCTCAGCGCGAGCGCGACGCTGACCGGCAGCTTGATGGCCGGCGGCTCGACGCCCGACATGCGGCCGAGGTCGGCGAACAGCCGCGCCATCGTGTAGTTGCGGTTGCCGAGGATGTAGCGCTCGCCGAGCGAGCCTCGCTCGTCGGCCAGCACGTGCCCTCGGGCGACGTCCTCGACAGAGACGATGTTGAGCGTCCCGTCGACGAATGCGGGGATCTGGCGACGCATGAAGCGCTTGACCAGACCCGTCGAGGAGCGGCCCGGATCCCCGGCGCCGAGCACGTGCGCGGGGTTCACGATCACGAGCGGCAGCCCGCGCGCCACCAGGCGCATCGCGATCGCCTCCGCCTCGCGCTTGGAGTCGACGTACGGGATCGCGTACCGGCCGGCGTCCCAGACGTTCGACTCGTCCGCGCTCTGGCCTGGCGGGGCGGGCCCGATCGCCGCCACCGAGGAGGTCATCACGACGCGCTCGACCTCGGCGCGCAGCGCCTCCTCGAGGACGATCCGAGTCCCCTCGACGTTGATCGCGAAGATCTCCTCCCGGGGCATCGAAAGGTTGGTCGTCCCGGCGACGTGGAAGACCCGCTCGATGCCCTGCATCGCCCGCCGCACCGCGCGGCGGTCGAGGATGTCGGCCCGCACGGCTCGGACGCCGAGCGTCTTCAGCCGCTCGGAGTCGCCGTCCGACCGCGAGGTGGCCGCCACCTCATCGCCGCGCTCGAGCAAGAGCGGGACGAGATGCGACCCGATGAATCCGGTCGCGCCGGTGACGAGCGTTCGTGGCATGTGCTCCGGGCCGGACGGTACCGGGCGCTGGTAGGGTGCCGCGCGCGCATGTCGGTCCAGGTCGTCTCGGATACCTGCCATTACCTGCCGCGCGATCTGGTCGCCAAGGGCGAGATCCACGAGGTCAGCCTGTACGTGCACCGCGGCGGCGAGGCGGAGCGCGAGAGCGAGCTGACCGACTACAACGCCTACTACGCCCAGCTCGGCTCGGCGCGCGAGCTGCCGACCACCTCACAACCGTCGATCGGCGACTTCCTCGCCGTCTACCGGCCGCTGATCGAGGCCGGGCACGAGATCGTCTCGATCCACCTCGCCGGCGGCATGTCCGGCACGGTGCGCGCCGCCGAGCAGGCACGCGACCAGCTCGGAGAGGCCGGCTCGCGGGTCCGCGTGCTCGACTCGGCGACCGCCTGCGGGGGCGAGGGGCTGATGATCCTGGCGGCCGCCGCCGCCGCGCGAGGAGGGGGCGACCTCGACGCGGTCGAGGCGCGGGCGCGAGAGGCGCGGGACAGGCTCAGGCTTTGGTTCGCGATCGACACGCTCGAGTACCTGCGTCGCGGCGGCCGGATCGCGGGCGCGCAGGCGTGGCTCGGGACGGCGCTCAAGATCAAGCCGATCCTGTCGGTCGAGTCGGAGATCACGCCGGTCGAGCGCGTCCGAACGTCGAAGCGCGCGTTCGAGAAGCTGGTCGGCCTGCTCGAGACGTGCCGGCGCGAGGGGTCGGACGGGTGGGTCGTGCAGCACATCCAGGCACCCGACGAGGTGCGCGAGCTGGAGGCACGGGGGCGAGAGATCTTCGGGACCGACCCGGTGTTCGTGTCGGAGATCGGGCCGGTGATCGGCACGCACGTGGGCCCGGGCCTGCTCGGGGCGGGCGGGATCCCGCGTGCGCTGATGGAGTAGCGCTCCGCGGCGGGGTCTTCACCCGCGGGCGGCGGGCGTGATCAGTCGCCGCGCCGGAAGATCAGGCTGAAGGTCGCGCCGACGCCACCGCCGACAAGGAAGCCGGCCACGCCGGCGCCGATCATCAACGGCTGCTGGTTGCGCCGCAGCTGAGTGCGCCAGTCGGTCAGCTCCGCGACCTCGTCGCGCAGCTTGCCGATCGACGCGCCGAGCTCCTGGCGGTTGTGCTCGATCGAGGCGCGGATCTCCTCCGGGGTGCGGTTTGCCATCAGCGCCCCGCTCCCGCCTTCGTGGTCACGGTGGCCTGGATCTTCTTGGCCTCGTCGATCGCCATCGACGGGATCGGCGCGCCCACCTTCAGCTTGCGCCAGGCGAACACGAACGCGCCGAGCGTGAGGAACAGCAGGACCCCGAACACGATCACGAAACCGAGCCAGATGCTCGTGATCAGCGAATTGAGGCCCCACGCGGCGGTGAGCATCAGGAACACGATCGCGAACACCCCGAAGACCGCGCCGGCGGCGATCGCGGCGGCGCCGCGCGCGATGCTCGAGATCTTCTGGGTGACCTCCGCCTTGGCCAGCGCGATCTCGTCCTGGACGAGCTTCGTCAGGCTGTCCGAGATCTCGGCCAGTGCCGCGGCGATCGTGTCCTGTCCGTCGCTACCGGGCAAGGCGCTTGAGGATCGTGGCCAACAGGAAGCCACCGACGAAGGCGGCGGCGATGATCAGCTCCGGACGCTCGACCTTGTTCGAAGCCGCCGGAGGCGGGGTGACAGGTGGCGGTGGCGCGAGTGGCGGTGGCGGCGTTACCGGCGGCGGCGGAGGTGGTGGTTCGACGGCCGCCGGCGGGGGCGGTGGCTCGACGGCCGCCGGCGGGGGTGGTGGCTCGACGGCCGCCGGCGGGGGCGGTGGCTCGACGGCCGCCAGCGGGGGTGGCGGCTCGACGGCCGGCGGCGGCGTCTCGACGGCCGGCGAGGACGCAGCGGGAGGCACGATCTCCGTGGGAGGCTCGGGATCGATCGGCGCCGGCTGGTCGTCATCCACGCTCGGCTCCGGCGCGGCTTCGGACGCGGCGTCTGGCCCGGACTCGGTCGAGACCACCCAAGCGTCGGCCGAGGTCGGCTCCGAGCCGCTCTGATCTTCGGTCTGATCGCTCATTCGGGCGGGTCTTCGCCGAACGCGCGCTTCCAGATCAATGCCGCCACCCGCGTGGTCGCCACGCTGGCAAGCGCGCCGATCCCGGCCAGCAGCCCGGACCACATGAGTCGCTTGACCAGGGGGCTCTCGGACATCGGCGGCATTCAATCAGATGGTGGGTGACGTGCTTTGCCTACGCCGCCTGCGAGCGTCGCTCGGGGCACTCGAGGCCCCCGCAGATCATCTCCACGATCTCGTTCTTTACCCGTTCGATCGCCTCCGCACCCACCGGCTCGTCCTCGAAGATCCACGTGGTCAGAACCTGTTCGACCAGCCCGTAGAACGCCTGCGCGGCGAACGTGGCCTCGATGTCGGCGCGGAACGGCCCATCCTGCTGGGCACGCTGGACGATCCGTGCGATGCCCTCGTAGGCCTCGCGGATCTTCCCCAGGTGCGTGCGGCCGAACGTGTTCGCCGCGCGCGTCACCTCGACGATGATCACCTTCATCAGCTGCGGGTCGTGGCGGTAGGAGTCGACGATGAACGACGCGACCGCATGGAGCTTGTCGCGCGGTGGCACCGGAGCGGCATCGGCAGCGGCGATCGCGTCGAGCATCACGCCCCACCGCTCCAGGAAGAGCGTGTCGAGGATCTCCTCCTTGGAGGAGAAGTAGTGGTAGACGAGCCCGTAGGCGACGCCCGCCTCATCGGCGATGTCGGCAACGCGGCAGGTGTGAAAGCCCTGGTTGGCGAACACCCGGACGGCCGCGGCGAGAATCACGCGCCGCTTGTCGACCGCCGTCGTCACCGGCCGGCCCCCTCGGGTGCGCGCGCATAGAGCTCGGCTGCCCGCCGGTGGCGCAGGGCGGGCAGCCTGCGGCGGACTTCCTCGAGGCGATCCAGGTCGAGGTCGGCGCACACCACCGCCTCCCCGTCCGGCGCCGTCGCGAGGATCACGCCCCACGGATCAACGATCATCGAGCGTCCGCCCGACCGGTTGCCGGGCGGATGCGCGCCGATCTGGTTGGCGGCGATCACGAAGCACTGGTTCTCGATCGCCCGCGCCCGCAGCAGGACCTCCCAGTGGTCGCGCGTCGTGGCGAGCGTGAACGCGCTCGGCACGACCAGCACGTGTGCACCGCGCGCGGACAGCTCACGGTAGAGCTCCGGGAAGCGGACGTCGTAGCAGATGCTCATCCCGACGCAGGCCTCGGCGGTCTCGGTGAGCACCACCTCCTCGCCCGGCTCCTCGCGCTCGGACTCGGCGTAGACGACGCCGTCGACCTCGACGTCGAACATGTGCAGCTTGCGGTAGACGGCGGCCGGCCGCCCGTCGGGGCCGAAGTGGACGCTGGTGTTCGAGAAGCGCTCACGCCCCTCGCGGCGCTCGACGATCGAGCCCGCGATCAGGTCGATCCCGAGCTCCTCGGAGACACCCTGCGCCCAGCCCAGCGCCGGCCCGTCGAGCGGCTCGGCCGCCCGCGCCATCGCCTCGGGGCGCCCGAGCACGTTCCACTTCTCTGGGAGGACGACGAGGGCGGCCCCGCGCGCCGCCGCTTCACGCACCAGCCGGTCGGCCGTGGCAAGGTTGCGGGCGATGTCCTCGGTCGAATTGAGTTGGACGGCTGCCGCCCGCACGATCGGGCTCACGACTACCCCGCTTGCCGATTGACTGGTCAGTCAGCATACCGCGGCACCTACGGAAAACCGTGCCCGCGAGCGTACCGTGGCACCTACGGGGAACCGCGGCCGCGGCGGCTGGACGGCGTGCCACTCCCCCCGCGCCCGATGCCGTCCCACTGGGGCGCCCGGCCGCTCAAGGCCTGGCGCTACGTGGGGATCTTCGGTCCCGAGCTGATGCTCTGCGTCGGGGCGGTCCGGGTCGGCCGGGCCAGGCAGGCCTTCTGGGCGGTGTGGGACCGGGAGCGCGCGGAGCTGCACGAGCGAACCCGCCTCGGCCGGGGCCGACTCGAGCTGGCCGGCGACCGGGTTCGGGTTCTCGAGCGGCACGTGCAGATCGACTTCTCGCTGGCGGAGACCGAGGGCGTCGAGACCGTCTGCCCGAGCGGCGAGGCCTATGCCTGGACCCGCAAGCAGGGTGCCGTCGCCGCCGCCGGCACCGTCACGATCGACGGCCGCGCCCGGCAGCTGACCGCGTCGGCCGTCGTCGACGACACCGCCGCCTACTACGAGCGCCACACCCGCTGGCGCTGGTCGGCCGGCGTCGGCCGCGCGGTCGACGGTCGACCGGTGGCGTGGAACCTCGTCGAGGGCGTAAACGATCCGCCGGTCGAGAGCGAGCGCACGGTCTGGATCGACGGAGACCCGCGCGAACCACCTCCCTGCCGATTTGCATCGGACCTGTCGGGGGTCGACGAGCTCAGCTTCAGCTCGGAGGCGGCCCGCGAGCGCTTCGAGAACCGTCTCGTCCTCCGCAGCCGGTACCGCCAGCCGTTCGGCACCTTCTCCGGCCGCCTCCCCGGCGGGGTTGAGCTCGCCGAGGGCTACGGGGTGATGGAGGAGCACGAGGCCTGGTGGTAGTTCAATCTAGGACGTGAACACCGCGACGCTCAGCCTCCGCGCCCAGATGGTCGCGGCGAGGGCCAACAGGCACGTGCCGTCGCGCACGGAGCCGCTGGCCGCACCGCCACCGGGCTCGGGACTGTCGCCGGTGCTCGGCGAGTGGGGGGCGCCGCTCGTCGGCCACAGCTTCTCGTTCGTCGGTGACACGCTCGCATTCGCGCGCCGGTGGCTGGCGCGCTACGGCGAAGTCAGCTGGTGCGGCTCGTTCGGCACCAAGGTGGTGCTCGTGTTCGGCCCGGACGCGCTCGAAGAGGTGTTCGTCAACCGCGATCGCGTCTACTCCAACGAGAGGGGCTGGGAGTACTTCATCGGGCCCTTCTTCCACCGCGGCGTGATGCTGATGGACTTCGAGGAGCACCTCGGCCACCGCCGGATCATGCAGGCGGCGTTCAAGCGTTCGCGGCTCGAGCAGTACCTGGCGGCGATGAACCCGGCGATCGGCCGCGGCCTCGACGCCTGGCGGCCCGACTCGCGGTTTCGCTTCTACACACAGACCAAGCAGCTCACGCTCGACCTCGCCAGCGAGGTGTTCGTCGGGACGCGCCTCGGCCCGGAGGCGAGCCGGATCAACCGAGCCCTGATCGCGGCGGTCGTGGGCGGAGCGACGCTGATCAGGGCCGACGTGCCCGGCGGGCGCTGGCACCGCGGGCTCGCCGGGCGTCGCGTGCTCGAGGAGTTCTTCGCCAGCCAGCTGCCGGCCAAGCGGGCCAGCGACGGCACCGACCTGTTCAGCGTGCTCTGCCACGCCGAGAGCGACACCGGCGAGCGGTTCACCGACGACGACGTCGTCAACCACATGATCTTCGTGCTGATGGCGGCCCACGACACGAGCACGCTCAGCCTCTCGATGATGGCCTACCTGCTCGCCAAGCACCCGGACTGGCAGGACCGTCTGCGCAGTGAGTCCCGTCAGCTCGGGACGACCGAGCCGAGCTTCGAGCAGCTCGAGCAGCTGCGGAGCCTGGATCTCGTCTTCAAGGAGACGCTGCGCATGTTCGCACCGGTCGGGGTCCTGTTCCGTCAGGCGCTGAGCGACACTGCCCTGCGGGGCCACTTCATCCCGGCCGGGACCCTGCTGTCGCTGAGCCTCTATGCCTCTCAGCGGATGGAGCCGTGGTGGCATGACCCGGACAGGTTCGACCCCGAACGATTCGCCGAGGGCCGCCGCGAGGACGAATCGCACCGCTACGCCTGGACGCCGTTCGGCGGGGGCGTGCACAAGTGCATCGGGATGCACTTCGGCGGGATGGAGGTCAAGGCGATCATGCACCAGCTGCTGCTCCGCTTCCGGTGGAGCGTGCGCGAGGGCTACGAGGTGCCGCTCTCATACGGCACCGGCCCGAGCCCGGGCGACGGCCTGCCGATCGCTCTCATTCGCCTGTAGCGCGTGCGGCGCCGCTAACGCGTCTGGCCACCGCGCTGGCTGCGCAGCTCGGCCAGCAGCATCTTCGAGTGCATCGCGCCGATCAGGTCACGGAGCGGCTCAGCGCCGGACTCGATGATCTCGACGGCCCGGTCGACGTCGACCTGCGCCGCCAGCCGTGCGACCAGCACGCTGACCTCGTCGGCGACCAGTGGCGCAAGCGCCTCGCGGTAGCGCAGCGTGTCGTAGACCGTGAAGCCGAGCGCCTCCTCGTAGCCGCCGGCCCGGAACCGCGAGATCGCCTCGATGATCGCCACGTCGTCGGCGTCGTAGCCGCGCGAGTTGGGGGTGAGCACGCCGATCTCCTCGAGCCGCTCGAGCACGACCGCGGGCAGCTCGTAGGTCTCGCGGGCGGCGCGGCGCGACATGCGACCCGCCTCCCCCGCCTCCATCGCTCGCTCGAGGATCCGGTCCTCGAGCGCGATCAGCCGCGTGGCCCGTTCGGGATCGGTGTTGAGCAGCTCGCGGATCACCCGGAGCGGCATGAAGCGCTCCTCCTGCAGGCGCTTGACGAGCTGGATGCGCTCGACGAACTCCTCCGGGTACCAGGCCATGTTGCGCGAGGTGCGCAGCACCTCGCCGTCGCCGCCGAGGACCCCCTCGCGGAGGTAGTGCTTGATCGTCCCGGCGCTGACCCCCGAGCGCTCGGCCAGCTCGCTGATCTTGAGCATCCCGGCGATCGATGTCACGTGCTCGCGCGCGCCCGGATGCCGAGCAGCGCCCGGGCTTCCTCGACGCTCGCGGGACGTCGCCCGACGTCCTCGGTCATCTGCCGCGCCCTGGCGATCAGCTCGCCGTTGGAGCGCGCCACGGCGCCGTCGGGCAGGTAGAAGTTGTCCTCCAGCCCGACGCGAACCGAGCCGCCGAGCGTCAGCGCCGCCGCGACCATCATCCACTGCACGCGGCCGATCCCGATCACGCCCCAGTGGTGGTGACCCTCCGGCATGTTCCGCGCCATCGCCTCGAGGTTGAGCGCCGTCGCGGGCACGCCACCGAGGACCCCCATCACGAAGTCGGCGTGCAGCGGGGCGTCGAGCAGGCCCATGTCGACCAGGGGCGCCAGCGAGGCGACGTGACCGACGTCGAAGCACTCGTGCTCGGGCTTGATCTGGAGCTCGCGCATCGCCTTCAGCAGCTCGATGATCTCCTCGAACGGGTTCGCGAACACGAACGAGAACACGAAGTCCTTGCGCCGCTCGGAGTACTTGGCGTAGTTGAGCGAGCCCATGTTGAGCGCCGCGACCTCGGGCCGGCACGCCTCCAGGTAAGCCACCCGCTTCTCGACGCTGATGCCGATCGTGCCCGTCGAGAAGTTGATGATCGCGGCGTCGCCAATCTCGTCGACGATCGCCTCGCGAATCGCGCGGAAGTCCTCGACCTCGTAGGACGGGGTGCCGTCCGGCGTGCGGGCGTGGATGTGGATGTGGACCCCGCCCTCGTCGACGATCCGCCGCGCCTCCGCGGCGTACTCGGCCGGGGTGTACGGGATCGCCGGGCACTGGTCGCGGTTGGCGAGCGCGCCGGAGATCGCGCAGGTGATGACGACGGGATCGTCTACGGACACCGCGCGCGCCTCCTCATACCGGCACGACCCCGCTCTTCTTCCATGGCCGCTCGACCTTCTTGCCGGCCGCCATCTCGAGCCCGCGGCAGATCGCGGCCCGCGTCTCGCGAGGGTCGATCACGTCGTCGATCATGTCGTTGCCGGCGGCGATGTAGACGTCGATGATCTTGCGGAAGTTCTCGATCAGCTCCTGCTTCTTGGCCGCCGGATCCTCGGCCTCCTCGACCTGGCGGCGGAAGATGATCTCGACCGCGCCCTCGGCTCCCATCACGCTGATCTCGGCGCTCGGCCACGCGACGATCAGGTCCGGCTCATACGCGCGCCCGCACATCACGTAGTAGCCGGCGCCGTAGGCCTTGCGCGTGATCACGGTGATCTTCGGCACGGTGGCGTTGGCGGTCGCGTACAGCATCTTCGCCCCGTGGCGGATGATCCCGGCCTCCTCGACCTTCGTGCCGACCATGAACCCCGGCACGTCCATCAGGAACACGAGCGGGATCCCATAGGCGTTCATCAGGTTGATGAACCGCGCCGCCTTGTCGGCCGAGTCGTTGTCGAGGATCCCTCCGAGCTGCTTGGGCTGGTTGGCGACGATTCCGGCCGGACGGCCCCCGAACCGCGCCAGGCAGGTGATGATCGTCCTGGCCCACTGCGGCTTGAGATCGAAGTACTCGCCGTCGTCGACGATCCGGCGAATCACCTCGTACATGTCGTAGGGCTTGCGGTTGGAATCGGGCAGCACGTCGAGCAGCTCCTCGTCGGCCCGCTCGATCGGGTCCTCGCAGGCGATGACCGGTGGCGGCTCCTCGCAGTGCGACGGGAAGTACGAGAGGTAGCGCTTGATCGCCTCGATGCACGCCGGGTCGTCGGGCACCTCGAGGTCACCGACGCCCGACTTGCGGCAATGCACGCGCGATCCGCCGAGCTCCTCCTGGGTGACGTCCTCCCCGACCGCCGCGCGGACGAGGTGCGGCCCGGCCAGCGCCATCGAGCCGCGGCCCTTCACCATCGGCACGAAGTCGGCCAGGCCGGGGATGTAGGCCGTGCCCGCCGCGCACGGCCCCATCAGCGCCGCGACCTGCGGGATCACGCCGCTCATCACGACCTCCTCCCGGAACAGGTGCCCGGAGCCCGCGAACAGCGACCCGACCGCCTCCTGGATGCGCGCTCCCGCCGAGTCGAGCAGCCAGACCATCGGGATCCGCTTGGTCAGCGCCAGCTCGCGCAGCCGCGTCACCTTCAGCTCACCGGTCATCCCCATCGAGCCGGCCATCACGGTGAAGTCGTAGGCGGCCACCGCGACCAGGCGCCCGTCGCACTTGCCGTAGCCGGTGATCACTCCGTCCGCCGGCGCCTCCCTCCCGGCCATCGATGCCTGCGAGAAGTGTGGGCGCCCGTGGATCCCGAGCTCCACCCACGTGCCGGCGTCGATCAGCAGCGCCAGGCGCTCGCGGGCGGTCAGCTTCTCGGCCTCGTGCTGCCTCGCGATCTTCTCCTCGCCACCGCCGAGCCTGATCTGCGCACGCCGGGCGTGCAGGTCCTCGACGAGCGGGCGCAGGAGGCTGGTCTCGACGCTCACCGTCCCCTCCACTGCGGGTCGCGCTTCTCGAAGAAAGCCGTCACGCCCTCGACGATGTCCTCGGTGGAGAAGGCGAGCGAAAGCTGAGCGCGCAGGTAGTCGAGGGCCTCGACGAGCGGCATGTCGAGCTGGCGCCACATGGCGTCCTTGCCCAGCCGCATCATCAGCGGGGACTTCGAGGCGAGCTGTTCGGCCCAGTCGCGCACCGCCTGCTCGAAGTCGTCGCCGGGGACGACCTTGTTGACGATCCCGATCCGCTCGGCCTCCTGCGCTGAGATCTGCTCGCCGAGCAGCAGCAGCTCGCTGCACTTCTTGCGCGGAACGTTGCGGTAGATCAGCGCCATGATCATGAACGGGAACACGCCGACATTGATCTCGGGCGTCCCGAACCGCGCGGTGTCCTTGGCGAGGATCAGGTCGCACGCCAGCGCCAGGCCCAGCGCTCCGGCGAGCACGTGACCGTTGGCCGCGCAGATCGACGGCTTGCCCAGCTCCCCCAGCAGCTTGAACACGCTCGGGAACAGCTCCGTGCCGAAGTGCTTGTGGACGAGCGGCATCTCGGCCGCGAAGCCGGCCAGGTTGCCGCCGCTCGAGAACACCCTCTCATGGGTGGAGGTGAGCACGACGCAGCGCACGGCATCGTCGTCTCGGGCGGCGGTCAGGGCGTCGCGGAGGTCGCTGAGCAGCTCGTTCGAGAGGGCGTTGCGGGTCTCGGGCTGGTCGAGCGCGATCGTCGCGATGGCGTCGGCGACCTCGTAGCGAACGGTGTCGAGCTCCGGCATCCGATACAGCCTATCGACAGTGGAAAGTAGGAAGCACTACTCTCCACTTTGCCCACGCGAGCGAGGAGAAACGAGATGGCCACCGCCGACGTCCTGAAGCCCGACCACTCGGGCCAGCGCAAGCACTTCATCTTCACCGACGAGCACGAGCAGTTGCGTGAGTCGATCCGCCGGTTCGCGGTCAAGGAGCTCGCGCCGCACGCTGAGGAGTGGGAGGAGACCACGTTCCCCGACTGGGTGTTCGAGCGGATGGGCGAGCTGGGCTTCCTCGGGCTCGACAAGCCGGTCGAGTACGGAGGCCAGGGCGGTGACTACTACTCCTCGCTGGTCCTCGCCGAGGAGATCGGCCACTCGCGGTCGGGCGGGCTGGCGATGGGGATCGCCGTCCAGACCGACATGGCGATGCCCCCGATCCTCGCCTTCGGCACCGAGGAGCAGAAGCAGCAGTGGGCCGCTCCGGCGATCGCCGGCACGAAGATCCTCTGCCTGGGGATCACCGAGCCGGACGCCGGCAGCGACGTCTCCGGGATCAAGACCCGTGCGGTAGGCGACGAGGCCACCGGCGAGTACGTGATCAACGGCTCGAAGACCTACATCACCAACGGCCACCGCGCCCATGTGATCGTGCTCGTCACGAAGACCGACCCCGAGGCCGGATACGACGGTTTCACGCTTTTCTTGGTCCCGATGGACTCACCAGGCGTGATCCGCGAGAAGCGGTTGCAGAAGCTCGGCATGCACGCCTCCGACACCGCGCTGCTGGCCTTCCAGGACGTCCGGGTGCCCGAGTCGGCCGTGCTCGGGCAGGTCGGCAAGGGCTTCTACCACATCATGTGGGAGCTCCAGGGCGAGCGGCTGATCGGCGCCGCCGGATGCGTGGCGGGTGCACAGCGCGTCTTCGATCAGACACTCCAGTACGCCAAGGAGCGCAAGGCGTTTGGCCGCCCGATCGGCAACTTCCAGGTGATCCGGCACAAGTTCGCCGAGATGGCCACGAAGATCGAGACGGCCCGGCAGATGGTCTACACGACCGCCTGGCGATTCCAGAACGGCGAGTACCCGGTCCGGGAGATCTCGATGGCGAAGCTCTACGCGTCGCGGATCAGCGTCGAGGTGGCGGATGAGTGCATCCAGATCCACGGCGGCGCCGGATATATGAAGGAGTACGGCGTCGAGCGTGCATGGCGCGACCTGCGGCTGAACCGGATCGGCGCCGGCACCGACGAGATCATGCTCGACGTGATCGGTCGCTCGTACGGTCTGTGAGGTCTTCGGGACCGGCGCTCCGGCGGAGCCGGTCGAAGCGGCTGAGCTCAGCGTCTATGCCGTTGACCACGACCGGGTCGAGCCGGCGCCGCCAGCTTCCGGGAACCTGAGCCGCCTCCCGCGTGGTGTCCCAGCCCGACCCGGGGCGGTTGCGAGCAGCAAGCACGGCATCGGCCCGAGGGCCCCAGCGCAGGCCCAGCTTCAGGGCGACGGCGGCGAGCACCCGGCGGGGCGCTGCGCACGCCTCGTCGAAGTCGACTACGAGCACGTCTCGGCGACGGCCAGCGAACGCGCTCAGTTCGCTCATCAGCCCGGCGGCCAGCCATGTGATGGCCCGATCGCGACCGGCCGGGACCGGGCCGTAACAGCGGCTCAGATGGGCCAGGGCGGCGCGCGACAAGATCCGCTCCGGGGACCCCGCGTACTCGAGCCTCTCGCTGGCGCCGTCGTGGCGCGCCCCCATCGATCGCCAGCTGGCGACGACTTCGAACGGGTCCCGCTGGACGACCACGACGCGAGCCGGGATGCGTTCGCACACCCAGTCCGCACAGAGCGCGGCATGAACGCTCTTGACGAGGACCCTGTCCGCCGCCACAGGGCCAAGAGCAGGTCTCCCGATCCAGGCCAGAGCTCGCGGCCGTAGACCGAGGCGCCGGTCCGGATCGCAGGCGGCCTCGGCCTCCTCGACCCCCGGCCATCGGAGCTGGCGCCGGCGCGTCCAGAGCACGCGAGACGAGCTGCCGCCGCCGACGCAGGCCGCGCGCCAGAGCCACTCGTAACGAGGAGCGCGGTCGCCGGGACCGAGGAGCGGGAACCGGCCGAGCCCGGCCTTTGCCACGAGCGGCCAGGTCATTCGCGTCTCGTTGTCGGGCTCCGAGACGGTCTGCACCCCGCTGCAGCCACCGAGCACGTCCTGCACCCACGTCGTCCCGGAGCGGGGCACGCCGAGAATCACGACCGGCGGCGTCGGCATCGGACGCGGCAACACTACGCCAAGATGCCTGGCGTGTCGATCCCATTCCTCACCGACAGGCAAGCGCCACGCCGGCCGATTCCCCCGTTCACGGACTCGCACGAGCAGTTTCGCGTCTCGGTGAGGGAGTTCATCGAGGCGGAGCTCGCCCCCCACGCCGACGAGTGGGAGGCTGCGCGCTGGTTCCCGAACGAGCTCTTCGCGCGGCTCGGCGAGCTCGGCTACATCGGACTGAAGTTCCCGCGCCAGTACGGCGGCTCTGACGATGTCGCCGCCGCGGCCGTGCTATGCGAGGAACTCGCACGCTGTGGATCGGGCGGAGTGGCCGCTGGCGTCGGGGCCCATATCGGGATCGCGTTGCCGCCGATCTGGCGCTTCGGCAGCGAGTCCCAGCGCCAGCGGTATCTCGTGCCCGGAATCCGCGGCGAGCTCGTGGCCGCGCTGGCCATCACCGAGCCTGATGCCGGCTCGGACGTCGCGTCGATCCGGACCGCCGCCCGGCGGGTCGACGGGGGCTACGTGGTCAACGGGTCGAAGATGTTCATCACCGGCGGCTGCCGTGCCGACGTCCTGGTGACCGCCGTGAAGACGACGGGCGACGGGGGCCACCACGGCCTCTCCTTCCTGATCGTGGAGCGCGGGGAGGGGGTCGAGTCGCGGCCGATCGAGAAGCTCGGCTGGCATGCCTCGGATACCGCTCTGCTCAGCTTCGATGATGTCTTCGTGCCCGAGGAGAACCTGCTGGGCGAGGAGAACCAGGGCTTCTATCTGATCATGGCCAACTTCCAGTGGGAGCGGCTGCTGATGGCGCTGGGGGCCGTCGGCGCGATGCAGGTCGCGCTCGAAGGGACCGTCGCCTGGGCTCACGAGCACGACCATGACCAGGCGGTGCGCCACCAGCTGGCTGAGGCCGCCACGATTCTCGAGACACGGCGAGCGATGACGTACGCGGCGCTGCGCTGCTACATGAACGGACAGGACGCCGTGCGCGAGGTGACGATCGCCAAGCTCGCGACGCAGCGCGCGGCGTTCGAGGTCCTCGACAGCTGTATGCAGATCCAGGGCGAAGGCTCACCGCTCGAGCGCGCCGTTCGAGACGCCCGGCTTGGCCCGATCGGTGGCGGCACCGATGAGATCATGAAGGAGATCCTCGGGCGCTCGCTCGGGCTGTGAGCCGATGCAGGATGTCCTCGTCACCTGCCGCACCCAGTCCAAGGAGCTCTGCCACTACCCGCAGATCCAGGGGCATTACCTGGCCAAGCAACTCGCCCGGCTCGGTCTGCAGGCCGAGTTCCGGCCGCTCCCCCTACCCCAGTCGTACCCCTGCCGGGTTGCGATCAGCTCCGAGTACCCGGCCGAGATGGACTGGTTCGAGCGCCACATGCTCGGCCCGCTCTCCGATATCGCCGCCGACCGCCTGTTCGGCCTCATGGCCTACACGCTTGGAAGCCGCGACCACCCGGCCCGGCCGTCGCTCGAGTGGTTCGCGCAGCGCGGCGGGGTGCTCTGCTGCGGGCTGGAGGACCCGCCTGCGCCCTGGGAGTCGTGGATCGGTGTGGGCGTCGACACAGACGTCGTCCCGCCGCCGGCCGAAGTCCGGCACAGGGTGGTGTTCGATCCAGTGGGAGACGTCCCGGAATCGGTACCCGTCGACCCTGTCGAACTCGGCCGGATCAGGCGCAGGGTGCCCGGCGTCCGGCTCGCCGCGTGCGGCCGCGGAAATCCGCCGCCGAGCGCGGGCTTCGACGAATGGCTGCCGTACGGACGGGCCCATCCCGCGCACGTCCAGGCCGCTCTGGGCGCGGCGTTCGCGCTCGTGCCCATGAAGCACGAGTCGCTCGGACTGATGCTGGCCGAAGCGCAGGTGGCGGGTGTCTGCATCGTCCACCGGCCCTACTTCGTCAAGGACTGGATGCTGTGTCCCGAGGCCGACGTTCCCTACGATCCGGAGCTGCCGGGTGGGCTGGCTGAGGCGCTAGTCGAGGCTGCGCATCGGGATCCGAAGGTGATTGCAGAGCAGGCCCGTGCGGCGTTCGACTTCAGCGCCGTCGCGAGCCGGGCCCGCGCCGCGATCGGCCTGTGATCCCGCGAAGCCTCGTGGCATTGCCGAGCCACGAGGCGAGCCAGCCGGCGAGAGCGAGTGGCCCCGCCCGTCGCAGCGCTCGCCACGTCTCGGGCGAAGCGCCTCGCACCGCCGACCGCAACCCGGCCAGGGGATGGCGCGCATCCATGCCTGCACGCCCGGCGGCCCACCGGGAGGCGAGATAGTCGCCGGCCGACATGCACCGGGCGCGATGCTCGAAGACGAGGTTCGAGGCGCGCCCGGATCGATGGCCGTCGGCGAGCAGTCGGTCGCGGGCGTCACGCTCCACCGCATCTGGCGGGCGATCCCGAAAGCCGCCAAGCCTGAGCAGCGGCTCCCGCGCGAACGACGCGTGGACCGGCCCGTCGAAGTAGCAGGCCCAGCCGGCCAGTGACCGGGTCCCGTTCCGAACCGCGCCGGTCACGACGGCGTTGCCCGCGTCGTGCGCGCGGACGAGCGTGTCGAGAGCGCCCGGGGCGACATGAACCGGGGCATCGAAGCAGACGACGTAGTCGCCCTGCGCCACGCGAAGGGCGACGTTCCTGACCTCGGCGGCCGATGCTCCCCCGCTCACGCGCAGGACGAGCGCGTTCGGCAACAACCGCGCCACGTCGTCGGCGACCTCGTCGCCGAGCGCCAGCACGAGCACCTCCACGATCATGGAGGTCCGCTGCCGCGAGACGGTGTCGAACAGCTTCGTCATCTCGTCGACCGCCTCCTCTCCAACGATCAGGGCCACCGACAGGACCGGCGCCACGAGATCGATCGTCTCCTCGGCGCCGTCGGTCTCGGGAAAGCACGGCTCGAGCGTCACCGGCTGCGCCGCTCGCCGCGCTCGCCACGGGATCGGCTCCCCAGCTGGGAAACCCGCATAGTCGGCGTCGTCCTCCCAGAGGCGATCGGGGTCCGCCTCGGCGTACTTGAGCCGCCGCGCCCACCGGAGGTCGTCGTTCATCTCGCCGAGGTGCTGGATGCGCACGTCTGTCATCAGCCAGCGACAGCGAGGTATCGAGGCCGGAACCTGTGCGAAGTGGAGACGATCGGCGGGGAACCGGTGCGCACGAGCGAACGCGAACAGTCGGAAAGCGCGACCGTATACGCGATCGAAGCGCTCGACGTCGCCGATCATCCGGTACACGGGAAAGCCGTAGGCGAAGCCCGGTGCCGCCCGCTCGTCGATGAACCGCCGCAAGGCGATTCCGTCCTCCTCCGCCAGCAGCTCGTCGGCGTCCAGGCTGATGATCCAGCTCGGCGCGAGCTGCGCGGCGGCCTCGAGCAACCTGTTGCGGTTGCGCGAATCGTCCCAGTCGCGGTAGTCGTGGCGAGTCGGATTGCGGAGCAGCACGCGGACGAGCGGGTGGCGCTCCAGCAGGTCCGCCGTACCGTCGGTGCTCCCGTCGTCGAGGGAGACGACTGCGTCTGCGAACCGGGCGACCGACTCGAACCACCTGTGGAGGAAGTTCTCGGCGTTGTAGGCGGGCAGCAGGCAGACGACCGGGGCGGCGAAGCGGCGGCGGATGACATCGCTGCTCATCGGCGGGCGAGACGGTAGCGTCACGCGCGTGCGGGTGCTGATCGTCGCTGACGGGCTCGAGCCGCTGCTGCATCACACCGTCGTGGGGCTCGCCGACCGGGGCCATCGGGTCACCGTCGTCGGCCTTCACTCGAGCGAAGAGCTCGATCCGGTCGAGCGCTTCCGGCTCGCCGGCGCGGTGCGAACCCACGGAGGCTCGGCGGGACGGCTCGGGCGGGCGCTCCTGGCGGTCCTCGGCCGGCGGGCTGACGTCACCTACTTCGAGGCGGCGTATGTGGCGGCCAACTTCGCCCCGGTGCTGGGGCGGCTCGGACCGAAGCTCGTCATGTGCACCGGTTCCGACGTGCGGATCATGCCTGGGCAGAAGGCACGCCTCGCGTCGGCTCTGCCCGCGGTCTTCGGGCAGATGGGCCGGATCCTGTGTCGCTCCGAGGACCTGCGCCGTAACGCGGTTCGCCTCGGCGCGCCGGAGTGGCGCACGCGAGTCGTCCATCCTGCCGCCGACATGCGCATCTTCACGCCCACCGACAGGCCCGCGCGCGGCGACGCGACGTTGCGACTCGTCAGCGTCGGGCGCCAGCACTGGGTCAAGGACTACGAGAACGCTGTCGCGGCCGTCGCCCTCAGCCGGCGCACGGGCCACGACGTCACCCTGACGATCGTCGGATCCGACCGTGGCACCGGCGAAGGGCTCCGCTTCGCGATCGCTGATCTCGGCCTCGAGGACGCCGTCCGGCTCTCGCCGGCCAAGCCGCAGGCCGGCGTTCGCGCCGCCCTGGCCAGGGCTGACGCGTTCCTCCTATCGAGCGTGAGCGAGGGGATGAGCCGAGCGGCGATCGAGGCGATGGCGATGGGGCTGCCGGTGATCGCGACCGACGTCGGCGGGATGCCGGAGCTGGTGAGCGACGGCGTCGACGGCCTGTTGGTCCCGGCGCGAGATCCCCGTGCTCTCGCCGAGGCGATCGCGCTCCTCGCCGGCGACCCGTCTCGCCGGAAGGCGATGGGACTGGCTGCGCTCCGCCGTGCTGCCGAGTTCGACGCGGACCGCCACCTCGACCGGATCGAGGGGTTCCTGATCGAAACGGCGGCGGCGTAGGAGATGCGGATCCTGTTCGCCGGAAAGCAGCACTACGATCCCGGCGGGATCCCCGCCAGCATCGATCAGCTGGCGCGCCGGCTGGCGGACCTCGGCCACCAGGTCGCGGTGGTCGCGCACGCGGCCTTCGACGTCCCGCCCCCTGCCGAGGGCGATCGCACGATCGTGCGGCGCGAGCGCTCCCGGCCGTACGAGGCATATTCGGTCGACGTGCTCCCCCCTAGCTGCGCGCTCGACTCGGTCTTCCGCAGCTTCCGTCCAGACGTCATCGTCGTCAATGCAGGCGGCAGCTGGTGGCACGACTGGACGCGGCCGCTGGTCCGCTCGGCTCCACCGGAAGTCCCGCTCGCCCTGTACATCCGGGATCACGAGGCGATCGACCTGCTCGGCGAGCTTGCGCCGATGGTCGACCTGGTTCTCGCCAACGCCGAATCGCACGCGGCGGCAGCTGCCGAACTGGGTGTCGCGGCGACGGTCCTGCCGTCGCTGATCGAGCCCGAGCTCTACCGCGTGCAGCCCACGGGAGAGGCGGTGCTGTTCATCAATCCTGTGCCGTCTCGCGGAGTCGAGACTGCGTTCGCGATCGCCGAGCAGCGGCCCGACGTGCCATTCCACTTCCGCGAGTCCTGGCACCTCCCGAGGCACGCGGCTGACGCCGTCGCACGCCGCGCGCACGAACTCGGCAACGTCACCTTCCTTGCCAGTACCGACGAGCACGCGGAGCCATATCGGCGCGCGCGCGTGTTGCTCGTGCCCTACGCGGATCTGGGGCGACCGCGCGTCGTCCCCGAGGCCCAGCTGAGCGGCATCCCCGTGCTCGCGCGCGACCTTCCGCCGCTGCGCGAGGCGGTCGGGCCAGGCGGGATCCTGATCCCCGCCGACGCGCCGATCTCAGATTGGCTCGCCGCCCTCGCCGAGCTGTGGGACGACCGCAGCGCTCATGCACGGCTCGCGGCGGCTGCGCTGGAGCACAGCCGGCGCGACGAGATCGACCCCGAGCAGGTGACCCGGCGCTTCGTCGCCGCAATGAGAGCGCTCCTCGGTGGACGGCCGCGGCGGCGCCGCCGAGCGGCAACCGAGCGGGTGCCCACGGCTAGCGTGATCGTGCCGGTGCGGAATGGCGCGCGTGAGATCGACCGCCAGCTTGCCGCGCTGGCCGGCCAGGAGAGCCCCGTTCCGTGGGAGGTCGTGGTTGCCGACAACGGCAGCACCGACTCGACCCGCGAGCGGGCGGAAGCCTGGCGCGAGCGCCTGCCCTCTCTGAGGGTCGTCGATGCGTCGGCTCGGAAGGGCGTCGCCCACGCCCGCAATGCCGGCGCGCGAGCCGCCCGCGGCGAGCTGCTCCTGATCTGCGACGGCGACGACATCGTCGCCGAGGGTTGGCTGTCGGCGATGGTCTGGGCTCTCGAGTCCCATCCGCTGGTCACCGGCCACATCGATCTGAAGGCGATGAACCGCCCCGAGCAGTACGTGTGGACCGGGGACGCAGATCGCCACGCGGCTCCCGTCGGCTATGGCTTCATGCCCTACGGCGCTGGAGGCAATCTCGGGATGTGGCGGGAGGTGTTCGACGAGCTGGGCGGGTTCGACGAGGAGCTCCTGAGAGCCGAGGACATCGACTTCGGGTGGCGGGCCGCCGAGCGCGGGATCGCGGTCCACTACGCGCCGTTCGCGGTGCTGCTGCACCGGATGCGGCCGACCGTGCTCTCGGTCTTCGCCAGCGCCGTGCGTGGCGGGATCAGCGAACCGCGGCTGCACCGCCTCCACCGCGCACGAGGCATGGGACGTGCGGGAAGAGAGGAGGTCGTCGTGGAGTGGCGATGGCTGTGGCGGAGGATCCCCGCGGTCGTCTCTGGCCGCGGCGACCGTCATCAATGGGCGCACCACGCGGGAAAGCGGCTCGGACGGGTGATCGGCTCGGCCCGCCACCGCACGCTTTATTTGTGAGTCAGAGACTGTTACGCAGCAGGACCCGCGCGGCCAGCTGGTCGAGCGTCGCGAACTCCCCGAGCTCGGCCAGCCGGCTGAGAAGGTCGCGGTAGCGTGGCAGCCACAGAGAGCCGTAGCAATCGTGCAGGGAGAGCACGGCGGTTTGGCACTGCGCGAGCGTCGCCAGCGTGTCGTCGAGCCACTCCTCGTAGCGGGTGCCCTGGTGCAGCGCGAAGTCGTCGATAGAGATCGGAATCCAGACGACCCCGTCCGCCAGCTTTGCGCGATCGCTGCCCAGTGAGTGCCGCGAGCTGGCCAGCCACTCGAAGTTGTGAAAGACGAGGTTCCCGGCGGACAGCTCGGAGGTCAGGCGGGACTGGGCCGGCCGGTAGCCCTTGAGGCGATAGTCGACCTCTCGGCACCGTCCGAGCTGCGCTTCGACGCCCGGCTCGTCCGCACCCGCGTGGTCGAAGGAGTGGAAGGCGACGCAGTGGTGCCCTGCGGCCCGGACCCTCTCGGCCAGCGTCGGCACCAGGATGCCCAGTACGCAGTAGGTGGCATCCACCCCCGCGTGCGCCTCGATCTCGAGCATCGCGTCCAGATGCGCGGGAGCTTCGCCGTCCATCCGGCCGGCCACCTCGGGCCGGTCGAGATGCCCCCATCCCCCCTCGATGTCGTGCGCGACGCAGATCGTCCTCCGGTCGACGGGTACCGGTGCGGTGCGGACCTGCGGGCGAACGACGATCCCGGCGTGCCTGCGCACGTCGAGCACCGACCAGTCTCCCCGCCGCACGGGCTGAAACGGTGGGCGGAGCGTGAGCTCGTACACCCGATCGAACAGCGACCGTTGCACGGTGCGCGCCGGATCGGTGTGCCGATGAGCCGAGTCGGCGCTCGCGATGAGCACGCGGTCTGCGCCGCGGTCGAGCGCCAGGTCGAGGACGGCGTTGAGGAGCAGGTGAGCCCAGCCCTTGAAGCGCTTCTCGACCCGGGTCTTCAGCTCGCGGCGGCGGCCGATGCGCTGAACGAGGTCGGAAACGAGCGTCGTCACGTAAAGCGCGTCACCATCGTCGACGACGCTCGCCGTCGCGACGTGGCCGGGCAACCCGAACTGCTGCTCGTGCCAGGCGATCTCGTCGTCGTCGAACACCTCCGGCGGAAGCCCGTCGAGCGCCGAATCCCGCGCGTAGAGGAGCAGCTCCACTAGTTGCGACGGCTGCACGTCAGGACGGCACATCCGCCTCGCCAGCTTGAGCCCGTCCGGGCCGCCCTTGGCCAGCCGAACCACCCGATGCGGAAAGAAGTGCCGGGCCCGGTGCCCCCTGGCGACGAACGCGGCGAGCTGCTCCGAGTCCAGCTCGCGAACGATCATGTGGTCCCGCCCGGACAGGCGTCCAATGGTAGGTTCTGGGCGTGGCGGAGAGCGAGGCGACGCCGCTCATCGGGGTGATCGTGCCGGTCAAGGATCCGCACCCGGCGTTCCTCAACGAAGCCCTCGAATCGATCCTGGTCCAGACCGTCCCACGCTGGCGGCTGGCGATCGTCGCCGAGCCCGACGAGCTCAGCCGCATCGAAGCGCAGCTTCGGCACCTGACGGCGGACCCGCGGGTCCGGCTGCTCGCTAACGAGGGCCGGGGGCATGCCGGGGCGGTGAACACCGCGATGCGCGCCGCGGACACGGAGTTCGTCGCGTTGCTGCTCGGCGACGACCTCTGGCATCCCGACGCGATCGCCGTCCTCGAGGACCACATCACCCGCTACTCGAACGCCGACTTCTTCCACTCAGCCAGACGGATCGTCAACGACCGCGGTGAACCGATCAGCGGGGTCCATCCACCGCGGCCGGCCGTGACCCTCGCTGACTTCCGTGCCGGCACGCCCGTGAAGCATCTGCTCTGCTGGCGACGGCGGCTCGGCCTGAGGGTCGGGGGGCTCGACGAGCGCATTCAGATCGGGCCCGACGACTTCGACTTTCCGTGGACGATGTCCGAACGGGGAGCCGTCTTCTGCCCGATCAACGAGTGCCTGTACATCTACCGCGACCATCGCGCGGCTCGCCGACTGACCATCGACGTCCCGCTGAGCATCCAGATCCGCGAGATGCGACTCGTCATGCGCAAGCACGGCATGTCGCGCCGCGAGGTGAACCACCGGCTCGAGGAGGCGCGGCGCACCCACCTACGTCAGGCGCGCTACCGCAGCCCGCTTCACCGCCAGCTGTGCCGGTGGCTCGGAAGCGAGCCGCCCGCCTGGCGCGACAGCTACCGCTGATCTCGCGTCGGGGCCGTCACTGGATGAGCCCCTCGGCGAACATCATCTCCAGGCAGCGCTGCGTCTCCGCCAGCGGAGGATCGGGTAGACCGAACGCTCGCTGCACGAGCGCGGCGATCCGCTCGGCGTCGTTGCGCCCGTTGCACAGCTCGAAGACGAGCACGGCGGTCCCGTTCAGCGAGTGCACCCGGTCGCGGGCCGAATGGAGGATCGTGTAGCCGTCGGCGACCGGGGCGACCTCCAGGCCGTCGACCTGGACCGGGCACAGGGACAGCTCACGCGCCAAGCGCCGTGCGCCAGTCTCCGGGCGCTGGGGGTCACGCGGCTGCCGTTGCGGGTCACGCGCCGGCTCGCCGCCAGACGGAGCTTCCGGCACGAGGCGCTCCGCGAACTCGAGCGCGTCACCGAGTGGCATGCCCCGGTCGACCAGCTGCCGCACGAACGCGCGCCGCGACAGTCGGCCCGCTCTGAATGCCGCGACGAGCTCATCCTCCGACACACGTCCTCCTCTTCGCTCTGACCTCTGAATCGGCTCAGCCGGCTCGGGGCCAGCCTACACGCCTCGTCTGGTCGACCCGACCGGACTCGGCCCGGCGACGACCAGGACGACCGATGGCCCGGGCGAGGCGGCCACCGACGCGAGCTGGGCGGCGAGCCCGTCCCGAAGCGGCGTGGTCGGGACGATGCCCAGTTCCTCCCGGGCGCGGGTCGGGTCGGCGCATGTCTCGCGCACTTCGCCTGCTCGGGCCGGACCCCGGCTCGCGGTGACGTTGCGCCCGCTCAACTCGGCGACGAGCTCGATCGCCTCGAGCAACGAAGTGGAGCGCCCGGTGCCGACGTTGTACACGCGCGCCGGCGGAACGTTCGCCGCCGCGGCGGCCAGCGCGACGTCGACGACGTCCTGCACGTAGGTGAAGTCGCGGCGCTGAGCGCCGTCGCCGTAGACCGTGACCGCCTCCCCGCAGAGCGCCGATCTGGCGAGCCTCATCAGCGCCATGTCGTGCCGCTGTCGCGGTCCATAGACCGTGAACAGGCGCAGGATCCTGCTCATCACGCCGAAGCCGTCGGCGTAGGCGGAGCACAGCTGCTCCCCTGCCAGCTTGCTCACCGAATACGGTGACGACGGCTGGAGGGCTGTCCCCTCCTGCGTCGGCGCCGGTGCGCGCTCGCCGTATACCGAGGACGAGGAGGCATAGATCAACGGCCGCTCTGGCTGATCGATCGACGCGTCGAGCAACCGCTGCGTGACGACCACGTTGTCGAGCGCGTAGCGCCGAAAGCGCTCGCCCCAGCTCTGCCTGACTCCCGGCTCGGCCGCGAAGTGGAAAACGACGTCGCACCCTGCCAGCAGGGGACGGAGGTCGGCTCGGACGAGATCGGCTTGAACGAAGGTGAAACGCGGGTTGCCATGCGCCGCCGTCAGATTGCCGCCATCTCCCGGCTGCGAGCTGCGTCCGTCGCGGCGATCGACCCCCAGCACTCGGTGACCGTCGGCGAGGAGCCGATCGGTCAGAGTGGAGCCGATGAAGCCCGCACAGCCGGTGACCAGGGCCCTCACGCGGGCAAGCATACGCACGGCGCAGGCCCCTGGCCTGAAGCCACGCACCGACGTTCGCTGAGGCTGCCGTCAGGGCAGACTGCGTACGTGGAATCCATGCGCGGACAGCTGCTGATCGCCGGGCCCTCGCTCGGCGATCCGAACTTCTGGCGCACGGTCGTGCTGATCGTCGAGCACACCGAGCAGGGAGCGTTCGGCCTGGTGCTGAACCGACCTTCCGAGACCACGGTCGCCGAGGCGGTGCCCGAGCTCATCGAGCTTGTCGATCCCGACGAGGACGTCCTGGTCGGCGGGCCCGTACAGCAATCAGGCGTGATCGTGCTGGCCGAGTTCGAAGACCCCGAAGACGCCGCGCTATTGGCGTTCGAGGATGTCGGGATCCTCGGATCGGGATCGGGCGGCGTAGAGCTCTCGGCGGGCGTTCGCAGCGCGCGGGCTTTCGCGGGACACGCCGGCTGGGGGCCGGGCCAGCTCGACGAGGAGATCGAGCGCGACGACTGGATTCTCGAGCCGGCTAGGCGCGAGGACGCTTTCGCCACCGAGCCCCGGCAGCTGTGGCCGTCGGTATTGGTCCGCAAGGGCGGGAGCTATGCCCTCGTGGCGAGGATGCCGGCCAATCCGTCGATGAACTGATTGGCGCGGGACCGGGGCGTCGGGTCGGGTTGAGGATCAGGTCACGCGGTTGGAGTTCAAAGTCGAGGCGTGGGCCACCGACGAGCTGAGGCTCTCGATGTCATAGGAAGCGACCATCGGCGCGGTGAACGCGGTCACCGCCACGATGCCCCTCACGAACGCCCGGCGGTCGGACCGGACCTCGGAGAGAACCTCGTCTTCGTGTCGCTCTTCGGGCATGCCAAGCCTCCAAGTCAATCGTCGTGACCGCGGCAGCCTAACAGCGCCGAAGGATCCACGGGAATCGATTTCGCGGCACAACGATCCAGGGGCGACCGGAGCCGATTGACGGCAAACTTGAGCCCGTGAGCGAGCCGCTGCTGACCGCCGCGATGATCGTGCGCGACGAGGAGGAGCACCTACCGGGCTGCCTGGAATCGATTCGCGAGCTGGTGGACGAGATCGTGATCGTCGACACCGGCTCCACGGACGACACGGTCGAGATCGCCCGGCGCTTCGGCGCCCGCGTGCACGAGCGCCCGTGGGACGACGACTTCGCGACGCCGCGCAACCTCGGCCTCGATCTGGCCCGCGGCCGGTGGATCCTCTACATCGATGCCGACGAACGCGTTCGTCCGATCGACTTCGCGGCGTTCCGCCGCAGGCTCGAGGCCGCTGACGAGTTCGTGCTGCGGGTGCGGCTGAAGCTGTCCTCCACCGTCACCCCGGCCTGGGAGTACCGCCTCTGGCGGTCCGATCCTCGGATCCGCTTCCGTGGCTCGATGCACGAGAAGGTGACGCCCGCGATCGCCGAGGTCGCTCACAGCGACCGGGGACGGATCTCGGAGTCCGAGCTGTTCCTGGATCACCTCGGCTACGACGGCGACCAACTCCACAAGCACCGGCGAAACCTCCCCCTGCTCCGCGCCGAGCTGGCCGCCGACCCCGACAACTCCTACAACTGGAACTACCTGGTGATCGCGCTAAGCGGCCTCGACCTGCACGAGGAGTCAGACCAGGCGCTGGAGCGCGGGCTGGCGCTCACCGAAGAGCAGCGCTCGACCGCGGGCGCGCTGCTGCGGCTCGAGCGCATCCGTCGCGCGTGGGTCCGCGACGAGGACGTGGACTCGGCTCTGGATGAGGCCGTGCGCGACTACCCGGACAACTTCGGGCTCGCCTGGCTGAAGGTGATCCGGGAGATCAGGACCGGGGCCTACCGGTCGGCGCTCACGCGGCTCGAGCGCTTCGACGCCGACCCGGAGATGCCGGTGGAGGAGGCGCTCGGCTACCCGCGTGAGCTGTTCGAGGCGCGTGCCATCGAGGCCCAGGCGATCTGCCTGTTCCGGCTCAGTCAGTACCACGAGGCAGCCGCCGCCTGGCGGAAGCTCGAGCAGCTCGAGCCCGACGAGCCTCAGCACCGTCTCAAGCGCGTGATCGCCGAGCATCGTGCGGTCGCCGACACGAGTTCGAGAGGCTCGGACTCAGGCGAAGCGACGTCCCGGCGATGGAGGGCGCGCCGGGTCCCGTCGGGTCTCACGATCGACGTCGGCGGCGTCGCGATGCTCCTGACCGCGAGCGACCTCACCAGAGCTCTTGCGATGCGAGCGCTCCTCGGCCACCTGCGCGTCACCGAGGCCGAACCGCTCGTCTCGATGCACTTCGGTGCTCACCCGGCGCCCCCGCCCGAGCGCCCACCTGACGGTGAGCACGGCGGCATGAGCGTCTGGCACGTGCCCGACCTGTTCCTCGCCGCTCGCGGCGTCACCGGGCACGTTCGCGCCGGCCGAGCCGCGATCGGCGGCCTGTACAACGACCTCGGGCTGCTGTTCCGCGTCGCGGGCCCGCCGCTGCTCGGCCGCCTTCTCGCTCCGCATGGGGTGTTCCTGGTCCACGCCGGCGCTGTCGAGCGCGACGGACGGGTCCTGCTGATCCTCGGCGGCAGCGGCGCGGGCAAGTCGACGGCGGTCGTGGGCGCCTGGCGCGAGGGCTGGAGCGTCCTCAGCGACGACCTCGTGTTCATACGGCTGGGGCCGTCAGGCCCGGTGGCGCACGGCCTGCCAAAACGGCTGGCCGTTCCGCCCGAGGCCGCTCCGCCCGCAGAGGGGTCGCCGACGGTCGGCCCGGGCAACCGAGGCCGGATCGATCTGACCGTCGATGGTTGGGTGGATGGTTGGTGGCCGATCAGCCAGGTGGCGCTCGCCGACCACGGTGATAGCCCGGACACCCGAACCGAGCCGGTTGACACGCCGGGCCTGCTGGGCGCTCTGTCGGGTTCGCTGCTCTCGCGCCACCCCGATGATGTGCGGGCGTTCGTTCCGGTGGCGATGCGCCTGTGCGCGGCGCCCGGCTTCCGCCTCTGTCACGGGCTGGCGCCCGACCAGCGATTGGCGGGCGTGGCGGCCGCGCTACAGGCTGGCGTCCGCGATCGCTCGCGGTGACCTAGAACCTGGCCGAGTTCGTCGAGTTTGTGGCGATGGCGCTGGCCACCGACGAATGCAGGCTCTCGAGGTCGTAGGAGGCGATCATCGGCGCCGCGAAAGCGGTCACCGCGGCGACGCGCTTGATGAACTTCCGGCGGTCGGGGCCGATGTCCAGCAGTTCGTCGTCGGGAGTGTGCTCAGCCATTCGGGATTCCCCTCGAGGTCGGATTAGCTGCGGCAGAGTATCACGGGAACTCGGCCGTCCCGAACCGATTTGCTTCAGCGGACGAGGGCCTCCTGCCGCAGCTGGGCGAGGCACTTGGCCACCTCGTCCTCCGGGGCCTCCGCGAGGTCCCAGGCGCGCCGAACCTCGTCGACGATCTCCTCCTCGCTTCGGGTGCCGTCGCAGAGCTCGAGCACGACCGCCGCCGTGGGGTTGAAGAAGTGGACCCGGTCTCGGTCCGGGTGGTAGACGACGAAGCCGTCCGTCACCTCGACGATGTCGATTCCGTCGACCCGGGCTGGATGCTCGCTCATAGCCGGCCGATCATAAGCTCAAGGACACGGGCTATGCTCGCCCGATCGCCGGCACGAGCGCAGGATCCTCATCAGACGAGGCGCTGCTCGTCGCGCCCGTTTTGCCGGCGGAGCGTGGCAATGGACTGGCGATGCGCGCGAGCCTTCTCCTCGAAGGCCTGTCTCGGCGCCATTCGGTGAGCCTCGCCATCCTGCCCGTGTTCGGAGCGGACAGCCTCAGCGGCGATCGGTCATTGGCCCGACGGCTCGCGGCTCACACGACGACGCTGCCGATCGCTCGGCAGGACGATGCCCGGCGCTGGGTCGCCGAGCGGCTGGCCACGCCGGCCGGTCGCCGGCGGCTCGACGCGATTCATCCGCTGCCCTCGCTCTGCCGGCTTGCGTCCCGGGAGGGCGTCGCCGAGCTCCGCCGGACCGTGGAGCGAGTCGCACTCGTCGTGGTGATGCGCGCCTACCTGATGCCCGCTCTCGACTTCCTGCTCGACGAACCGCGGCGCCCGACCGTGATCCTCGACCTCGACGAGCTCGATTCGGACGTGCAGCGCCAGCTCAGCCACGAGCAGGAGGCGGTCCGCTTCGAACGTCTCGAGCGCCACTACCTGCCCCGAGTCGACCATGTCACCGTGGCGGCGGAGCCCGACGCGAGCATCCTGAAGGAGCGCCACCGGCTGGCCAGCGTCTCGACGCTGATCAACGCCGTTCGTCCGCCGGCGGCCGTGACCGAGCCGGCGCCGCCGCACGATCTCCTGTTCGTCGGCAACCTCGCCTACGCGCCGAACGTCGAGGCCGCCGACTGGCTCTGCCGGGAGGTCATGCCGCGCCTGCCCGACACGACGATCGCGCTGGTCGGCTCCAGCCCGGGGCCGGCGATCGCCGAGCTCGCCGAGTCTCCCGGAGTCACGCTGGCCGCGGATGTCGCCGACGTCACACCGTGGTACGACGCCGCGCGCGTCGCCGTGGCGCCGCTCCACAGCGGTGGCGGGACGCGCACGAAGATCGTCGAGGCACTCCTCCACGGCCGGCCGGTCGTGGCGACCAGCGTCGGAGCGCGCGGGCTGCCCACCGGCGGTGATGCCGGCGTCCTGATCGCCGACGATCCGGGCGCGTTCGCGCGCGCCTGCCGCGCGCTGCTCGACGATCCGGGGCAGGCGGCGCAACTTGCCGCAGCCGGGAGGCGGCGCCTGCCGAGCGCCGAGCAGGTGATCGCGCAGATCGACGAGCTGGTCAGTCGCGCCGTCCGAGACCGGCCGCGACCACGCCTCTCCCATCGCGCAGGATGAGCCGGGCGGCGTGCCGCACGCGAGCGACCGCGAGCCGGAGCGGCCGGTCGCCGTGGGCATACACCGAGTCGAGGTACGCGCGACCGAACGCGTAGCGCAGGTTGCGGTTCAGATGGGGCGGCCAGCCGAGCCCGAAGCCGAGGAGCACCTCGAGCTCGTGCCAGCGGGCGGTCGGCTCCGGGAGCAAGGTCCGCGGCAGCGGCATTCCGGCGAACCGATGGGCCAGCCAGAGGTGGTCGCGAAGCGTCTGGCCGAGCCCGTGTGCCTCGAGGCGCCGGGCCATCGAGGCCCAGTCGATGCCGGCGCCGTGGCGGCCGACCAGCTCCGCGAGGACGACCAGCTGGCGCAGTGGCAGACCGGCGACAGCGTGGTTGAGGTCCTGGACCGCGGCGTGCAGGAGGTTGTGAAGCACCTGATGGGTGGGCTCGAGCCCGCGGGCGCGGACGCCGCCGAACGCGAGCGGGTGGCTGCCGGCCCACGCCTCGCCGGCCGGCAGCACGGCGCTCAGCTCCGCCGAGCCGAGCTCGACGTGGAGCTCGATGGGCCCCGGGCTCCGGGGGAGGTGGAACGGGAGCTCGTGCGGATGTTCGAACGGCCGCCCGGGGTGCGAGACGTAGCCGATCGCACGGAGAGCGTCGCCCGCCTCGGTCCACGACTCGGCGGGGACAGCGAGATCGAGGTCCACCATCCACCGCCCGCTCGGCCTGTCCCAGCCGTCGCCGACCAGCCACAGCGATCCCTTGAAGAGCAGCGGCTCTATGCCGGCCTGATTCAGGGCTGCCGTCGCCGCTACCAGCTGGCGCCGGAACAGCAGGTTCCGGGTCGCGTTGAGGAGCTCCGTCCTCCGAAGGGCCTCCGCCACGTCGGTCGGAGCGATCAGGCCGGCCTCTCGCAGCGAGCGCGTCAGGGCGGGCTCGACCCGGAGCTCGACGGCCACGTCGAGCAGCGCGTTCCAGTCATCGACGCCCGAGAGGTCAGGCGCCCGGTTCCCGAGGACTCCGGCCAGAGCCCGGAGCGCGCGAATGCGACGGCGGACTGAGATTCGCATACCGTAGATCAGCGCCGTCGGCCCCAACAGCACGAACGCCCGAGTCGTAGACTCGGTCCATGCAGGTCGTCAAGCCCGGCGAGGATCGTGACGTCCCGCGTGGCGTCGTGGGCGGCGCCGAGGTCTCGCAGGCGACGACCGGTGCCTCCAACATCTACATGGGCGTGTTCCGAGTGCCACCGGGAGCGACGTCGCGGCCCCACTACCACGAGAACTGCGAGAGCGCCGTCTACATGCTGTCGGGCCGGCTGATCGTCAGATGGGGGGACCGCCTCGAGCAGGAGGTCAGCCTCGGGCCGCGCGACATGGTGTACGTGCCGCCGCGTGAGACCCACGTGCTGGAGAACCCCTCCGACGCCGAGCCGGCCGAGTACGTGGTCGCGCGCGACTCCCCCACCGAGGACGCGATCGTCGTCCCGTGGGCGCAGGAGCCCAGTTGAGTGAGGCCTCGTTCGCGGGCGCCCGCGGACGGCAAATCGCCTGGCGCGGCTGGGCCCCTGTCACCGACGCCGCGGCGGTCATCGTCATCTCCCACGGGTTCGGCGAGCACAGCGGGCGCTACGACCACGTCGGCGAGCGCCTCGCGCGCGACGGCCACGCGGTCTACGCGCTCGACCATCACGGCCACGGCGCCTCGGACGGCGCCCGCGCGCGGATCTGCTTCGAAGACGCGGTCGCCGACCTCGACCACCTGATCGACCTCGCCGGCGCACGCCACGCCAGCCGCCCGATCTTCCTGCTCGGGCACAGCATGGGCGGTGCGATCGCGCTGCGATACGCGCTCGCCCATCAGGAGCGGCTGGCCGGGCTGATCCTGTCGGGGCCGCTCGTCCAGGTCGAGGACCGCGCCGGCGCAAAGCTGCTCGGCCGGCTGCTCGGTCGCTTGGCGCCCGGGCTCCCGCTGGCCAAGCTCGACCCGGCCCTGGTGAGCCGCGACCCGGAGGTCGTGAGGGCCTATGTCGACGACCCCCTCGTCCACCACCAGCCGGTGCCGGCAGGGACGGTGGCGGAGTTCCTCCGCTACGCGGCGACGCTCCCCGACGCGGTCGCCGCGATCACGCTGCCGACGCTCCTCGTCTACGGGACGGCCGACGGGCTCTGCGCGCCGGAGGGCAGCGTGCTGGTCGGAGAGCGGATCGGCAGCACCGATCTGACCGTGGCCCCTTACGACGGGCTCTTCCACGAGGTCCTCAACGAGCCCGAGCGCGACAGGGTGCTCGACGAGATCGCGGGCTGGGTGGGCGCGCGCGTGCCGGCGGCTACGCGCTGAGCGGATCGAGGTCCAGCCGCGTGCCGCTGAAGTAGGCGCCGGCCGGAGACAGCAGGAAGCCGAGGAGCGTGGCCAGCTCGTCGGAGCCGGTGCCGGCTCCGGGCGCGATCGCGACGGTCGTGATCCGGTAGCGAGCCCATTCGACCGACAGCGTCCTCGCGAGGTTCTCGAGCCCGGCCACGGCTGCACCGGACAGTTCGCCGGCCCCGGCCGGTGGCGCAACGAGCACGATGCGCCCGCCGCGTCCGCTCGGGATGAAGGCGCCATTGGCCACCGCCGCGCACGCGATCCACGCCGAGTCGAGGACTTCGGAAAGCCCGGTCGGACCCCCCGCGAAACCGCGTGACGCATCGAAGACGAGGGCGTCGGCGCCGCCCGACGATGCGACCCATTGCGCTCCTCCTTCGCCCGTTTCGTCGAGAGCCGGCTCGAAGCGTCTCAGCCCTGCGCCCAGAAGAGTCGCTCGGCATTCGCCCGGCCCGGCGACGAGCACCGACAGCCCACTCAGCAGGTCGTCGCGGAGGACCTCGGTCATGGCGCCCGCAGCGTATTAGGATCGCTTCATGCTGTCCTACGCCCACGGCACGAGCGAGCGCACGCTGCTCGCCGAGACGATCGGCGAGAACCTGGAGCGGACGGCGACACGGGTGCCGGGCCACGACGCGCTCGTCTCCTGCCACCAGGAGATCCGCTTCACCTACTCGGAGTTCAACGCGGCGGTTGACGGGCTGGCCGCGGGGCTGCTGGCCGAGGGCCTCGAGAAGGGCGACCGGGTCGGCGTATGGAGCCCCAACCGCGTCGAGTGGGCGCTCGTCCAGTACGCGACGGCCAAGCTCGGCGTGATCCTCGTCAACGTCAATCCGGCCTACCGGACGAACGAGCTCCAGTACGCGCTCGGCCAGTCCGGCTGCCGCTGGCTGTTCGCGGCGCCGGAGTGCAAGGGCTCGGACTTCCGGGCGATGGTCGCCGAGGTGCGCGGAGAGCTGCCCGAGCTCGAGCGCGCCGTCTTCTTCGACACGCCCGAGTGGGACGAGCTGGCGGCGAGCGAGCCGGACATCGAGGCGATCCGCGCGCGAATGGCGACACTCGACTTCGACGACCCGATCAACATCCAGTACACGAGCGGCACCACCGGCTTCCCGAAGGGCGCCACCCTCACTCACCACAACATCCTCAACAACGCCTACTTCGTCGCCGGCAAGCTGCGCTACAGCGAGACCGACCGGATCTGCATCCCGGTGCCGCTCTACCACTGTTTCGGGATGGTGCTCGGCAACCTCTGTGCGACATCGCATGGCGCCTGCATCGTCTACCCCGCCGAGACGTTCGAGCCCGAGGCGACGCTGGGGGCGTGCGACCGCGAGCGGTGCACGAGCCTCTACGGCGTCCCGACGATGTTCATCGCCCAGCTCGACCACCCGCGCTTCGCCGAGTACGACCTGGGCGCGCTGCGCACCGGGATCATGGCCGGCTCGCCCTGCCCGATCGAGGTGATGAAGCGGGTGGCCGCCGAGATGGGGGTCGAGGAGATCTCGATCGCCTTCGGGATGACCGAGACCTCTCCGGTCACGACCATCGTGCGGGCCGACGACACGCTCGAGCACCGGTGCTCGACGGTCGGCGAGGTGATGCCGCACACCGAGATCAAGATCGTGGGGGTGGGTGGGGATGGCATCGAGCGGGTGGTGCCGCGCGGCGAGCCCGGGGAGTTCCGCGCGCGCGGCTACTGCGTGATGCTCGGCTACTGGAACGACGAGGCGCGCACCGCGGAGGCGATCGACCGGGCGGGCTGGATGCACACCGGCGATCTCGCGACGATGGACGAGGACGGCTATGTCCGGATCGTCGGGCGGATCAAGGACATGATCATCCGCGGCGGCGAGAACGTCTACCCGCGCGAGATCGAGGAGTTCCTCTACACGCACCCGGAGGTCGCCGACGTGCAGGTCATCGGGGTGCCGGACGAGCGCTTCGGCGAGGAGCTGATGGCGTGGATCGTGCTACGTCCCGGCGCCACGACGCTCGACGGCGCCGATGCCGTCCGCGAGTTCTGCCGCGATCGGATCGCCCACTACAAGATCCCGCGCTACGTGAAGTTCGTCGACTCGTTCCCGATGACCGTCACCGGCAAGGTGCAGAAGTTCAAGATGCGGGAGGAGGCGATAGCGGAGCTCGGCCTCCAGAAGGCGGCCGCGATCGCTACGGCGTGAGTGAGCGCGCCCGCGCGCGCAGCACCTGCTGCGTCTCGCGGGAGCCGAGCTCGGTCATCTCCTCGTGCAGGGATCGGATGCGGCGCAGGATCTCGTCTGCCGCCGCCTGTTGCTGTCCGCGCGTCGGCTGCTCGACGCGCGCGAACGCGAACGGGCTTCCGTACTGAACGATCACCTTGGGAAACTGGAGCCGCTTCCAGTTGCGCACCTGGTGCGATCCGAGGATCGCCACGGGCACGATCGGCGCCCCGGACTCGAGCGCAAGCCGGCCGATCCCGGCCTTCGCTTCGGCTCCCACCTTGCCCGTTCGCGATCGCCCACCCTCGACGTACATCCCCACGACGCCGCCACGCGCCAGGATCTCGAACGCGGTGATGAACGCCTCCTCGTCGTGATGGCCACGGCGCACGGGGAAGACGCCGCCGTGGGTGTAGATCCAGCTCAGCGGCCCGCGCCCGAACATCTGCGACTTGGCCATGAACTGGATGTGGCGGCGGATGAACGCCCCGCAGAAGAAGTGGTCCATGAACGAGGCGTGGTTGGGAGCGATGATCACCGGGCCATCCGGGACGTTCTCGGAGCCGTAGCCCCGCGCGCGGAACAGCACGAGCGCGTTCAGCATCGTCACGACCCGGACGACCTCGTAGATCCACTCGGGCGGGTGGTCGCGCACGCGCGCGTGGAACTCCCGGAACGTCTCGCCCGGCCGCGGGTCCTTGTAGACCTGCGCCTTGATCTTGGCGTCGGTGGCCATCAGCCCGTGGTGGCGATCAGCCCGTGAGCGGCAGGACGAGCGTCGGGCGCTCGATCGTGTGGTCGGTTTGGGTGGGGACCACGGCCGTGGCCACCGCGAAGAACTCGATCACGTGCGATCCCCAGCCGTGGGATCCCTGCTTGAGCTGAACGCCGACGAGGCCGCCCGCCTCGAGCGCCTCGGCCTCTGACTGCATGCGCCCCATCGCCAGCTCGCGCGCCTCGTACAGAGCCTGCGTGAAGTTGGTCATCTCGATGTTGCGCCCGAACTGGCGCAGCGAGGCCATCATCCCCTGGCGGGCGACGTGGTAGACGCAGTTGCCCATCACCAGTCCGACCGGCCGGTAGCCGGCGCGCAGCAGCGTCGAGAAGTCCTGGCCGTTCAGGTCGGAGGTGAACGGACGCCCGCCGGGCGCGCGGTGCAGCTCGCCGCCCGCATGCTTGACCGCGGTGCCGACCGCGATGAACTCGGCGAGGTCGGCGCCCCAGTCGTAGCGGCCGATCGTCAGGCGCACCCCGACGATCCCGTCGGCGCCGAGCTGGTCGGCCTCCTCCTCCATGCGCGTCATCGCCAGCTCGCGCGCGTGGTACATGGCCTGGGTGAGCACGCTCATCTCCATGCTCTGGTTCCACATCGCCTGCTGGAAGCCGATGTGGTAGATCGAGCTGCCGAGCACGAGGCCGAGCGGCTCGAAGCCGGCCTCCTTGACGAGCAGGAACTCGTTGACCGACAGGTCGCTCGTGAAGAACCCGCGCGCGATGTCCTGCTTCATCCGCTGGAGGCGTTCGCGCCCCGAGGCCGGCAGCCCCTCCAGCGAGCCGGCGCGATAGCCCTCGGCCGCGGGGACCGGATCTGCCGCTCCCTGCGGCGGCTCGTCGGCTTGGTCGTCGTCGCGTCTCAGAAATCCCATGCTGTCCTCTCAGGCCATCAGGAGCCGCTCGAGCGCCTCCCGTGTGCGGCCGTTGCTCGCCGCCTCGCGGGCGAGGGCCGACGACACGGCGGCCGTCCATTCATCGATCTCGATCGGCTCGCTCTTCAACACGATGCCACCCGACACCCGCGCCCGGCGGGCCTCGACGTCCCCGCCGTCGCAGACGAGCATCAGATGGTCCCCGCCGGCGTCGACCGCCAGCATCCGCACGCGGCGGCGTCCGCGCAGGCCACCTCGAGAACGCTCGACCTCGACCAAGCCGGGAACGGCCTCCTCGAGCTTCACCGCGAGCGCCTCCACAAATGTGTTCAGATCGCTGCTCTGCGCCCGCAGCGACGCCGCGAGGAGGTCAAATTGAGGCACCTCTGCAGGCTGGTTCATTCAGGAACTAGCCTACGCTCTCGTCCCAGCGGCGGGCCCGCTCCACCGCGCGCGACCAATCGTGCAGCAGCTTCGCGCGCGCGTCCTCGCTGACCCGCGGCTCGAACCGCCTGCGCTCTCGCCAGCCTCGCGCCACGTCGTCGATCGTCCACAGCCCAGTTCCGACCCCGGCCAGAAACGCGGCGCCCATCGCCGTCGTCTCGGTCACCTCCGGGAGGACGACGGGCACGCCGAGGACGTCCGCCTGGAACTGCATCAACCAGTCGTTGACGGTCGCGCCGCCGTCCGCGCGCAGCTCGCTCAGCGTGACCTCGCAGGCGGCCTCGATGGCGCGCACCGCGTCGACGGTCTGGTAGGCGATCGCCTCGAGCGTCGCCCGGGCCAGGTGCGCTCGGGTGCTGCCACGCGTGAGCCCAACGATCGTCCCCCGCGCGTAGGGATCCCAGTGAGGCGAGCCGAGCCCGGTGAGCGCCGGCACGAAGTAAACGCCGTCGTTGCCGTCGAGCGAGCCGGCGAGCGCCTCGGTCTCCTCGGCCCGCTCGATCACGCCGAGCCCGTCGCGCAGCCACTGCACGCCGGCGCCGGTCACGAAGATCGACGCCTCGAGCGCGTAGGCGAGGCGCGGACCGATCCCCCACGCGACCGTCCCGAGCAGGCCCTCGGGCGGCGCCGGCGGCTCGTATCCCGAGTTGACGAGGACGAACGACCCCGTCCCATACGTGTTCTTGCCGAGGCCCGGGTCAACGCACGCCTGGCCGAACAGCGCCGCCTGCTGGTCGCCGGCCACGCCGGCTATTGGCACGGCGTGGCCGTGGAGAGCGGCGGGCCGGGTCGTCCCGAGCACCCCGGAGCTCGGCCGCACGTCGGGAAGCCGCGCCTCCGCGACGCCGAGCAGCTCCTTCAGCTCGCCGTCCCAGCCCCCCGTGGCGATGTCGAACAGCATCGTGCGCGAGGCGTTGGTCGGGTCGGTCGCGAGCTCGCCGGTCAGCTTGTAGACGAGCCAGCTGTCGATCGTCCCGAACACCGCCCGCCCCCGCGACGCCCGCTCGCGCAGGCCTTCGACGTTGTCGAGCAGCCAGGCGATCTTCGTCGCGCTGAAGTAGGGGTCGAGCACGAGACCGGTTCGTGCCCGGATCAGCGGCTCGTGGCCGGCCTCGCGAAGCCGCTCGCACGCATCGGCGGTGCGCCGGTCCTGCCATACGATCGCGTGGTGGAGGGGCTCGCCCGTTTCGGGATCCCACACGCAGACGGTCTCGCGCTGATTGGTGATGCCGACCGCGTGAAGCTCGCCCTCGCGCACCCCGGCGTCGGCCAGCGCCTCGCCGGCCACCGCCTGGGTGACCTCCCAGATCTCGGCGATGTCGTGCTCCACCCAGCCCGGACGCGGGAAGATCTGGCGGAACTCCCGCTGGGCACGCCCGACGAGCTCGGCCTGCTCGTCGAAGACCAGGCACGTGGTGCCGGTGGTGCCCTGGTCGATCGCGAGGATCATCGCTCGCCCAGACTCTATTCTCCGTCGCGCACGCGTCAGCTCTTCCGAGGAGGGGTTTCAGTTGTCGGAGGTCGAGGCCCACATCACGGGCACCGTCTGGAAGATCGAGGTCGAGGTCGGTGACTCCATCGAGGAGGGAGACACCGTGGTGATCCTCGAGTCGATGAAGATGGAGATGCCGGTCGAGGCCGAGGACCCGGGCGTGGTCAAGGAGATCCGCGTCGAGGAGGGACAGTCGGTGTCGGAGGGCGACACGCTCGTTGTCCTCGAGTAGTGGCCGCCACCGCTGACGACGGCGGCGGGCGCCTGCACGTGGAGGAGCCCGCCCCGGGCGTCGCCCGCCTCGTGATCTCCAACCCCGACAAGCGCGGCGCCCTGGATCACCCGATCCTCGACGGCTTTGCCGAGCTGCTCCCCCGCCTCGACGCGCGCTGCGTGATCGTGACCGGCGAGGGCAGCACGTTCTCGGCCGGCTACGACATCGGCAACCTCGAGTCCGAGGTGTTCGCGGACGAAGCCGAGAAGCTGGTCGCGCATCCGTTCGCCGCCGCGCTCGAGGCGGTCGAGTCCTATCCCTATCCGACGATCGCAGCGCTCAACGGCCACGCGATCGGGGGCGGGCTCGAGATCGCGCTGTCGTGCGACCTGCGGATCGCGGCCGGGACGATCGCGCTCGGCATGCCGCCGGCCAAGCTCGGACTCGTCTACTCGCACACCGGCATCCGCAAGTTCATCGACACGATCGGTGCGGCCCGCACGCGCGAGCTGTTCCTGACCGGCCGGCGGATCGACGCGCGGACCGCGCGCTCCTGGGGCCTCGTCAACCAGCTCGCCGAGCCGGGAGCGCTGGCCGACGACGCGCTCGCCCTGGCGGTGGAGATCGCGGGCAATGCCCCGCTGGCGCAGGCCGGCAACAAGCGCGTGATCCGCGCCGTGCTCGACGCGCAGGGAGGGATGGACCCCGAGACCGAGCGCGAGCTGATCGAGCTGCGGCGCGCCTGCTTCTCCTCGGAGGACTTTCGCGAGGGCGTGAACGCGTTCGCGAAGAAGCGGCCGCCGCGCTGGCGGGGCCGATGAGCCGCCGCCGTGCGCTGCTGTGCCCGGTGCTTTGCCCGCTGCTGGCGGCGCTCGGGCTCGCGCTGGCGCCCGCCACGGCGCTCGGCAGCGCCTACACGCGCATCGAGCACGCCTACGAGCTGACCGGCACCGTGCAGCCATGCCGCTTCTCCTCGCGCGAGCTGGAGGCGGCGCTCAAGGAGGCGCCGACCTACACGCTCGAGTACTTCGGTGACTTCACCGACGCTGTCAACGCCGCCCTCGCGGCGCAGGGCGGGGGCCAGTGCGCCCCACGCCACGGGCTCTCTGCGCTCCGCGAGCGGGGCCTCGCCGGCGTGAGGCCCCCGGCGCCACCGGCCTCGGTGACGGCGGGGACCGGCGGTCAGATACCGCTGGCGCTCCTGGTGGCGCTGATCATGGCGGGGGCATTCGCGCTCGGCGGAGGCGTGCTCGTGTTGGCTCGCGCGCTCGGCTACGACCCGAGCTGGGCGCAGGCGGGCCGCCACTCCGCGGCCGAGGCCGAATACCGGCTCTCGGCGACATGGGCCGAGTTTCGCGACTGGCTGCGATCGGCCGGGTAGCCCCGGGGGCTGTTTCGACGGGTCAGCCAGCCGCGGCTACCCCGTCACACCGACGGCGCGGCTGTGCAGGATCGCGCCGCCCGGGGTGCGCCACGCCAGGCGCACCGCGCCCGCGCCCGGCACCTGAACCGTCTTCTCGAGGATGCCGCTCGGGCTCGTCGTCGTGACGGTCGCGATCATCCGGTAGCCGCCATGCACGGGCCGCCACTGGATCTCGGCCATCTGGCGGGTTCCGTTGGTGGCCGGGCGAAGCATTCCCCACACCCGCACCGATCTGCCGGAGGCGGCCGGCACGTAGATCGGGAGCCGGTAGGCGTTCAGAGCCGGCTTCGGTGCCCCGCCCAGGAACTCGAGGCCGGTCTGGAACGTCGACCAGTAGCGCTCGGTGCCCGGCGGGAAGGCCGTGTCGGGTGCCGAGTCCTCGAGCAGGAACTGGGACAGGGCTCGCACACGCGGGTCGCGCGAGGCCATGTAGGTCGCCTCGTCCAGGTAGAGGGACTGCTGGCGCAGGCTGGTCTTCGGCGGCACCGTCCGGGGCGGCGAGGTCTCGTAGCCGTATTCGGTCAGGTAGAGCGGGATCCGCCGCGCGTCGCCGTAGGCGGCGAAGGCGCGGTCGAGCGCGGTCTCGAGGCGGCCGAGGTCGGCCAGCGGCACGAACTCCGGGTTGGGCAACGACACGTTTGGGGCCAGGTAGAACGAGTACGGGTGATGGGCGAACCCGGTCGCGTCGAACAGCCCCGGGTGCGCGGCCCGAAACGACGTGGCGCCCGCCCGGGCCGGGCAGCCGAGCGCCACCGCGGCCAAGCCCTGGAGGGGCCGGTAGCCGGGTCCGAGGCAGTAGAGCGCGCGCAGGAACGGCAGTGGCGGCATCGGCGAGAGCGCGGTCGTGGCGCTGCTTCCCTCGGGTGCGAGCTCTCCGATCAGGATCGTGTCGCTCCGATGCCCCGTCGCCGCAAGCCCGGCGAAGGCACCATCGACGAGACCCCGGTAGATGCGCGCCGACAGCGGCACCGTCAGACCGGCGGCGCTGACCCACTGCGGCGCGATCCAGCCCGGCTGGTTCGGCTCGTTCCACACCGACCAGAACGAGACGCGTGGCAAGGCCGCCGAAGCCGGTACGAGGCGGCCTTGGCTGACCCGGTAGTGGCCGTCGTAGCGGCGCCCGACCGCGGTCACGAACTGCTCGAAGTCAGACGCCGAGGGCGCATAGTGGAGCGAGGTCTTGACATCTGGCGCGCCCGGGCGCATCGCCCACAACGGGCCCGGAGCGCTCAGATCCAGGTCGACGGCGATCCCAGCCTGGTTGGCGAGCCGGATCGCCCGGTCGTACGGCGCCCAGGCGGCCGCAGGGTAGGCCGCGGGGTTTGCCGCGTCGAAGTGGGGCGGCGGGACGGCCGAGTTGTTGTCGGGCGCCAGGTAGTACCAGCCGACGAGCAGCCGCACCCGGTCGACGCCGAGCGAGCGCAGGGTGGCCAGCGTTCGCTCGACGGTGGCCGTGCCCGCGGCGGTCATCGGCTGCTGGACGAGGAGCCGATCGTCCTCGAACATCGACGCCAGCGCGCGCGGGCGGGCCGCGTGGCCCCCCTGGCCTGCGAGCAGGACGGCCGCGACGATCCCGGCGGCGAGCGCCACGACGCCGATCAGCCATCGCGCCCATTCCGTGCGCGCCCGCGCGGGCACGTCAGCCCGTCGTCAGCATCGCCGCGCTGTAGGCGGGGACCCTGAGCGCGTACGTTCCGCGAGCCGGCGCGACGGTCGTCGCGGTCGAGGTGCCCGAGAGCTGCCCCGTGGTGAGCGAGATCGTCTGCCCGCCGAGCGTCGCGTCGTCGAGCGCGAGCAGGTCGGGGGACAGCAGGCGGGTCAGCGTCGCGGGGCCCGTCACCGGGAGCTTCAGCCTCACGCGCAGCGCGGAGAGCCCCTTGTTGATCAGCACCACGTGGATCTGCCCGCTGCGGGCGCGGGTCGCCCAGGCGTCGAGCGTGGCAGCGGCCGGGCCCGAGATCCGCATCATCCGTGATCCGGCCGGAGCGCCTTCAGCGAACATCATCAGCCCGTAGTACTCGGGCTGCACGCGGATGTGCCAGCCGGAGCGGCGATCGGCGGCGCTGATGAGCGACTGCCAGGTGCCGGGGATCGTGTGGAAGTTGACTCCCGAGGCGCCGGCGCTGACGATCCGCGGCAGCACGTCGACCGCCCACAGCGCGGGCGCGAAGGCGGAGCTGAGGTCGGCCTGGCCGCCGCAGGAGATCGAGTTCATCTCATCGATCCGCAGCGGAAGGCGGTGGGCGGCGGCGGTCCGCACCCAGCCGCCGATCATGTCGGCCAGCCCCTGGAGCGAGGAGGCCTGGAAGAACTGCGTCGGTCGCAGCTCGGGGCTCGAACCGCAGCGCTTGAGCGGGTAGGCGTGAACCGTGATCAGGCCGACGCGCCGCTCGCGGGCCGCGAAGGCGCCGAGCGAGCCGAGCCAGTTGGCCGAGCCCGAGCTCGGTCCAGCCAGGGACACGGCGGGAAGCCCCTGGGCGACCCTCGAGAAATCGCCGAGATAGTCCTGGACGTCGTAGCTCCGCGGCCGCCCGAGCACGTGGCGCCCGGTGGCGGTCTTGTACCAGGGGAACGACCCGTAGAGCTCGGGCTCGTTGCCCAGCTCGAGCGCGGCGATGTTGCTGCGCCCGAGCCGGGCGAGCATCTGCGCCGCCTCTGTGGCGGCGACGCGATGGCTGTTCGCCTCGAGGTTGAGACCGAGGATCAGCCGGCCGTGCAGCATCTCGACGACCTGGCGGGCGACGGCCATGTAGCGGGGCGTGAGGTCGAAGCGCACGCCCCCCGGACGGGCCATGCCGGGCACGGGCCACCAGGTCCAGTCGGTGCTGTCGCCCCCGACCCGCAGGACCGGCGCGCCGGTCGGCGAGAGGTTGCGAACGACGTTGACGAACGCCGAGTCGATCTGCGCGGGGTTGGTGCCCGCATAGGCGGCGAGCCCCTTGTACTCCATCGATAGGCCGAGGAAGCCGCTCGGGACGGCGCGCCCCGCCGGGTTCGCGCTCACCGACAGGATCGACACCCGCGGCGCGCGGGATCCGGCGGTCGACGCGTTGCCACAGCTGGCGCTGACGCCCGCGACGAGGGCAGCCAGGGCGAGGATCGAGACCGCGCGGAGGACGCGCTTCATTCCTCGTAGGGAGTGAAGTCCCGCTTGCGGGCGCCGCAGACGGGACAGAACCACGTCTCCGGGATGTCCTCAAAGGCGGTGCCGGGCGGGATCCCTCCGTCCGGGTCGCCTTCCTCCGGGTCGTAGATGAACCCGCAGGATTCGCACATGTATTTCACGGGGCCGAAGGGTAGTGGGTCGCTGCTGGGCGCTCGTCGTGGTCCGGTAGGGTCGCGGGATGGCGATCGACCGACCTGAGCCGGGAGCGGAGATCAATCTCGGCGAGGCGACGGTCCCGCGGCCGGCCGCCACCGTGATGCTGCTGCGAGGCGGAACCGAGCGGCTCGAGGTGCTGATGGTCCGCCGCAATCCGGCGGCGAGGTTCATGGGCGGGGCGTGGGTGTTCCCGGGTGGCGCGGTCGACCGCTCGGAGGGCTCCGGGGAGGCCGCTCTGCGCGCCGCGGCGCTGCGGGAGCTCGAGGAGGAGGCGGGGATCGCGCTGCCGCCGGGCGCGGAGCTCGTGCCGTTCGCGCGCTGGGTGACGCCCGAGCAGATCAAGACCCGCTTCGACACGTGGTTCTTCCTGGCCGCCGCTCCGGACGACGTCGAGCCGCGCGTCGACGCCGCCGAGATCGTCGACTTCCGCTGGATCGCGCCGGCTGACGCGCTCGCCGCGGGCGCGGCCGGCGAGCTGTTCCTCGTCTTCCCGACGATCAAGCAGCTCGAGCAGCTCGGGCGGTTTGGATCGGCGCTCGAGCTGCTCGCCCACGCGCGGGGACAGGAGGTCGCGCCGATCGAGCCGCGCGTGCTGATGAGCGGCGAGGAGGCGCGGATCGTGCTGCCCGGGGAGCCGGGCTACGAGGCCGGGTAGGCGCTCGGGCCGCGAGCGGGCGCCTGGTGTCGTGATTCATAAATTCGGTGGCAGCGTCGCGGCGTCTGGACGCGCCTGACGGAAGGCAATGATCCCGCCGTACCACCAGTACGACTTGGATCATCGCCTTCCGTCATCCACGCCCAGCCACTCCCGCCACTGCTCACGAATTTATGAATCGCGACACTCGGACGGCGCGTCGACGGAGGCCTCCTCGTCGGCGATCACATGCAGCACGGCGTTGATCAGCGCCAGGTGCGTGAACGCCTGCGGGTAGTTGCCGAGGTGACGGCCGCTGGCGGCGTCGAGCTCCTCGGCGTAGAGGCCGAGCGGCGAGGCATGGGCGAGCAGGCGCTCGCAGAGGGCGGCCGCCCGCGCGGTCTCGCCGATCTCAGACAGCGCGCTGACCAGCCAGAACGAGCAGATCAGGAACGTGCCCTCGCTTCCGTGCAGGCCGTCGTCGGTCTCCTCGACCCGGTAGCGGAGCACGAACCCGTTCTCGGTCAGATCGTCGGCGATCGCCAGCACCGTCGCCCTGACGCGCTCGTCGTCCGGCGGCAGGAACCGAACGAGCGGGATCAGCAGCGTCGAGGCGTCGAGCGCGTCCGTCTCGTAGTGCTGGCGAAAGACTTTGCGATCGCTGACGCCCTTGCTGAGGATGTCCTCGCGGATCCGGTCGGCGACCGCCTGCCACTGCTCGGCCGGCGCCGACTCGCCCTCGAGCTCGGCGAGGCGGGCACCACGGTCCGCGGCGACCCAGCACATCAGCTTCGAGGAGACGTAGTGCCGCGGTTGGCCGCGGGCTTCCCAGATGCCCTGGTCCGGGTGCTCCCAGACCGCCGTCGCGCACTTCACCTGGTCCTGGATCACCGACCAGAGGCGCTGGGGGATGTGGCCGCCCATCTTCGTGTGGAGGTAGAAAGAGTCCAGCACGGCGCCGAACACGTCGTTCTGCTTCTGCTGATACGCGCCGTTGCCGGTGCGGACCGGAACGGCGCCCTCGTAGCCGGTGAGCTGGTCCAGCGTCCGCTCGGTCAGGTCTCGCTCGCCGCCGAGGCCGTACATGATCTGGAGCGCGCCGTCGTCGTCGCGCTCGAGATCGGCGACGAACTGCATGAAGTCGTCGGCCTCCCAGTCGAAGCCGAGCGCGTGCAGGCTCCACAGGGTGAACGTGGCATCGCGCATCCAGCAGTAGCGGTAGTCCCAGTTGCGCTCCCCACCCGGAGTCTCGGGCAGGCTGGTGGTCGCCGCGGCGACGGTCGCGCCGGTCGGCGTGTAGGTCAGTCCCTTGAGGGTCAGCGCGGAGCGGTGCAGGTGCGAGCGCCAGCGATGGTCGGGGAAGTGGCCGCCGGCGAGCCAGTCGCGCCAGAAGTGCCCGGTCGTTTCGATTCGGTTGACCGCGTCGTCGAGATCGTGCGGGCCCTCGAGCCCATGCGCCCATCCCAGCGCGACGTAGCGACGCTCGCCCTCGACCAGCGTGTGGCGCGCCCGCGCCCGGCTGCCCTCGATGCCGAGCCGGAGGTCGGAGTGCAGGCGTATCTCGACCTCGGGGTCATCGGTGCTCGTCGCCTGAGCGGTGCTCCAGTCCGACGTCAGCATCTTCCATTCGGCCGGGCAGCTGCCGTAGCCGAAGATCGGCTCGCAGACCACCTCGACCTGGACGCTGCCCTGCACGCACTCGAGCGTCCGCACGAGCATGTGATCGGCATCGCTGTCGGTCGGCGGGCGGGTGTGCGAGCTCTCGTCGGCATGGTCGTCGTGCCACGGGCCGATCGTGAGCGCGTCTTTGGCGACGAGCCAGCCCGATGGGCTCATCCACGTCGTCTCGACGACCATCGTGCCGGGCAGGTAGCGGATGCTGAGCGGCACGACCAGCCCGTACGGCCCGACGCGGAAGCTGCCGGCACGCCGGTCGAGGAGCGCGCCGAACATGCTCGGGGAGTCGAACCTCGGGACGCCCATCCACTCGATGCTCCCGTCCGGCGCAAGCAGCGCCCCGGTGTGGCAGTCCGACAAGAACGCGTAGTCGGCGATCGGCGGGAACGGTGAGCCGCCCGTGAGCCGGGTGTCGTGCGGGGGCAGCGGGATCGAAGGGCTCACTGTCGCCCGGCGATCCTATTCGCTGGGTGTTCCGTTCAGCGCCTGAGGCCTAGATAGCGGCCGAGCGCGGCGAAGCCGGCCAGGCAGGCGCCGCCCTCCATCAGGCCACGCAGGATCCCGTCGTAGGGGTCGTCGGCCATGATGCCGGTCACGGCCAGGAAGACGAGCATCGCGCCCGCGAGCAGCAGGGCGATCCTGGTCGGCGAGACCAGCGGCTTCGAGAGCGGACCGAGATCGGCCATCAGGTCAGCGGCCGGCCCGGCCGCGCTCGGACGCAGCCGGGCGGACTGGATCACGGCGGGCACGGCGAGCAGGAGCGCGCCGAGCGCGACCGCGACCGCCGCGCCCGAGAGCCAGCTCGGGCCTGAGGTCACGTGGGGGCTGGCGACGGCGCGCAGGGGCACGGCCGCGGTGGCCAGCGCACCCGCGACGAGACCAACGCCGGCGCGGCGAGCGAGGATCTTCGCCTCGGCGGCGGGGATCCGGCTCTCGCCGCGCAGGCGCCATGCCCGCAGCAGTCCGAGGGTCCCGGCGGCGAACGCGACCTGAGCCGCGATCACGGCGGCGAGGATGCCGAGCGTGTCCGCGGCCGAGCCGTCGATCCGGTTGAACTGCCCCATGCTCAGCAGCCGCGCGACGAGCACGGCGCCGGTGACCGCGAGCGCGGCGAATGCGCTCAACGCGGCGCGGCGGGCGAAGCTCGTGCCGAGCTCGTCGGCGAACTGCGTGGCCAGCGCCCGGGGATCGCCGAGGCCGGCGTCTGGGTCGCAGGCGAGGTGGTCGGCGAACTCGTCGAGGATCCGCCGGCGGCGGGCGCCCCGGATGCCGGCGCCGGCCAGCTCTCGGGCGAGCCGGTTCAGGTAGTCGTCGCGCTCAGGAGTCATGCAAGTACGGCCTCGACCGTGCTGGCGAAGTCGCGCCAGCGCTGCTTCTTGATCCCCAGCTCCCGCCGGCCCCGGCGGGTGAGCCGGTAGACGCGTCGGCGGCGGCCTTCGGTCGACCACTCACT
>Ga0070739_10000728_pt1 | contig 57577 bp, 60 predicted proteins | sample Coa_R1_7_FD_66445 | JGI IMG/M metagenome (GOLD analysis project Ga0070739, IMG submission 66445) | Surface soil microbial communities from Centralia Pennsylvania, which are recovering from an underground coalmine fire - Coalmine... | ecosystem: Environmental > Terrestrial > Soil > Unclassified ...
GGCGGTCGCAACTCAAGACGGCACGATCGTCAAGGTTCGGGTGCTGCGCGCGTCCATCGGCGGAAGTGCCGCCGATGCGGCAAAGACCGCCGAGATCGAAAATCAGTACGAGCATCCAAAGCCGGACGACGTTCTTCACCGTCCGTTCGATCCTCGCTATGTAAGCGAGTATTCATACCAGGCTGCGGATGCGCAAACGTATCGTTTCTCCAGCGCGATGCACGATGGCAGCCATGGAAACGGGACGTTCTCGGTCGATGCAAACGGCAACGTGGTGAAATATCAGTACACGCCGAACGTGCTGCCGCAGTACGCGACTTCAGGAACGGTTACGGACGATCGCGGCGCGGTTCTTCAGAACTACTGGTCTTTGACGCGCGAATCGCACGAGTACCGGGGGCACTATTTGATTTTCGGAGGCGGCGCCACCGCTGTTATTACGTACGACCAATATAAGCGGTATCCGGATTTGAATTCCGCCGTCTCTGCGCTTCAAACATATACGCCCTAGTGTGTTACAATGGCGCCATGAAAACGCTGCTTTCCGTGGCCGCGTTCCTCTTTGCCGCGGGCCTTGGCACGCAGGCCCTCGCCATCGAAACGCCACGCCATCCCGTCAAGGTGACCACGTGCAAACCCTCGGCTAACGTCATGGTGTCCGGCGGATGGGTTCCCGGCTACTATCCCCGCAATCCATACTATTTCCCAACGGTATACGGCTACCGCTACTATCAACCGCCCGTGCGCACCGCGAATCCGACACTTGCAATCGATTACTCCAACACGACTTCACAAGCCATAAAAGAGATCGAGTTCGGTCTAGTTGCGAACGGATATCTCGTTGCAGAAGTCAGGGATGCCGGAACGTTTTCCCCCGGCGTAGAGATCAAACACGAGTTCGGCTTGAGCCCGAACGTATTTCCGCTTCAGACGTCGCTCGCGCGATGCGTTCCATTGAAAGTGGTCTACGAAGATGGAACGCACTGGAAGAATCCCCGGTTGCCTGCACTTAAGCACAAAATAGGCGAATGAGAAAAGAGTCCGGCGAATGCCGGACTTTTTTTAGAGAATGTTTTTCACCCTACTGCTCGCGGCAAACCTGGAACACGGCGATCGCGCGATAACGCGATCGAACGTTGGCCATTTATCGCTTCGTTGGCGAACGCGCCTGCGCAGCGTCGCAGATTCCGCGCCGGTGCTTGTTCGCGGAATGCTGTTCATAACTGCCGGCGATGGAACAACGTACGCCATCAATTCAGCAACAGGCGAGATTGCATGGCGCTTTGTCACGCATGGCCCGAACATCACGACATCGGTGCCTGCCGCGGACCCGTCGGGTTCGATAATTTACACGGCGGGCGTCGACGGGTTCGTGCACAAACTGAATGCCGCATCCGGAAAAGAAATCCGCGAGCGGGGCTTTCCGGTTCGTATCACGACGATGCCGCAGACGGAAAAGAACGCTTCTGCGCTCAGCGCCGCAAACGGTTATGTTTACGCTGTTACGTCGGGATATTTCGGCGACGCGCCGCCGTATGTCGGGCATGTCGTAGCGATCCGGTTGAGCGATGGGCACGCAAACGTTTTTAACACGCTGTGCAGCGACCGGCACACGCTTCCGACCGCTGCGAGTTGCGCACACAGCGGATCGGGCATTTGGTCTCGAGCCGGCGCCGTCGTCGATCCCGATGCTGCGATGCACGGACGCGTGTACGTTGCGACCGGCAACGGCAATTTCGATGGGCGCAGCGGAGGCGACGACTACGGCGATTCGGTCATCGCGCTCAGCGCGGATGCGACGCGCGTCCTGGGATACTACACGCCTGAGAATTTCGCCGAACTGGAACAAGGCGATGTCGATTTAGGCAGCAGTGCGCCTGCGCTTTTGCCCAGAGACAGGCGCAGCCGCACGCCGCTGATGCTGGTTCAAGGCGGAAAAGATGACGTGTTGCGTCTGCTGGACCGCGCAAAGCTTCCCGGCGTTGGCGGTGAGCTGCAGCAAGTCGATTTGGGTTCGCGCCTTTACTCCACGCCCGCCGTTTGGCGCGACGGATCCAAACGTACGTGGATTTTTTTGGGAATGGCGGACGGCGTACTCGCATATCGCGTTGAAACGGATGGGCAGGGCGTAAGCCGCTTGGTACACGCGTGGAGCGCGAACGCCGGAGAAACGGAAGAGGGCACGTCGCCGGTCGTGAACAACGGCATCGTTTTTATCGCGATGAATGGCGCTTTGGTCGCTCTCGATGCGCTGACTGGAAACGTGTTGTGGAATAGCGCGCGGAATGCCCGAACCTCGATCGGCAACGTGCATTGGCAGAGCCCAATCGCCGTTGACGGCGGCGTGTACTGCGCCGATCAAGACGGCAATATGTTCGCGTACGGAGTGCCATAGCGAGTGGGCGTTCGGAAAACCGGCGGACCGCGCTCGTGCTACAAGAAGAACGGCGCCCCGAAAACCGCGTTCGAGACCCGCAAAGAAGCCGAACGTGCGATTCCACGTACGAGTACAGGTTTGCGTCCTTACCAATGTCGGCTCCACGGGTGGCATCTCGGGCATTGACGAAAATGCGCGCATGGCTCCGGCAACGCAATTCCCCATTCAAACCGTTCGCGATGAGTTTCCATCACTTCAAGTAACCGACAACGGTCGCGCTCGTATCTATCTCGATAATCCCGCCGGAACGCAGGTTCCGCAGCGCGTTGCGAACGCGGTAACGGAGTTCTTCCGAACGAGCAATGCGAATCTCGGCGGCTTTTTCCCGACGAGCCTGGCTGCGGAGGAAATCTTTCGCGGTGCGTACCGCTCCGCGGCGGCGTTTATGGGTGCCTCATCCGAACGTGAGATCGTCATCGGGCCGAGCATGACGAGTTTAACGTTTACTTTTTCGCGCAGTCTCGGGCGCATGTTCCGTCCCGGCGACGAAGTCGTTGTGACGCGAATGGACCATGACGGAAATATCGCGCCGTGGCTTGCGATGGCGGAAGAGCGCGGCATGGTAGTGCGGTGGATTCCTTTCGACACGGCAACATGGCGCGTCGAGCCTGAAGCGTTGGAAGCGGTCCTGTCGGAAAGGACGCGTTTAGTTGCGCTGAATTACGCGAGCAACCTTACGGGATCGATTAACGATATACCGACTCTCGCCGCGAAGGCGCGCGCAGCAGGTGCGCTCGTTTATGTCGACGCCGTTCAATACGCTCCTCATCGCCTTATCGACGCGCCCGCGCTCGGCTGTGATGTTCTCGTGTGTTCGCCATACAAGTTTTACGGACCGCACCTCGGGGTGCTTTGGTCTCGCGAAGGCTTGCTGTCCGACCTCTATGCATACAAAGTTCGTCCGCTTCCCGACACGCTTCCCGACCGGTACGAAGTCGGTACGCCCCAGCTTGAACTGCTGGCCGCACTTACTGCAACGGTGGAGCATTTTGAGCGGCTCGGAAAAGTATTTGGATGCGGCGGAGGCCGCCGGGCGTGTATAGCAGCTGCATACGACGCCGTACGCGCATGGGAAGAACCACTGATGGCCCGGCTAATCGACGGTCTTATCGCATTACCGGGTGTGACGATACACGGTATAACGGATTCTTTGCTGTTCGATCGGCGTGTTCCGACGGTGTCGTTTACTCACAAGTCGCGATCGTCGATGGAGATTTCCGGCGCCTTGGCCGAGCGCGGTATCTTCGTGTGGCACGGTCACAATTTCGCGCTGGAGATTGCGCGCAGCCTCGCCCTGGATGAAGAAGACGGCGTAGTTCGCATAGGCATCGCGCAATATAACACACCTGAAGAAATCGAGCTAACGCTGTTGGCTTTAGACGACGTTCTCGCCAATCAACCCGTGTCGTCGTGACAGTTACGCAACCACCGCCTCCTCCATCTCCGCTGAATAACGCCCCAAACTCGCCGCCGCATTGCACCGTGCGCGCAGAAGAAGTGCCTGCTGCGCGTGGGAAACGCGCTGCGGATTTCCGCGCCAGATCTCGATCGCCGGGTATTGGAGCGCGCGGCCGTAGGAAAACGTGAGCGGCCACGGCGCCTCACCCGCTCGTACGTTGATTTCGTTGAGGTGCTCCGTAGCCAGACGATCGGATTGTCCGCCCGACAGAAACGCAACGCCCGCGACCTCGCCGGGCACGTTTTGCAAAAGACATGAGAGCGTCATGTCCGCGACGGTAGCGGCGTTGTGCCGTTCTTCGCACAAGTGGCCGGGCACGATCATACTGCACTTGAACACGATGGCGTCGAGCGCAACGCCTTGTGCTTGCAACTCGCGGAATACGATATCCCAGGTGCGCGCCGTATTGTCGTAACAATCAAAAATCGAATGCGTTCCGTCCATCAGCACTTCGGGCTCGACGATTGGTACGAGACCCCCGTCCTGGCACGTTTTCGCGTAACGCGCGAGCCGCTGAGCATTGACGCGCAGGCACGTGCGCGTAGGCAAGTCCGTCGCGATGGAAATCACCGCCCGCCACTTCGCAAACATTGCGCCTAAAAGCCGGTAGGTGGCGACGCGATTTGCAAGCCCGTCCAGTCCCTCGGTAACTTTTTCGTCGGCCGAATCACCCAGCGGAACGGTCCCCGTATCGACCTTGATGCCGGGCACGATTCCGCTGCGTTGCATCACTTGCACGAACGGCTCGCCGCTTTGCGTCGATTGCGTCAGCGTTTCATCGTAAAGAATCGCGCCGCTGATGAATTCAGCCAGGCCCGGGGCCGTGAGCAACAGTTCGCGATAGGCACGCCGGTTCTCCGCCCTCGGCTCGATGCCGAGTTTCTCGAAGCGTTTGTTACACGTGCCCGTGCTCTCGTCGATGGCGAGAATTCCCGTACCGGGACGAACGAGCGTGTGGGCGAGATTACGTAGTTCGGCAGAGGCGCTCATACTTGTTCCCCTTCACACTGTTGCGAGATTTGAAAGATTGAACGGCGCCCGGATCGCGGTGTGCGCGCGATCGACGATGTGCTTGCTGTTCAAGCGCCGTATGGAGCCGGTGTACGATGAAATGACGATCGACTCGGTGTGCGCATACCCGCGGACGTACGTGACGCCTTGCAGCAATTCGCCGTCGGTCACGCCGGTTGCGGCGAAGAACGTCTCTTTCGACTTGCACAAATCATCGAGGCGTAAAATGCGTCCGGGAGCGATGCCTTCGCCAACGGAGATGCGCTGGTCGCGATGATCGCGCAGCCACAGCCTTCCCTGCATGTCTCCGCCGAGCGCGCGCGCCGCGCATGCAGTCACGACGCCCTCGGGTGCGCCGCCGATGCCGTACAGCATGTCGATGCGGTGATGCTCGTCCATCATCGCCATCACGCCCATAGCAACGTCGCCGTCGGTGAAGATGCGCACGCGCGCGCCGGCCTGTCCCACCTCCTCGATCGCGTATTGGTTGCGCGGACGGTCCAGAACTGCGACGGTGATCTCGCTCACGTCGCGGCCCATCGCACTCGCCGCGCTGCGGACGTTGTCGCCGACGCTCTTGTTTAGCGATACGCTGCCGCGTGCCGCCGCACCGACGACGATTTTTTCCATGTACGGGACGTGCGTGCCGAAAAGCGCACCGCGCGGTGCGCCCGCGACGACGGCAATCGCGCCCGGGCCGCCTTTCGAAGCCAGCGTCGTGCCGTCGATGGGATCGACCGCGACGTCGAATTCGGCGCCCTCACCCGTGCCGAGCGCCTCGCCGATGAAAAGCATCGGCGCTTGATCTTTTTCGCCTTCGCCAATAACGACGGTACCGCAAAACGGCACGTGTTTTAAACCGGCGCGCATCGCGGCTACGGCGGCCGCGTCGATGGCGTTTTTGTCGCCCCGGCCGACGAGATAGCCTGCACCAACGGCGGCTGATTCGGTCGCGCGTAAGAACGCGAACTCGACGTGTGAATTCGTAACTGTTTGCATTACACGCAGACTCCCATGGCGGCGGCAATGCGCCGGCTGCTCTCGGCAATTTCGCCTTTGGAAAATAACGACGATCCGACGACCAGCCAATGCGCGCCGGCAAGCAGCAAGCGTGCCGCGTTTTCGACTTTCACGCCTCCATCAATGCTCAGCTTTGCGTGCGCCCCGCCTGTCGAATCGATGACGCGCCGGCAGTCCGTAGTTTTGCGTTCGACGCCCGCAATGAACGCTTGCCCGCCGAATCCGGGGTCGACGCCCATGAGCAGCACTTCGTCCAGATCTTCAAGGACGTAATCCAGGTCGTGCAGCGGCGTTGCCGGATTCAGCGCCACGCCGATTTCGACGCCCAGCTGGTGCGCAAGCGCAATCTCTTTGTGAAGATGCGCAGTCGCCTCGGCGTGCACGATGACGCGGTGCGCGCCCGCATCCGCGAAGATCCGCGCAAACTGCGAGGGTTGCTCGACCATCAAATGGACCTCGATCGGCAATCTCGTTCGATGGCGCAACGCTGTTACTGACTGCGGCCCCGGCGCGAGATTTGGAACGAAGTGCCCGTCCATCACGTCGATGTGCAGCCCGGAGATCAGGCCGGTCTCTTCGAGCTCCGCGACCTGGTCGGCGAGCCGTCCGAAGTCGGCATTCAATAACGACGCAAAGATCATGACACGGCCTGCGCGTAGATTTCGTTTTCGACCATTGCGATTCGGCGCGCGATGACAAGTTGCGCGAGCGCCAGCGTGTGACTCATGCGCGTGCCCGTCGCGTCGTTGAACTCACCGATCGTTTCGGGGCGCAAGTGCGCGTGCGTCTCCATGTGCGACCAGATCTTGTCTTGAAGCGCACGCGCGGTCGCACCGTCGCAACGTCCGTCCAATTCGAGAATCGCGTGCGCCTCGTCGTTCTCGGGCTTGGTCTGGCGGAACATGCCGTTCTCGCATTCGGTGTAATCCAACGGTTGAATTCGGCCGCGTTTGACGATACGCGCGCTCAGGCGAGCGTTGTCGCGCCGCTCATCCCACTCCGGCGTGCGGTGAAAATGCACCGAGACGTCGGCGAAGATCGCTTGCGGTTCGATATACGCTTTGATGTCCGGCTGGCGCTTTTCGATCTCTTCGCGCACCTCATTTTCGGTGTAGCCGCGCTGGGCGGTGTCGCGCTGGATTTTCCAAGCAACCTTCAATTCGATTTCGGGATCGAGCCAGACCGCGACGTCGAACAGCGCCCGAAGCGCGGTATTGTACAGCGGAAAAAGCCCTTGCACCACGATAAATTCGTGCGGCTTGATGCGCTCGGGACCTTTAATCGTTCCATCGTGATGGTCGTAGATCGGCTTGTCGACCGCACGTCCTTCGCGCAATTCCCACAGGTCGAACGCCATCTTGGAGAAGTTGTTGGCGCGCGGATTGAGCGCGGTGATTCCCGCGGCTTTGCGCTGCGTCCGATCGAGCGAGTGGTAATCGTCCAGGCAAATCGTCAGTATCCGGTCCTGCCCGAAGATCCGTTCAAGCCCGCGGCATAAGGTCGTCTTACCGCTGCCGGAATCGCCGCCCACGGCGATCATAATGGGTCGCATGCTCACGCCTCCGCTGGATGTAGCCGCAGAGTAGAGCTGAGCCGGCTATGATGTCAGCGGTTCGTGCGCAAGGGGTGCAATTCGCAGCGTGAACGGCGCAAATCCGCTCACAAGCCGAGTGACTCGCGCAGCGTCTTTGCGTATGCGCGACTCACGGGAACCTCGCTGCGCCGCCGATCATCGGTTAGGAGCACGTACGAGCCCGTGAAGAACGGCCGCACTTCAACGATGTGCTCGGGATTGACCAGAAACGCGCGATGCACGCGAAGAAATCCGTACGGGTCCAGGCGTGAAGCGCATTCGGCGAGCGTGCCGCGGAAGCGGTACTCCGCATCAAAAACGTGCACGGACACGTCGTGCCCTCGCGCGCTTATAAACCGAATATCCTTCGCCGGTACGAGCAGCGTGCGTCCTTCGCGTTCGACGGGTAAGCGTGACGGTGCCGCGCTCACAGAGGTTGCCGGCGCCGCGCCGCGCCGCGCGCGAACACGGTCGAGGGTCTTGCGCAGACGCTCCACGGAAACCGGTTTGAGCAGATAGTCCGCGGCCTGCAATTCAAAGGCATCGAGTGCGTGATGGCCGTGCGCCGTGACGAAAACCACGTGCGGGCGCTGCGGGATTTCGTTGATGACCGAGATTGCGTCGAGTCCGCTCAAGCCGGGCATTCGAATGTCCAGAAAGACGACGTCGAACGCTTCTTTTTGCAGGCGCGCCAGCGCTTCGAGTGCGGTGCCGGCCTCGCTGGTGTGAACGTCGCGCGCAGCCTCCGCGACCGCGTGCACCAGCTCGCTGCGGACGAGCGGTTCATCGTCGACGATGAGCGCGCGTAGTTCGTTCACGATTGCCGGTACGCCGGAACGCTAAAGCTTGCCGTCGTGCCTTTACCGAGAACGCTGTCGATGCGCAAGCCGCTCCGGGGGCCAAAAAGCGTTACTAAGCGTCGATGCACGTTGTCCAGGCCGATGCCGGCGCCCGTACCCGTACCGCGATCCAGTACGTGAGCGAGCTTGTCCGGCGCTATGCCGGCGCCGTCGTCCCGTACGGTAATTTCGTAACGATCGCCGATCGGAAAAGCCGAAACTCTGACCGTGCCCCACGATGAGGCGGGAACGATGCCGTGGCCGACGGCGTTCTGCACCAGCGATTGCACGGCCATGAAGGGGATCAGCGCGCTTCGAGCGGCTGGATCGATGCTGTACGCGACGCGCAACCGGTCGCCGTAACGCGCATTTTCGAAGCGAAGATAGCGCTCCACGGACTGCAGCTCCTGATCGAGCGTAACGATCTCATGATGATCCGCGAGCGCTTCGCGAAAAAACTCGGCCAGATCGAGAATCAGCGCGTGTGCACGCGATGGATCGGTTCGGGTCAGCGATGCAATCGCCGTGAGCATGTTGAATAAAAAATGCGGCGATATCTGCGCCCGCAGGGATTCCAATTCCGCTTTTGTCACGAGTTCGGCGCGTTCGTCCAGTTCGGCCATTTCCAGATACACGCTCAGCACGCGAGCCAGCCCGCGCGCGACATTCTCGTCACGCGGTTCGATTGGACGGTCGCCCGCGCGGTAAAGTTTGATGGCGCCCACGACGCGTTTGTTAATTGTGAGCGGTGCGACGACCGCGCTGTTGAGCGGACAAGCTGGATGCGGACAGCCGATCTCGGCATGGCTTTGCGTGGCGAGCACCGCTCCGGTTTCGAGCGCGCGTCGCGTGAGCGCGGTCAGATTCGGCTCGCCGACAATATGGTGATCGCTGCCCGAACCGATAAAAGCAAGCACGCGATCGGTTGAAATAACCGAAACGGCGTCGACGTCGAGATGATCGCTGAGCAGCTGCGCCGTGAATGCGGCCGATTCCGCGCGCAATCCGCCGCGCAGGTGCGGCAATGCGGCAATCAGCAAATCGAGCACGCCCTCGTCGCGAACGATCATGGACCGCAGTATAACACTACTTGTCGAGAGCTGCTTCGAACGTGCCCGTTTCCATTGCATAATCGCGGAACTGCAGCGCGCCGGCCGGCAACTCCAAATCCGCGCCGGCGACGAGATGCCAGTTGCGAACCAGCGGTGTTGCGCGCGTGGGAACGACCAGCAGCGATCCCGCCTCGAGGTCCCGCGCTACCGCATCCCTCGATAGCAGCGACATGCCGATGCCGGCGCGCACGCATTCGCGAATGGCGCCGTTCGAGCCGATCGTCAACGTCGGCGGCGCGATGTCGAGCGTTGCAAAAAACGTTTCGGTTGCACTGCGCGTGCCGGAGCCGGGCTCGCGCAGAAGCCACGTAGCACGCAGATATTCGACGTCGTATTCCGGTGCCCGCACGGCGATCAATTCGTTGCTGCGAACCGCTAACGTACGAAAAGCGGGATCGTCCGGGGGTCGTCCGCCGATGACGAGATCGACTTCCCAGTGACGCAGACGGCTCCAAACGTTGGCGCGATTGGCAACATAGAGCTCGACGTCGACATCGGGCTGCTGCGTGCGAAATCCGCGTAAGAGATTTGCGATAACGTGCTCCGCAACAGTCGTCACCGTCGCGAGACGCAACCGGCGCAATTCGGTTCGAGCCGCATTTGCAGTTTCACGCTGGGCCTGCTCGAGCATCGCAAAAATACGGCGCGCATGCAGTGAGAGCACCTGTCCGGCAGGCGTCAGACGCGTTCCGCGTCCGTCCCGTTCGATGAGCGGCGCACCGAACTGCTCGCTCAACGCGGCGATTGCCGCTGAAACGGCGGGCTGTGAAATCGCGAGCTGCTCCGCCGCGCCGCCGACCGAACCGGTTTCGGCCACCGCGATGAACGTGCGGAGCTGATTGAGCGAAAACATAATCTAGTGCTTATGAGTGTACGCTAAAATTGTATTTGACGTCTATATGTCGTCGTGCCATGATGGCTTCACGCAGCAGCGGCCTGCGGCGGTTAGGAGGCGGTTCATGACGACGTTTGCCCCGGCGCGGACTGAAGAGCGATGGGCATCAGGCGTAATCCCCTATGCACAGATGGGATATTATCAGCCCGACTACGAGCCGAAGGACACCGACGTTCTGTGTGCATTTCGGCTGGTGCCGCAGGATGGCGTCGAACCGGTTGAGGCGGCTGCGGCGGTCGCCGGTGAGTCGTCGACGGCAACGTGGACCGTCGTCTGGACCGACCGTCTGACGACGTACGAACATTATCAGGCGCGATGCTATCGCGTGGATCGCGTGCCCGACAGCGATCAATACATCGCGTACATTGCGTACGACATCGATCTCTTCGAGGAGGGATCGATTGCCAATCTCACCTCGTCCATTATCGGAAACGTTTTCGGATTCAAAGCGCTGCGATCGTTGCGTCTGGAAGACATGCGCATTCCGGAGCTTTACGTAAAGACGTTTCAGGGGCCGGCGCACGGCATCGTGATGGAACGCGAATACCTTAACAAATACGGCCGCCCGCTCCTTGGCGCAACCGTGAAGCCGAAACTCGGATTGTCCGCGCACAATTACGGACGCGTGGTGTTCGAAGCGCTTCGGGGCGGCCTGGACTTCACCAAAGACGACGAAAACATCAATAGCCAGCCGTTCATGCGCTGGCGCGATCGCTTTCTCTTCGCGATGGAAGCCGTTCAGCGCGCGCAAGCGGAAACCGGCGAGATCAAAGGCCACTACATGAACTGCACTGCGGCGACGATGGAAGAGATGTACGAGCGCGCGGATTTCGCCAAAGAGATTGGCTCCGTCATCATCATGATCGACCTAACCGTGGGTTACACCGCGATGCAATCGATGGCGAAATGGGCCCGCAGAAACGGCGTAATCCTGCATTTGCATCGAGCGGGGCATTCCACGTTCACGCGGCAGAAGACCCACGGCGTCAGCTTCCGGGTAATTTCAAAATGGGTCCGGTTGATCGGCGTCGATCACGTTCATGCCGGCACGGTTGTGGGGAAACTCGAGGGGGATCCGCACAACGTGCGCGGATATTACGACACGCTACGCAACAACGTCATCGAAACGAATTTGCTCAACGGCATCTATTTCGATCAGAAGTGGGCGCAGCTGCCGGGCGTAATGCCTGTGGCCTCGGGCGGAATCCATGCCGGTCAAATGCATCAACTGCTGCATTTCCTGGGTGAAGACGTCGTGCTGCAATTCGGCGGCGGCACAATCGGACACCCGATGGGCATTGCGGCAGGCGCGACCGCGAACCGCGTTGCGGTGGAAGCGATGATTCAGGCACGCAATGAGGGCCGAGACATTATGGCGGAAGGCCCGGATATTCTGGACCGTGCAGCGGCCTGGTGCGCGCCGCTGCGGCAAGCCATAGAGACGTGGAAGGACATCACGTTCGACTATACGTCGACGGATACGCCCGACGTGCTTGTCACGCCGAGCCTGTAGGAGAAGAATCATGCATGTAACGCAAGGCACGTTTTCCTATCTGCCCCCCCTGAGCGACGATGAGATCTGCGCGCAGGTTCAATATGCGCTCAATAACGGCTGGGCGATTTCTCTGGAATTCACCGACGATCCGCATCCGCGCAACGTGTACTGGGAGATGTGGGGACTGCCGATGTTCGACGCGCAAAATGCCTGCGCGATTCTCGACGAAGTGCAGCAATGCCGCGATGCGTACCCGAATCTCTATATCCGCGTCAACGCGTACGATCGCAGTTTGGGGCGGCAAACGACCGCGCTGAGCTTCGTCGTTCAGCGGCCGAAGAACGAGCCGGGCTTCGAATTACTTCGTGCGGAAACGTCGGACCGGCGCCAGCAGTACACTCTGCGCCCGTACGCGACGTCCAGGCCGAGCGGTGAACGCTACTGAAATTCGCGTGGATCGCGTTGACGTTCGTGAGATCTTTCGGGATACGGGCGTCGACGCCGTCCTGCGCCAACTCGACGAGGAACTGGTTGGTCTGGTTCCGGTAAAACAGCGCATCAGAGAAATTGCGGCGCTGCTGGTGATGAACCGCATTCGCGAACGTTTCGGGCTCGATACCAGGCCGCCCACGCTGCATATGAGTTTCACGGGCCGCCCCGGCACCGGAAAAACCACGATCGCGCTGCGCATGGCGGAAGTGCTGCAGCGGCTGGGGTACATACGCCGCGCCGCAGTCGTGAGCGCAACGCGCGACGATTTGGTGGGCCAATACATCGGCCACACCGCTCCGAAGACGAAAGATATGCTAAAAAAAGCCGCGGGCGGCGTGCTGTTCATCGATGAAGCGTACTATTTATACCGGCCGGAAAACGAACGTGACTACGGCCAGGAGGCCATCGAGATTCTGCTTCAGGCGATGGAAAACGAGCGCAGCGATCTCGTCGTGATTCTTGCGGGATATCGCGAGCGCATGGAGACGTTCTTTCAAAGCAACCCCGGGCTGCGTTCGCGCATAGCGCACCATATCGAATTTCCCGACTATACGGAAGAAGAACTCTTCGACATCGGGCAGCTCATGTTGCAGCATCAGGCCTATCGCTTTTCACCGCAGGCTCAAGATGCGTTCCGCCAATATTTCAAGCGTCGTAAAGAACAGCCGCATTTTGCCAATGCGCGGAGCGTTCGAAACGCCCTGGACCGGGCACGTTTGCGGCAAGCAAACCGCCTTTGCGGCCTCGATGAAATCACCCGCGATCAAGCCATGACGATTGAGGCCGAGGACATTCTCAGCAGCCGCGTGTTCAATACGTTGTCATCCTGAGATATCGAAGGACCCTGAGCGTAATCGAAGGGCCATCTTCAGCACCGTGTTCCAATTGCGCGCCGTTCCCCCGCATATCGAGCGTCTTTTCAATTACGGCGTTGGTGAGTTTGGAGCGCCCCTGCCCGTCCGGATACGTTATATAGAGATGACGGTTGCCTGCGCGCACCGTCTCCGGACCTTTGATGCGCGATTGAAGATCGGAAACGCTCTTCGCATTCGGCTTACTCTTTAAGAACACGAGGACAAGGCGCGCCGGGTCGTCTTTCGCCTCACGGGGGAACGGGTTTTGCTCGATAATGCGCGCGAGCTCTTTTTCGTTGCGCACAAAGTACTCTGTTCGAACCTTCAGCCGGCGTTCGGTTTCGCGTTCCAGAAGCGTTTCCACGTCAACCGCGTTTTGCGCGGCCGTTTCAAAGACGGCGTTGCCGCTCTGCAGCAAGGTTTGGGCGTTTTCGAATCCCAAAGCCGCGAGCATATCTTTTAGTCCACCCATTGAAAGCTGCGTACCGGCGACGTTGACTGCCCGGAGGAACGCGGCGTATCGCATAGGATGCGGTACTTTATACTTCTAACACGCAACTTCATGGCTGGGTGGCTCGAAATCTTTAGCGGACGCAACGGGCGTCTCGCCGCGGGCTTGATGCTGGGCGAGTTCGTGACCGCGCTGCAAGCACTCGTCGTTGCCACCGTTCTGCCGCAAGTTGCGCGCAATCTGAACGGCTTTTCGTTCTACGGATTTGCGTTTAGCGGTTATCTCGTCGCGCAATTCATTATGACGCCGCTGGTTGGTGCGTGGACCGACCGTTTCGGCGTGCGGCGCATACTTCTGGTGTGTTACCCGATGATTGCCGTTGGTTTGGCTTTCTCCGGTTCGGCAACCACCATGGGCATCTTCATCGCGGCGCGCATCGTTGAAGGCGCCGCGGCCGGCATGGATGCGGTCGTTGCGTTCAGCACCGTGGCAAAGGTCTTTCCCGAGGAGCAGCGGTCGCGCATTCTCGCTTTATTTTCATCGATGTGGGCGCTTCCGTCGGTCATCGGTCCAATGGCGGGGGCGCTCATCGCAACCCAGATCGGATGGCGCTGGGCATTCTACATGTTCATTCCGCTCATCGCCCTTTCGGCCGCGCTGGTCCTGCCGAATATACGCGACACGCCCGGAAGCGAGTCGAATCCCTTGGATTCGGTGAGGCTGTTATTTTCAAAAGACGTGCTGTTCGCACGGCAAGGCTTACCCGCGGGTGTGGCGGCATTTTTCTTGCTCTTCGCAGCCTTTTTTGGCGCGGACGCATTCGTACCGTTGTATCTCACGCATGAACGAAACCAGCCGCTTCTAATTGGCGGCACGGCCGTGATGTTGTCCGCGCTCGGCTGGTCGTTTTCGAGTATGCTGGTGCCCGCTCTACGGCGTAGATGCTCTACCGGCGTTTTGGTTTTTGCCGCAGGCATGCTTCTGATCGCCGGATGTGCAGCGCTTGTCGCTGCAACGATCGTTCCGATACATCTTGCCGTCCTGCTCGCCTGTTGGACTTTGGGAGGCGCCGGTATCGGCATCGCCTACACCACGATTTTTTCCGATGTATTCGAGGATGCCCAAGGCGGACGCGAAGGCGCCGTAACTTCGACCGCGATAATGGCTGCGCTGCTCGGTATGGTTTTCGGCACTGGTCTTGGAGGGTTGTCCCTGACGGTCGCACAGCATGCAGGCTGTTCAATCAGTGCAGGACTGTCGGGCGCCTTTGGTCTGGCGCTGATCTGCGCCGCCGGTCTATCCGGTATTGCTAAACGACAAACGCGGGCCGGAGCTGGTAGAATATTCGTAGAGCAGCGATGAAGCGTTTTTGCTGGATTCCCGTAATGATGTTTGCGGTCACGATCGTGACCGTTCCGTCGGGCGCGCAATCGAGCCGCCACGCCTTCGACGTTCAACACTCGAAGATGACGGTGGACGTGGCGAAGCGCGGTTTGTTCTCCTTCCTTGCGGATAACCATGAAATCGATGCGCCAATAACGTCGGGATCATATGACAGCGCGTCCAACAGCGTCGAAGTAATCGTAGATGCGGCGAAGCTGAGGGTGCTCGATCCGAAGCTTGCTCCGGACCGGCGAAACACGGTGCAGGCGAATATGACCGGACCGCAGGTTCTCGACGCGGAGAAGTATCCGACGATCTCGTTTCGGTCGACGAAAGTTGTACCGGTCGATGCATCGCGTTTGACCGTTACCGGAGATCTGACCTTGCACGGTCAGACGCATCCCGTCACGTTTCAGGTTGTCAAAAAAGACGACGGCCATTTTGCGGGTTCCGCAACAGTCCGTCAGACCGCGTTCGGTATTACGCCGATAAAAATCGCCGGCGGCGCAGTCTCCGTGCGAGACGACGTCACGGTTCAGTTTGAGATTGCGCTGGCCGCGTAGCCGCCGACACGCGGGCAATGCTTTCATATAGTGCGCCTGCGCCGACGATCACCGCCATCACGAGCAAGGTGACCCACCCGTAGTTGAAGACCGCGCGGCCGCCTGAAAGCGGCCCGGGCCAGACGATATTGAGCAGCATGAGCAGCAGGTAGAGCGCGGCACCGATTGTGACAGGCATGGCGAATTTGCCGAGCGTGAACACCCCGCCGGGTTTCCATCCTCTGTAGCGCGCAATTAACGCGCCGAGAACGGTAAGGAAGAACGCGAGATAGATGCCCGAGGTTGCGAAGGAAACCAGAGCGTAAAGCGCGGTGACGTTCGCGGGATAATCGAACCACAAGATATGAACCGGTTTGCTCGGGTTGATTAGCACGAGCAGAAGGAACAAAAACGGGACGATTGCTGCGAGGAGTATCGCATTCACCGGCGTGCGGTGACGCGCCGAAATCTTTCTCAGTTTGCTGCTCATCGGCAGTGCACCGTCGCGAGCCAGCGCGAACGCCACGCGCGCGCCGGCGCCTTGAACTGCCGTTCCGCAGCTGAAGAACGCCACGATCACCATTACGAGAAAGAAATTTTGCAGCCAGGGCGGCAGCGTCGCCAATATCGTGTTGATGCCGCCGCTAACGACGCCTGCAATACCGGCAGGCGGCGTCGCGAGAAGCAGCCCAAGAATGAGGACGAATGAAGCGATTCCGCCGTAGAGCAATGCGTTTCGCATAGCTTTCGGTACCTGACGCTGCGCTTCCACCGTCTCTTCCGAAATATCGCCGGCAGACTCGAAACCATAAAAGATATAGACGTTCGCCAGCACCGCTACGAGCGCCGCACCGGTCCACCAGTTGCCGCCGAAGTTCAGGCCGAGCGCATTATGCTTCAGATGCTCGACGTTCTGCGTTGAAAAAATGAAACCCAGTCCCTGATGAAAACCATGAATCGCAAGGGCGGCGAACACGCCGAACGTCCCGATCGTTTCAACATATACGCCGAACCGTGCTACGTGGCCCATGATTTTTGCGCCTACGGAGTTCAGAATAGCCGAGAGCACGATAATGCTGCCGGTGGTGATAAAGATCGTCGCGTTGTTCGATGCGTTGAGGTGCGTTCCAAACCAAATATTCGACAGGGATGCTACGTATCCGACGGCGCCCGAATCGACCGATGCGACCGTCGCCAGCAGCGCGAAACCATAGATCCAGCCGACGAACCATCCGTACCGCGGTCCCACGGTGTACTTGCCGTATTGGTAGAGAGCGCCGGAAAGCGGATACTCGCTGGAGAGTTCGCCGAATACGAGTGCAACCAGCATCATCAGCGCGACGACGACCGGGAGCGTCCAAATGTACCGCGGTCCGCCGGTGCCTAAACCGAGTGTGTACAGCGAATAGATGCCGACCATGGGGCTGAGGTAGCTGAACGCCACGGAGAAATTGTCAAAAAGCGAAAGAACTCTGGAAAGCTCTTGGCGATATCCCAGCGCCGTAAGGCGATCCGCCTCGTTCATAATTTGAGCTCCATGAACGTCGGCGAAGCATAATCCACTCGACCGTACGGCTCGCATTCTTCGAAACCAAGCGAAAGGTAGAAGTTATAGGCAATACGTAACCGATCGCGTTCGGTATCGAGCACCAAACGCCTAAACTTACGCTGCCGCGAATAATCGATCAGGTGCGCGAGAAGCGCTTTTGCGACGCCTAAGTTGCGATATTGCGGTTTGACGTAAAGCTTTTTGACGATCGCGGCCGATGCGTTCAGCGTCATTAGAGCAACGCACCCCGCCGGTGATTCGTCGATAGTAGCAACAAAGGCCGCATTCGGCGGCCCGTAGTCAATTTCGAGGTGCTGCAGTTGGCGCGCAAAGTCCGAATGACGCAAGTCTGCGGGCAGCTCGTTTTCGTATTCAGTGGCAAGTTCGCGAAAGAACGCAAAGGCGGCGGGCGTCCGGGCGCGGCAAACTCTTGTCGTCATCTTACCGCCGTCGCGTGAGCGCTTCGAGTTCGTCGAGCGTCCGCGGCCAGTCCGAGCCCAAGAGCCGCGAGAGGCTGCGGTCGGCCAGAACTTTACCGCCGGTTTGGCAGCGCGCGCAGTAGTTTGTTTCGTTGTCGGCATAGCGGATGCGCAGAATCTTTTCGCCGCATGTAGGACACGGTTTTCCGTACCGGCCGTGAACGGCCATGTCGTCGCGAAACGCGGTAACGTGCTCGGGAAAGTTGGTGCGGGCCTCGGCCTGCAGACGTTCGATCCATATCCGCAGCGTGGCGCGAGTCGCGTCGAACAGCCGCTCCCATTGTGCGTCGGTCAAGTTGCGCGTCAGCAGCACCGGCGAGAGCTGCGCCGAATGCAAAATTTCATCCGAATATGCGTTCCCGATACCGCTAACGATCCGCGGATCGGTGAGCGCGCGTTTCAGCGTGCGGTTTTCGGCGCTCAATGCGGCGCGAAATGCTTGCAGGTCAGCGGTGAAAACATCGATGCCGCCGGGATCAATCGCATGTAACGCCGCCTCGCCGCGCACAACATGCAAGGTTGCGCGGTGCTTCGATCCGGCCTCCGTCAAGACGAGCGAGCCGTTTGGAAAGTCCAATGCCGCAAGAGCCGTGCGGCCACTCAGCGGTGCACCCGCGGATCGCCAGTGCAGTCGGCCTGCAATCATCAGATGGATCACCAGCCATAAATCGCCGTCTACGCCGATTGCGATCCGCTTGCCGACGCGGCGCAGCGCGCGCACGCTGCTGCCCTCGATCGCTGAAATGGGTGGCTCTGCGGTGCGCAGCAAGAATGGTTTCGCGATGCGCACCCGTTCGAGGCGCTGTCCAATGATACGCGGCTCGAGCGCTTCGATGTACGCGCTGATATCAGGCAGCTCCGGCATTGGAGAAGCGTTACGCCTCCGGCAAGAACGTATTCCTGTTTTCTGGAACGCCCGCCTACCGGAGGACACCGACGTGACAGCAGGCCTTTTTGCCGCCATTCTTGCCGTACAAACGGCGACCACTACCGTCACCGGCATTCCGCTCGACGCGCCGTGGAAGGCCACGGTGTACCGCCTCGCGCAAACGACGTTCATCCATCCCGCGTGGGGTTGGCAGCATTCGGAGCGCAACTACGATTTAGCCGTCCGGCTTGCCGAAGAGGACGGTTTGAAAATCGATCGCGACGTCCTCTTCGCCGCAGCGTTCCTGCACGACATGGCGGCATTTCGGCCCTGCGCCGACAAGAAGATGGAACACGGCGACTGCGCGGCAATCGAGAGTGAAAGCGTCTTACGCGACGCCGGCTTTCCGATGGCGAAATTCCGTGCGGTTGCAGATGCCGAACGCAGGCACATGTACTACCGTGACGCCGGCAGCTCGCCTGAAGCGATCATTTTGCACGACGCCGATTCGCTCGACTTTCTGGGCGACGTCGGCGCGGCACGGATCATTGCTCTAACCGGGGCGAACGCGCCTTCCTTCGAACCGGCGGTCAAAGAGCTGCGCAGCTTTTTGACGGACATACCGCCAAAGCTCGTGACCAAGGCCGCGCGCCGTCTCGGGGCGGAGCGGGCGGCGGAGCTTCGAACGCTGCTCGATCGGCTAACGACGCAAACTTTTAACGGAAAGGCTATGTGAAATGACAGACGCTATCGGTGAAACGCGGGCAGAGCCGGCTTGAATCACCGCGGTGTGCTGCCGCGGCAATTTGCCGCTGAACGCGCGAGAGCGGTCCGAAGGCGATCCCGAGATGATAAAAGCGCTCAGTCCCCACAGAACCCAGCCGGTCGATAGGATTGCTATACTGCCTGCGATAGCAGCGCCGATGCCGCCAATGAGTAAAATGACGATGCCGGGAATGGTAAAGACGCGATCCGCTTTGATGATCGAGTCCATCGTGTAAGCCATGACGATTGGATTGCGGCTGCCATTGGCCAGGCGTTCCAAAGTACTTCGACGGTGATGTTTCCCAGAAACAACACGACTCCAAAGACGTGGACGAGCTTTAGCGCAAGATACATCGTTAGGCAGGCACGTTTTCGAACGTTAGGATGTCTACGCCGGCCTGCGCAAAATTTTTCAAGTCGGCCACAACCGCGTTTCCTTGCGAGGATGCAAGCGCATTCTTAAGCGAGGAGAGCGATGCGAACGACAGCGTCGCCACAAGATAATACGGGTCGTTTGCTCCGAGCGATTTGCTGAGCGTATAAGATTGGAGTCCGGGCAGAGTCTTGGCAAGCGGCGCGTGATGTGTTGAATAATATGTATCAAAAGCTTTGGGATCGGCCGGACGTTTGTACAGCGCCAGTATCGTTGCGCCGGAGCCGTCTTGCGCGTACACGCGTCCGGAAGTAAACGCTACTGATGCTCCAGCGATCGAGGCAGAAAGAAATGCAAGTCGCGAGACGGACATAGCAGTACCTCTCTGTAAGAGAAAGAGAGCTACATGGTACTACTTATCGGTATGCGCCGCCATAGCCGGACAGATGTATGAGTAAGATGCGAAAAGCCCGTTCGATCGACCTCGCCTCCGTCCTCGGGACGTGCGATAAGAAGCGCTATCCGCACAAGCGCGCGGCGGAGGAAGCGATGCAGCTTCAGCTCCGGTACGCCGCCGATCGCGGTGAGGCGCTACGCCTTAGCGTGTACAAATGCCCGAAGTCGTATTGCGGCGGCTGGCATCTGACGAGCCGAGCGGGATAAGCGAAACAAGCCTCCTGGCGGGCGCGTAAAAGAGATAGGAGACTTGCTATGGCCACTGGAGCATTGACCGAGGGGTCCTGGGCGACGGGCGTGCGCGAAGAAACATCGCCGCGTTTGAAAGCCAGAACCGCCGGGTTTTTCTATTTGATTACTGTTGTGACGGGTATGTTCGCCGAAATTGGGGTGCGCGGCAAGCTCATCGTTCGCAACGATGCTACTGCGACGGCGCACAATATCATGACTTCGGAAGCGCTGTACCGATGGGGGTTCGCTGCCGACATTATCGGCGGCGTCTGTTATGTCGTCGTTACGCTCTTGCTGTATGAACTGCTCAGGCCGGTGAGCCGGAGCCTCTCTTTACTCGCGGCGTTCTTTAGTCTTGTTGGAATTGCCATTGGCTGCTTGGCCGCTCTCGGCCATCTGGCTCCCGTGTTCCTATTAGCGAATGCGCATTACTTGGCTCCCTTCACTACGCAGCAGTTGCAATCTTTGGCGCTCCTATCGCTAAAACTGCACGCACAAGGGTATCTCATCGCTTTAGTGTTCTTCGGTATATATGAAGTGCTGCTTGGCTATCTAATTTTTCGATCAACTTTTCTTCCAAAAACATTGGGTGTGTTGATGGCGCTCGCGGGTCTGGCCTTTTTGAGCAACAGTTTCATCGGGTTTATCTCGCCGCCGCTGGCGAACCGCGTTTCGGACCTGGTTCTGCCCGTCGACGCCCTTGGTGAAATCTCGCTCATGCTTTGGCTGCTGGTCATGGGCGTAAACGAAGCAAAATGGCATAGTTTCGCGGCGCACCGCAACGCAGCGTATTGAGAATAACGCAACCACAGGGTTGCGCATTATACTGGTTCCTGCTATAGTGATGTGCAACCAGGAGGTTGCGCATGGCTTCGTCGACCGATCGAATCGAAAAAGAACTATTTTTGAACGCGCCGCAAGAGAAGGTGTGGCGCGCAATCAGTAACGCGCGCGAGTTCGGCGCCTGGTTCGGCGTGGAGTTCGACGGTGAATTCTCACCTGGTGCGCAAATGACCGGCCGCATGAAACCGACAACGGCCGATCCGGCGGTCGCAGAAATGCAAAAGAAATACGCGGGTATGGCGTTTACGTTCGTCGTCGAACGGATAGAGCCGATGTCGCTCTTCTCGTACCGTTGGCACCCCTTCGCAATCGATTCGAATGTCGATTACTCGCACGAGCCGATGACGCTGGTGACGTTTACGCTCGAACCAAGCCAAGGCGGCACGCTCCTGCGCATCGTCGAGTCCGGTTTCGACGCTGTTCCTATCGAGCGCCGCGCCGACGCGTTCGAAGCCAACGCGGAGGGCTGGGGAATGCAGATGCAGCTCGTCCAGAAGTATCTGCTGCAGTATCGCGCGTGAAGGTCGTACCGGTGCTCGCGGCGCTCGGCGACGAATCGCGCCTGCAGATCGTCATAAAACTTTGCCGAAGCGGGCCGCAGTCGATTACCCGGCTCAGCGAGGGCGCCGATATTTCGCGCCAAGGCGTCACCAAACACTTGCATGCGCTCCACAAGGCGGGACTGGTGCGAAGCGAACGCCGCGGCCGCGAGCGGATATGGAAACTGGAACCCAAGCAGATCGACGAAGTGCGGCGCTACTTAGCGCAGATATCGCAGCAATGGGATGACGCGCTCGCCCGACTTCAAGCCGCTGTCGAAGACTAGTTACTTTTTCGCTGATGTAACGCGAACCGGTTGCCTTCCGGATCCGTGACAAAACACGCGGAGCAGTTCGGAAAATCGTAAACATCCGTTACCTTGACGTTGTGCGCGAGCAGTTTCTCTCGCATGCCGCCAATATCGTCGACTTCAAAGCTCGCTCCCGTGGACGAGCCTGGCGCAAAGCCGAGCCCTTCGCCGTTTCCGATTCCGAATGCGGTCGATCCGATGTTGAATTCGACCCAATGATCGCCAAACGTTTCGCCCGGCTGTAGTCCGACGACGTCTCGATAGAATTCTGTCGCGCGCGGCACGTCGCGAACGGAATAAGCAACGAACGCAAGATCTTTTATCATAGTCGAATGGTTAGGTTCGCTAGCGCGAAGTTCCTCGGGCGGCGGTGGAGCTATCTCAAGGAACAAACCTGGCACTTTCGCAGATCGTCCTCTTGCACTAGAATGCCGTGCATGCGCGTTCTGCCGTTCTTGCTTGCGTGCAGCTTGATTTCGATCTTGCAACGGCCGCAAGTATCGGCGTCGGTTACCGGCGTACACGATTTCGACTGGGACATCGGTACGTGGGCGACACACCAGCGGCGTCTCGTGCATCCCCTCACGGGTTCCACCAAGTGGGTCGATTATCACGGCACCGATGTCGTTCGCAAAATCTGGGACGGCGCCAATTCCGGCTTGATCGAGGCCGACGGTCCCGCGGGTCATCTGGAGATTTACACGCTGCGTCTGTATGATCCGCAATCCCATCAGTGGAATATCAGCTTTACGAATCCTGCCGTAGGTTCACTGGGTACGCCCGTAACGGGCGAATTCAGAAACGGGCGCGGCGATTTCTACGACCGGGAAACGTATAACGGCAGAAGCATTCGCGTTCGCTTCAGCGTCTTCGACATTACGCCGGACTCGTGTCATTTCGAACAGGCGTTTTCCGCCGACGGCGGCCGCACGTGGGAGACCAACTTCATCGTCACGGAGACGCGCGTCAAGAACCCGCATGACGCAACCTAATAGTCGCGCCAGAGCATTGCCGCCACCGTGCCTTCGTCTTGAAAAACGTCGGTGACGCCGAGAATGCCCTTGATCGGGACGTTGTTGACCACAAGCTGAAACGTGAGACGGTGACCGCGCCTGGTAGTGATGTAACCGCCTAAAGCTTGCGCCTTGAGTATCAAACTTCCGCTCGGCGACGCACCGACATACGTTCCGGTTTTCGCGCGGACGTTTCCCGCGGCGCCGGCTAGGCTGCGGTCGGACTCAAAACTCTTTACGAACGCGAGCGATCCATCGACGCCGAGGATCGGTAACGCGTCGCTGAAGGCTTGCGACGCCGGGCTCTTTGCAAGTTCCTGCAGCATCTTGGTGACCGCCGTGTTCGTAGCGGTCGTTTCGCCGCCGCCACTCCCGTCGACGAAGTGGTATTGACTGCTCGCGATGCCCCACCGCGTCCGCAGGTCGCTACGCTCAAACGCGAGCGCCGCAGGCAGTGAACCCGCGTTATTCTTAACGCCCAGCAGCACAAGGCTCGTGTCGGCGCCGATGTTGTAGCTGATCTTCAAAATAAGTTTGGCATCCTCGCCATACGGCAAACCGGTTAGTTCCGCAACCTTTTCGGGCGCGCGGTACGAGCCTTTCGGCGGCAGCAAAGCAACCGGATTCTCTTGCACGGCAGGAGCGGCTACCGTGACGCCCGCGGCGCGCAACTGCTCGATGAATACCGTTCGCGCATAGTTTGCAGGCTGCACGATGCGGACGGTTTGCACAAGCGCACGTAATCCGGTAAGCGGAGCTTGATAGCCGCTTGGCAAGGCGCCGGAGATGCTTACGGAGCAGTTCCGTTTTCCAATGCAGGGCGGCAGTACCGGGCTGATCTTGAGCGTCTCTTTCGTTTTCTGCGCGCCGATACGCAGTTGGTTCAGAACGCGTAGCGCTGACGATATCGGGCGCGACATCACGTTTGCGCGCGAACCGGGTGTACCGCCCGGCAAGATGGAGATGTCGACGGCGTCGTCGTTTACGAAGATCGGACGGACGTAGAATTGATCTCGGAAGAAGAACGGCTGAAACAGTCGATCGTCGATGATGACGTTTCCCATAACCTGCTTTATTCCGGCGGATCTCACGGTCCGGGCAAGCGTCGCGTAGCCTGCGAGCGGATTTGGTTTGGTCAGGACGGCGTTTCCGAGGTTATCGGCTTCGTTATGGTCCCAGTTACTGACGGCGATGGTGCCGTCGGGATTCGTGCGGCCGCCCATCGTGAGGTCTCCGGAGGCAACGACGATCAAATTGCCGCGCAATACGCCCTTGTTTATTGGCCCTGTGCGATAGACGGGCGTATTGAATCTGTACTGCGGACCAACCGCATTGAGCAATTGGCCGACGCTGAATACCTTGCGCACCGATCCGATGTAGAACAGCCGTTGCGAGTTTAGATCGAGAACGACTTTACTACCATCGAGAACTCGCAGTCCCCAGACGGCATTCTTGTATTTCGGTTTGTCAAAAATGGAACGAATATCGGAGGGCAGCGCGTTCGTAGACTTGCTTGGCGCGGCGTTGGCGTGAACAGCTGCCGCCGAAACGACACAGATCAAGAGGAAGACCGGCAATCTATGCATCAGAACCCTCCCGTTGCGCGCTTTTCGGGCTGATGGTGGCGTTGCCTCCAACCGCCGTATTCGGTTGCACTCGCGATCCCGCGAAACCAGTTGCACGGACCATGCTGTCTAGGGGACATGTCATTCGCACCTCATGCCGTCCCCGCGCGCCTGACCGTAGCCACACTCGGCGCCCGGGACGTGAAGACCCTGCGCGACTTCTACGCCGGGCTCGGGTGGCCGGTGCTGGTCGACTCCGACGATTTTGTGGCGTTCCAAACGCAAGGAGCGTTGCTCGCAATATTCGCGCTTAGCGAACTTGAAGCAGATGCTCGCACGAAGGCGAACGCTCCCGAAAACGGTCTGCGCGGCTTCACACTTGCAATCAACGTCGGTTCTCGCGAGGAAGTCGATTCGACGATAGCGGCAATTCACTCACACGGCGGCCGTATTACAAAGCAGCCCGTGGACGCAACGCTCTTCGATGGCCGTTCCGCGTATTTTGCCGATCCGGAAGACAACTACTGGGAGGTCGTCTATTTCGGAGGCGGCGGCGAGGTTGGTGATGCGATTCGCCGTATCATCGGTGTGCAGACCTAAGATCTTCTTTTCGAATCATCAACGCTGCGACGATCGCACCGGCGGCGATGCACAGAGCGGCAACGCGCATCGTTCGCGCAAAACTCTCAATCCACGCTGAGCGCGCGTCTGCCGACAGCCGGGGAAAAACCGGAGCCTCGCGCAACTTTGGCGGGGCCTGTTTCAAACCGCCGCTGCCGGCTTGCGTCCCGGCTTTCTGCGCGGCGGAAACCAGTTTCGCCGGCAGATTGCGTTGCGCAAGCGCAGCGTTGTAATGCACCGTAAGGAACAGGCCCAGAAACGCGATGCCGAACGCCGTTCCAATCTGGCGGCACACGTTGATGATTCCCGAGGCGACACCGGCTTTGCCGGGGTCGGCGGTCCCGACCGCAACTGTGTTTATCGGTGCGCCCGCGCTGCCCAATCCTAAGCCGATGCACACGAACGACGGCAGTAGTACCGTCCATTGCGCTTGTCCGTCAGCCGGCGTAATGCGAGCGATCAAGTACGCGCCTATGGCGCCCAGGGCAAGCCCTCCGGTTATGATCCAGCGCGGACCTACCTTATCGACGTATCGCCCGGCGAGCGGTGCAAAGAGGGCGACGAGGATCGTCATCGGCAGCAAATGGATACCGGTTTGCAGCGCATCGAAACCTAGCGCGTTCTGCAGGTACAGCGTCAAGAAAAAGATGAACGAAACCAGTGCGGACGACAAACAGAAAACCGCGATAGCATCACCGGTGAAGCTTCGGTTTTTGAAGAGGGTCAGATCGACCATCGCACGATCGCCGCGTAGCTCGATGGCGATGAAGGCACCCAGTGACGCAATGGCAATGGCAAACGGCCAGACGATTTGGAGAACCGGCGCACCCTGCAGCCCCTCGATTCGAATGAGACCCCAGACGAGTGCGAATAAAGATATTGAAAGCGTTGTAATGCCGGGCCAGTCGATGCTCGGCGGAGCGTTCTCGTCGCGGCTTTCGTCGATCGTTGCAAAAGACGCCGCAATCGAAAGCACGCCGATCGGAACGTTCAAGAAGAAGATGTACGGCCATCCGATGGACACGATGAGCAGACCGCCGATGATCGGCCCGGCAGCGAGTCCGAAACCGGCCATTCCTCCCCATACACCGATTGCAAGCCCGCGTTCTTTACCTTCAAAGGCCTGCGACACGATTGCAAGTGATACCGGCATCATGATCGCCGCGCCCAGGCCCTGCACCGCGCGCGCAGCGAGTAAACCCTCGATCTGCGGGATCCCGCGCGCATGCAGTACACCGGCAAGGCCGCATAACGCCGAGCCGCCGATGAATATCGCTATACCGATAACGAACAACCTTCGCCGTCCGAACATGTCGCCCAACCGCCCGCCCGTGACTAGTACTACGGCGAGTGCCAATGCGTAGGCGTTCACGACCCACTGCAACTGATCGAAGCGTGCGTGCAAGTCGCGTTGCAGCGTCGGAAGCGCCACATTCACGATCGTTACGTCTAGCAGGGCCATCACGACCGAAATGCAAGCGTTCGCCAGCGTCCACCATCGTTTACTATCCGCTTGTGCCACGTGCTGCATGTACCCGCGATTTCCGGCAAGGCTTTTTTCTGGCTACCGGGTATTCGTCGAGCCTCATGACGGACGAGTCTTTCGAAAGCGTATCGGGCGGATGGGACGAGTCGGCTGAGGCGTGGATTGCTCACTTAGGAGACAGCGGCGATTTTGGACGTCAGTTTGTGCTTGACGAGCCGATGCTGGCGCACATTCGTGACGGTGGTCGTGGTTTCTCGCGCGCGTTGGACGTGGGGTGTGGCGAGGGCAGATTCTGCCGCATGATGCGTGCGGAAGGCATTGCATCAATCGGGATCGATCCCACGGTTCAGCTGGTGAAGCGCGCACGATCGCTCGATCCGGGTGGCGACTATCGAATTGACCAAGCCGAGACCTTTGATTTCGGTGAAGGCGCGTTCGATCTTGTGGTGAGTTATCTAACGCTGGTCGATATTGACGATGTCGATACTGCGGTTTCGAACATGGCGCGAGCGCTTCGGCCCGGGGGCGCGTTGCTGGTAGCAAACCTTACGAGCTTCATGACCGCAGGTATGCCCGAAGGCTGGAGCGCATGCTGCGGCACCGAAAAGTTCTCAATCGATCGTTACCTTGAAGAACGTTCGGTTTGGTTGGAGTGGCAAGGCATAAAGATCCGCAACTGGCACCGCCCGCTGCAGACATACATGCAAGCGTTTTTGAAAGCCGGGCTCGTCCTGAACGATTTTATCGAACCGTCTCCGAGCGGCGGCGATCCCGATAAAGGCGATCGCTATCGACGCGTGCCATGGTTCCACATCCTGGAATGGCGGAAGCCGTAAGGTACGGATCAAGACAAGCTAAAGTACGCATCGATCAACGGCGTCCAAGTCTATTACGAAGTGCACGGTGAGGCGCGTGAGGACGTGCCGCCGCTCGTGCTGCTTCATGGCGGGGGTAATACCGTCCAAACATCGTTTGGTCAGCTACTTCCTGAACTCGCACGAACGCGACGCATTATTGCGTTCGAACGGCAAGGGTATGGCCACACCGCCCACGTTGCGGATCGTCCATTCAGTTTCGAGCAATTTGCCGACGATACGATCGCGCTGCTAGATTGTGGAGATTCGGACGTGATGCGTCCCGAGCACGCGGTTGAAGAGTATCGACTGATTCCCAGCGCACAACTCGCCGTGTTGCCCGGCACACAGCACATGGACCTCACCTCCAGAACGGAATGGCTCGTTCCGATGATCGAGCGGTTCCTGAATGCGTGACGCTTATACCGTTGCGCCCGAGTCGACCGCGGAACGCGTTCGTGGACATGTTGCGCCGCCGCTGGGCGCCGGCGCAAGCGGGACGCCGTTCGTTATTTTCTTTGCTTCGGCGGAGATCGCCGCATTGGCACGCGATGCCGGGTTCAAAGATGCCTAATGAGGGGACTACTTGACAACTCCTAACACTTCACCGTATAGTTATATAACCGTATGGTTAACGAATCGTCGCTGAACCACATCTTCGCCGCCCTCGCCGACCCAACACGGCGCCGGATAGTCGAACGCCTCTCGCGTAGCAGGCTTACCATCGGGCAGATCGCACAAGAGTTCCCGATCTCGCAGCCGGCAATCACTAAGCACGTTCGCATACTCGAGGAGTCCGGGTTGTTGAACCGCGAGATCGCCGGCCGGGTTCACTATTGCACGCTCTCGCCCAACGGGATGGAAGAGGCACTGCGGTGGATCGATCGTCAGCGCAAGTACTGGAACGCGACACTGGACCGCTTAGAAGCCCTGCTTTCGAAAACTCCTTCGAAAAGGAAATAAACGATGCAAACGACGCTTCCCGCGCTGGTGATCCGGCGCATTCTGCCCGCCTCGCCCGAGCGCGTGTATCAAGCATGGACCAAGCCTTCTTTGGCTACGGAATTCATCTGTCCGGAGGGCGTCACCGTAGAACACGTTGCGCTCGACGTGCGCGTCGGCGGCGCCTATCACATTGCGATGCGCGTCTCGAACGGCGAAGTATGGACGGTTCGCGGCGTCTATCAAGACGTGCAGCCTGGCAAGCGTCTGTCGATGACATGGAAGTGGGATGAAGACGATCCGGCCGACGAGCAGGAAACGCTGTTGACGCTGGACTTCGCGCCTCACGGCAGAGGGACGGAACTCACACTCACGCACGAACGCTTCGCAAGCGAAGAATCGCGGAGCAGTCACGAACAGGGTTGGAACTCCATGCTCGACAAAATGCAGGCGCTGCAGGATCGCGCCGTCCGTGTGAAGGGCATCGATCTCAGCGGATATATGGTGAAAGATGCGCAGCGCGCGATCGCGTTCTATCGCGACGTTCTCGCGCTCGAGCCTGCGCGTGTCTATCCCGAGAATCGCGGCGCCGAATACGATCTTCCGGACGGAACGACATTTGGGTTATGGGGCGGCGGCGGTAAAGTTATGCCCTTTCAACCTAGCAACGGAATCTTATTCGCGGTAGACGATCTCGATGCAGCGGTCGATGCGGTGAAGGAGCACGGCGTGCAGATCTTGATGCAAAACGAAACGCCGAACTGCCGCATGGCGATGTTCGCCGATAGCGAGGGCAACAGCGTGTTCTTGCACCAGCGGAAGAAGCAGTAACTCGTGCGCCGGCCGGATGCGCTCGCATGCCAACCGCCGAAATGCGTACCCGTTTAAGGCGCTAAGATTTTCGCCACTTTGCTCTGAAGCGGACCTGCAGCACCGTTCGTGTTGGTCAGGACGATGATGGTCAGGCCCTCGTCGATATAGGTCTGCATCTGCGCATCGAATCCCGCGATCGAGCCGTCGTGGCCGATGATTCGCCGGCCATCCTCGGAGTGATGATCGAGGCCGAAAGCGTAGGGCCCGGGAATGTAGCCGGGCGGCGGCGGGAATGCCTTCCCGCCGGGCCAAGCAACAGCCGTCTGGGTCTCCGCGCCGTTGCGAAGCCGGCCCGGGGCGAGCATCTCCTTTAGCGATTCGGGCTTTAGAAGCTCGCCGCCGAATAGGCCCGCGTTCCAGCGGGCCATATCCTTTACTGTCGAGCGCAGTGCGCCGGCGGCGTATGGCACGCTCATGTCGGTGAAGTCGGCATTGCGGAACCTGCCTGGAGCGCCCTTGACCAGAGTATAGCCGGAAGCACGGCCGGGCACGACATCGCGCGCGTCATCTGCTGCGGTGTCCGCCAGGCCAAGCCTATCGAAGATCTCCGTCTTCATGAACGCAGCCCAAGTCTTGCCGGACACTTTTTCGATCACGGCGCCGAGAAGTGCGTAGTTGGAGTTGCTGTACCACCAGCCCGTTCCCGGTTGGAAGTCGTAGAGCGGCGACTGGCCGGCGATGTCGTCGATCAACTCGTCCACTGTCGCGCCGCTCGTCGAGATTTTGTCGATGACCGGCGATTCAGTGAAGTTGTGGATGCCCGAGGTGTGATCGAGCAAATCGCGCAACGTCACCTCGCTCGCGCGCGGAAAATTCGGTAGGTACAGGGAAAGCTTATCGTCGATCTTCAGCTTGCCTTGTTCGGCCAAGAGCAACACGCCCGCCGCGGTGAACTGCTTGGTCAACGAGCCTATACGGAAGACGGTCTTTGCGTTCACCGGCGCCGCAAGCTCGAGGTTGGCGCGGCCGTAGCCTTTGATGAACACTAGCTTGTGGTCGCGCAGGACAGCCACCGCAGCGCCCGCAACGCGCCCTGAAGCGACATCCTGTTGCACTGCGGCGTCGATCTTTGATTCGACTGTCGGAGCGAGCTGCGCCGGCTCCGCGTGAGCGACTGCTGCAAGCGAAAGTGCGGCAAAACCTGCCATGAAAAACCGTCCGAGCATTGGCGTCTGATTGTCGCTAACGGCATTCATACCGTCGAAACAAAAGAGGGGCGAAAATTCGCCCATCGCACCAACTACAACGCGTACGCCGCCTTGAAGAAAAAAGACGACCTGGGGAGCAGGTCGTCTAGACTCGATTTCAGGAGTCGTTGCACCCATGCGTTTGGCAAACTGACGCTGCGAATTGTCTGATCGCCCTTGGCATCAAGAACCGTGACGGCAACGATTTCCATGCGGGAACACCCATGACGTCCGAATGTGCGTTTAAGGTCAAGGGCTGCTGCGGATCCCGAGCGATTCCAAACCATGGAAGCGCGCGTGTTCGTACCGACGCCAGGCCGATGCTAGACGCACGATGCCTGCCTCGATGGTCGCCGGGGAAACGGTAAGCGGCAGCCGGAGATATTCAGTACAAGAGCCGTCTTCTGTCATGGAGCTGCCGGGAAGAACACGCACTCCAGCGCGGGCTGCAAACTGCGCGAAGGATGTTGCATCCCCGAAAGGTAGTTGCACCCAAAGACAAAGCCCGCCGGACGGCTTTTTAAACCGCCATTGGGGCAGTTGCTCGGCTAGTAGCCGGCAGAGAAGATCGCATCTGGCCTTAAGCTGGCGCCGTCGAAAATTTGCGATCTGATCGACCGACTCAAGGACGCGCAAGGCGAGAACTTGCGAAGGGACAGACGTTCCCAAATCGGACAGCAGTTTCAGTCGACCCAAGCGGGCAGCAATGCTCGTGGAGGCGCGGATCCATCCGATGTGAATCCCCGGCCAAAAGATCACATTCAGCGATCCGATGGATACAACATTTTCGGGATCAAAATACGCAAGGGACCTCGGCGTCGAACCACTGAACGCCGTAGTCTCGAGAGAACAGTCCTCCAGAATTGGTACATTGTGTTTGCGCGCAAGATTCACGAGAGTGCGTCGCGCGTGTTCGGACATAATATGTCCGGTCGGACTCTGAAACGTGGGGATGCAGTACAACGCTCTAAACGATGAGGTTGCCATTTCCTGTTGTAGCGAGCAGTCCGCGAAACCCGGCGAGAAGGCGCGTAGACGCGTTCCCATCGTTCTGAATGCGTCAAGCGCTACGAAATACGTCGGCTGCTCGATTGCTACGGTTTCGCCCGGCCTGACCAACAATGATGCCACGAGGCTGAGGCCTTGCTGCGAACCCGTCGTAACGATAATGTTGTCCGCGATAGTCGGAATCCCAGCGACGGAATACTGCTGCGCGATTCGCTCCCGAAGGCGCGGCAGGCCGGCCGGCGCATGTATCGAGGGGCCTTGAAAGTCGTGTAACTCCGCAAGAGTCAGGTCGTGCAAATACGGCAAAAACTCGATCGGTAAGTCCGTCCAGCTTAGGCTCAAGTCTACGATGTCCTCAGGCTCCTGGAGAATCATTCCAGAGGAAAGGGCGGTGAGCTCGGCGTCTCGTCGCGATGTCATTCGGTTTCGCGCTGCGGCGGTCCGCACGATACTTCCGCTTCCGCGCCGGCGCTCGAGTAGGCCCTCCTCCTGGAGCATGTCATACGCTGAGACGATCGTGCTGCGACTCACGCCGCTCTCATTGGCGAGTCCACGCTCCGAAGGCAGCCGCGTGCCGTCTGCGATAAGACCGTCCACGATGGCCTTCTCAACGGCTGCCTTGAGTCGGACAGGGAGAGGGCCCTTCCCATGCATCCAGGGCCCGAGGAGTTGGCTAAGCGCCGCTGGTGTTAGCCTCAATCTACTCGTGCGCGATATCGGCATTGCGTTTGGCGCAACTTGTTCCATACTTCGTAAACTCCGCGCTTGCGATAAGAAAGCGGCGACTTTCGGCAGCACTTTTTAGCTTGCTCGCTACTTCGGTCGATTCGTTATAGACTTGGCCTGCCGAATAGTAGCACCTTTGCGCAGCGTCTTGGTTCTACTCGTTTGACAATAAAATGATCGCCGGCGATCAATTTCATTTTAAAATAAGTTCGCGGATCAATTCGGTGCCCAAAACCTTTCTGTATTGATTCCGGAACACTCTGGCCTTGTTCTGAAACTCGGTGCTACCGATTACTTTCTTGGCCACGTCTTCCAGCTCGGCGCCCTTATCTATAGCCGCCGCGCCGTCTTTAAAAACGATCCAGAGGATTATATTGGGCTGATTGGGTGAGTTTGGAGTAGCCCTGAAGACCTTGTAGTCCGTGATTAGCCGAGCTTTCTTCATGGCTTCCATGGTTGGCTTCCATGTCGAATTTAGCCAATCGACGTACTCTTCAAAATGTCCGTACTCGACTTCAATGTAGTCCTCCTCAATGACTGGTCCGTCAGTAAACTGGCGCACATCCCGCGTAGGTGCATCTTGGGCACGCGCTGTAAACGCAAGTGAGCAAGTAGCGAGAGATATGGATACGATAATCGCCTTGATCATTTTCTCTGCTCCTGTTGTGATATATCTCAACTCGGCTAACTCTTAGACTTCCGCTCAGAGGCGTTGGGACACCGAGCTCCGAGGCAAAGAACAATCTGGCGGGAAAGTAGGAAATGCAGAATCTGGAGCATCATGCTCGCGCCACAACACGTACAGCTCCCGCCTCACCTGTCTGCGACGTTGGTTAGTAGCAGCTGGTGAACACGTGCGACTTTCGGGCTGCGAACGAAGCTCGGCCCTCCGTCCGTTCTCATTGGGGCCCGTGCTATTCGGAAAACACGCGGTACCAGTTACGAGCAGCAGTATCAAGCCGGCGCCTAGAGGTCGGATTTCCATTCACGCACTGATTGAATCGAGCGAGTGCGCGGAGCGCAGGCGCATTCGATACGTCGAGGTTTCATTCATTAATAATATTCGGAGAACGCCGCAGCTTCGACGGCCACCTGAAAGAAAAGTGGCCTGAAAACAGCATATTCAGGCTGCCTGTCCGGTCCTGATCTGGCGGGCAATCCAAACTAGTCGGATACTTCGGTTTCGACGCGCAGGTCGGAGTGGGTTCCGGTTCGCTGTACCGCGGCGATCCGCCGCACCACTTCGCTTCAATTTGTGCTGTCGAAAGTTATACCACTTACCTCGGATGTGGCTGTCGCATTTGTTGCCGCTAAGTGCACCATAGTGAACAGAGGGCATTGGAGGTATCAGACAGATGAGAGCTAGCGGCGTTGCGATTGCAGCGCTTTCTGCATCGATCGCCTTGGCGCCGCTTACCGCAGCCGCAGCGGTAAGCTATGCTGCGAGTTTTCACGCGCAACAAGCTCCCTATGATATCGGACCGTCGGCTTTTCCAGAAGCGGCATGGCAGAGCGGCCTGATGGGTTCGGAGTTCTTCAACGTCACGACGCGGGTTCCAAGTCGGCTGTCCACGCGCTCGTACGTCCTGTACGACGCTAAGAATGTCTATGTGCGCTTCGAATGCGATCAAAAGAATGTTCCCATAACCGCGTTGCAGTCGACGAACGATGTCGGTTTTGGCACCGACGATTTTGTCGGCGTGGGGATCGACACAGGCGGCAACGGCTCGCAAGTGTACTATTTTGAGACGACACCTGCCGGCGTACGCTACCAAGCCGCCAGCGAGAACGCACGCTACGAACCGCGATGGACTTCGTCCGCGCGCGTGACCGCTGAGGGATGGGAGGCGATTATGGTCATTCCTCTGTCGGCGATGCGTCTTCGCACTGGATACAAGCAGTTTTGGCGAATGAATTTCATCCGCGGCCTCGGGGGCACGGCTGAGCACCTCAGTTGGGCGTGGGACGGCCGCATGGCGGATGCAGTTGGATCCGCATGGCCGATCTTTGGCGACGCTCAGTTTTGGCCTAAAGTTGAGGTTGCAATTTCTTCGAAGACGGGCGCCGTTCGGGCGAAACCTCACGCCGAAATCTTCGGCCTGGTCAGTGCTGGAGGAAACAGGCGCCTATTTCAACAGGCCAACGAAACCTTCTTGGCTGAACCGGATCGATTCGCTGGCGCAGACGTAAGCGTTCCGCTTACGAATACGATCAATTTTGTCGGAACAGTTGACCCCGATTTCTCTAATGTCGAGATCGATCAGGCCACGATCGCGCCGACAGAGTTTGCTAAGCTCCTCACTGAGTACCGCCCATTTTTTACTCAAGGCGCGAGCTTTCTCGATCCCAATCTCATGTCGTCAGGCCCCGTGTTCACGCCAAACAATGCCGTCTTTTACTCGCCAAAGGTCGGACCGTTCAATTCGGGCGAGAAGATTGAAGGCTCGCTCGGCGACCAGGCTTTCGGCCTCATGCACTTCGCCGGCTACAACGAACTGACCAATAGCGATTTCAGCGATATCGCATACGGCTACCTTCATGCTCTGCCGGACCAGTCGTTTCGATACTGGAGCGATGGTGTTCTCGCGCATGACAGTCTCGCGGGGAGCGATATTACAGCCGAAGTCGGAGCCTCCGCGATGAATCTAAAATCTGGCATTAACGGCGGAATCGATCAGTCCTGGGAGGCCGGCTCTTACGTTCCATATCTTCACCGAGCGGCAGACCTGGACGCACTCATCGGGGTGACAAAGCCAAACTACAACTACGCGGTCTTGTATCAATCGATCGCCCCAAATTACAATCCAATCCTGGGATATACGACGATCTCAGACGTTCGTGGCCTTGAGACATACCTTTTTGCTAACGGGTCTCTGCCGTGGACAAAGTCAGTGCAGACGGTGACGGCTGCTGACCGCTTGTTCGATGAGTCCGGCGCCGTCCATCAAGCGGACTTTGGTTTCAAATCAATTCTTACGCTAAAGAATCAGTTTGCGCTAACGTTCATGTATCATGACGGGCTGCTACGAAGTTATACGACCCAGGCTCCGACCCAATCGGAGAATTGCTCGTCAGCCAGCATCCCACGATCATCATATACGGGATATCCGAACTATTATTGCCCGCTAACGCAGCCCTTCTCGACTCTGGCACTCACGCTGGGCTACCGTGACGGAACAGCTTCTCCGATTGACGTGAGCTATGCCGAGGGTCCGTTTGGAGGCGTGTACCTCCATCAATACGGTAGCTCTCTGTCTCGCCAGGTAAATCGCCGGGTCAGCTTTTCAATCAATTACGACGGAACGTATGCCTCGTCAAACGGCGTGCTGTCATCACAGTGGTTACGGCGCTTCAGCCTAAGCGAGGCGCTCAGTGCTGACTCTAGCGTATCCCTCGAGTACCGGGTTATAAGCGGGACTATCGGAGTAGTACCACAGCCTCCAGGCTCGAATTTTGCGGTGAGTTTCCACGATCTACTTCGAAACGGCAACACACTTTATCTAAATTATGGAACACCCGCCGCGTCTCAGAACCTCAATCGCTTTATCGTCAAATACATCTTCAGTTATGGCGGCGGTGCCGGGACATGAGTTTCCGGCGTATGATGCGGATACAAACGGTCCATGTTGCGCGCGCCATCCCCCGCGCCCGAGCGATTCAGCGCCGTCTCTTGTCAGAGAAGACTGATACATTGTAGATTGGGACGCATAGCGCTCAAACGCATGGACAACATAGGAATCGTCGTTGAAGACCTGGGAGCTATGGTGGACTTCTTTCGGGAACTCGGCCTCGAGCTGGAAGGACAGGGCATGATAGAGGGGGAGTGGGCTGGATGTGTCACTGGCCTCGGCGATCAGACCGTCGAAGTTGCAATGATGCGTATGCCCGACGGCCACGGACGCGTCGAGCTTTCTCGCTTTCTTACGCCGCACATCGTCTCGGACCATCGCAACGCTCCCGTGAACGCTCTGGGCTATCTCAGGGTTATGTTTGCCGTGGACGACATTGACGGCACGCTTAAGCGGCTTCAGAAGCATGGCGCGCGACTCGTAGGTGAAGTCGTCAAATATTTGGACGTGTATCGCCTCTGTTACATCCGCGGGCCTGAAGATATTTTGATTGGACTCGCTGAGGAACTCAGCGCGTCTTAGCATGGATGCTGATAGGGTCCAACGCGGTTCTGTGAAAAAAAAAGACGGCGCGTTTTGCGCGCCGTCTTCGTGGCGTCTAATGAACTACGTCGCGATTACCGGTAAACGGCATTCCAATTGAGCCGTGCATACACGCTCAGACGCGCCGGCTAGCTTTTGTCTCGTGCAGCGAAATGCGGTTGCCTTCCAAGCTCGCGCACGCGGATTTGCACATCGGGCGAATCATAGATGCGTACCCCGGCTGAAGTGTACAGGACAGCAGCGCTCGACGAGGCAAGAACTCTCGCATGGGTCCGCAGAGTAATTATGCATCAATCAACGGTCTCGAAATGTACTACGAAACGCATGGGCAGTCGCGCGGAGGAACGCCGCCGCTCATGTTGCTTCATGGCGGTGGGGATACCATCGAAACGTCGTTCGGCGAGATTCTCCCTAAACTCGCGCAGAACCGGCGAATTATCGCTTATGAACGGCAAGGCTACGGGCGTACTGCCGACATCGCCGACCGAGCCTTTTCATTCGAACAATTTGCCGATGACACGGTCGCGCTGCTCGACCACCTTCAGGTTGAACGGGCCGATTTGTTCGGCTTTAGCAATGGCGGTACCGTCGCGTTGCACGTCGCTATCCGGTATCCGCAAAAGGTCCGAAAAGTCGTGCTCGCATCAGCATTTTTCAGCCATGACGGCGCTGAGGCTGCATTTTGGAACGGGTTTGCGACGGCGACGCCCGATGTTATGCCTCAAGTATTGCGGGATGCCTACTTGGCAGTTGCACCGCGTCCCGAAGATCTCGAGCGCTTTTTCTACAAAAGCGTAAACCTGATGAGCGAATTTCGCGACATCCCTCGCGAGGCGTTGCGAGCGCTTGATACGCCTGCCCTCATCGTTTGCGGTGATTCGGATGTCATGCGGCCGGAGCATGCCGTCGACGAGTACCGGCTGATTCCGAATGCTCAACTCGCGGTCTTGCCGGGCACAGATCACATGAGCCTCACGTCGAGCACTGACTGGCTTGTCCCAATGATTGAGCGCTTCCTAGACGCGGGCGAGGAAACGTAGCGCAATATATCGGCCAACTCGGTAGGACCTGCCAAATCGCGCTGGCTTCTCAAGGTTCTTGTTGAACCACTGCACGTCTCGTCCAAGAGCTCGAGCTCAATGCCGGACAACACGTTGGAGCGCTTCAGGCGCGCTGCTGCCTGCAGATGGTTCAATTGAGCGTCATCAATAGTCTAGATAGTCGGCACCGTTCCGCCGTCGATGGCATATTCGACGCCGGCGACGGTAGCTGCCCGATCCGAAGCAAGGAACGCCACCAGCTCGGCGACTTCCTCGGGCGCATTTGGACGTCCGATCGGAATGCCACCGAGCGCATCGATAAGGTTCCCGCGCGCCGATTCCTGATCGATTCCACGTGCGGCGGCAAGCCCAGCGATCATTGCCGCGGCGGCGGTGATTTCGGTAAAACCGGGCGCGATGCTAAGTACGTGTACGCCCTTCGGCCCAATCTCATTGGATACGCCCTTGCTGTAAGTAGTGAGCGCTGCCTTCGCGGCCGCATACGCCAGCCTCGATTCGAAAAGCGGCATCCGTCGTTGAATCGAGGAGATGTGAATAACGACGCCGGATCGTCTCTCGATCATTCCTGCTATTAGCGAGCGATCGAGGCGCACGGCGCTTAGGAGATTAAGATCCAATGCTCGACGCCATTCCTCGTCCGAGAGATGAAGAGCTCCGGTCGTTGCTCTTCTGGTGGCGCCTCGCGCGCGGTTGCTGCGACTCTAGCACCGCCTGCGGCTAGACGACGGGCGATTGCCGCACCGACGCCCTTCGTTCCACCTGTTACGAGCGCGCGTTTACCAGAGAATTCTAACCCTTGCATTAACCAATCACCAAGCGGCTGATCTTCTCACCCGAAAGTACGAATGCGTGATCTATCGACAGCGGCGATCCGGGAAACGTTCCCGAGACAAGCGTCGTCACGACGAGATTATCTCCCATCTGCTGTGCCGCTTGGGCTTCGAACCTTGGATGATACTTTGCCTCGGTCTCCTCGAGCCATTCTCTGATCGAATCACGCCCACGGCGCTTCACGTTCTCGTCTTCAACGAAGGCATCGTCTCCGAATTGTGCGAGGGCTGCCGAGGCGTCGAAAGCGTTGCGCGAATCGAAGTATTCGCGAACAGGCGTTGGCAAATCCACCATAACCATCCCCTTACGCTTCTAACGTGGTGCGAAATATCGGCCAGCCGATTTCCGTCATCAGCTGACTCTCGTCGCCGGCGTCATCATCCGTAATAATGTAACTCTCGCGGATCGGCCCGGACACCGCGATTGCATGTTCGACAACGTGCGCCCCAAGCGGCGCGTACGTGCGATCTGCTTCGCGTAAAGCCCCGCGGTGGACCGCAATCGCAAGCTCCGCGGCGGGCAATTCGCGTACGAACACGTCGCCGGCCGGCACTAATGGGCTGGCAATCGGTACGAACACGGTTACGTCGCCGACCTCTTCAGTGAACAGCTCCGTCGGGTAAAGGCCACCTTGCGGTCCTATCGGTGAAACGCCCTGATCCTGTAGCACGCGGCGGATCTCCCTGAACGATTCGGACCACCACGGCTCAATGTCAGGAAGATGAACGAGCTTAGTGATCGCCGCGACGCGAAGAGCCGGAACCGACCGATACTCGATCGGAATCGGAACGGTGGGTCCGCCGAGCAACGAACGAAGTGATGCTACAACTGCTTGGGTGCGTTCAAGTGCAGATTCCATCTGATTGAGGTGCTCGACGACTAGCGCGTTCCGCTGATCTACGTTAGCTGCGTCGAGAACCGCCTTGACGCGCTCCACCGGCATCTCAAGTTCACGGAATCGGCGAATCACCTGCGCCACTGGCACTTGGCTCAGGTCGTACGATCGGTAGCCGGTGCTGGGATCCACTTCCGAGGGCTCTAATAAGCCCAACTCGTGATAATGACGCAGAGCTTTCACACTGAGATGTGTCATCCGGGAAAAGTCTCCGATCGATAACCTGGCTGCCATGATCGTATTCTGAAACCTCCCCTACGGGGAGAGTCAAGCCCTTGCGGGGCACTCCGTCAAGCCGTCTCAGTTGCGATCAAATTGCGTTCTGTGATGAACGACGGAAGCGGTTGGACTCAGCGAACGGCGCGCAAAAGAAATAGGTCCCCTCTCGGGGGACCCATTATCTTGCATAGCTACTCTACGGGGATGGTCGGGTGCTATGCAAAGCGGTTACGCCGGACGATTTACTGGTAACGCGTATATATTCTTACCGCGTTATATTTGTGTGTCAACGTGTTAGCATGTTCGCTTGTCGGCGGTAGACTGCCTCGCCGGTTAAAGCGTAGTTTACCGGCCGGCTAATGTATCTGAGAGACGCAGCGTGGAGACCTCGAGCTGAAAACGTTCCCGCAGCGATTCAGCAAACTAAGGTTCCTGGACCGAGTCTTTCAACGATGGTCGGCATTTGCATCAGCACGAACCGCGCGTCGGTTCGGCATTATGACGCCGCTTTATAATTTGGGTCAACGTATGCAACATTCCAGTCAAGTTTGCCGGAGGCTTTATCACGGCACTCGCTGAACGGCGGAAAATGCGCGTCTTAAACGTCGTTTCTGCGGCCTTGATCATTGCCTTTTGTATCGGCGCTTCGGCGCCTACGCCTGTACGGGTTTCAAATGCTGAGATCACTGCTGAGAACGGCCGTTTCACTGCACTTGGTGTGACACTTCCAAATGGCGGTATCATCTTGCAGACGCCGTACGAACCGCCATATAACAGCCGCTCATTTATCGTTCCGTTGAACTGGCTCGATAACGACCCCAGAGTCATTCGTGCGAGCGACATGCGTGCTGATCTTCCGACACTGCGGTTTCTCATGGAGAAGACGTATCCGGGGTGGAACTTAGCGGCAGACCGCGGTTGGGATTGGAACGCATGGTTCGCGGCCTGGGATCTCTCACTGTCGTTAGAGGGAAATCGCAGCCTCACCGCCGCGCAAGCAGTTCAGCCTTGGAGCGTATTTCGAAAGTTTCAGCTTGACAATCACTCGCACCCAATGGTCTTGGGAATCGAGGGTCAGACACTTAGCGCGCGTCTCGCGCAGCTACCTCACGGAGCGTGCACCGTTCTCACGACGACTGCTGGTGGGAGCTTTCCGCTGAATAAGACGGATTTAGGCCAACAGCCCCACGTCGTTTCCGCCTGGGACGGCAGCACCTTTGAAACGGCAGCTTACGTGGCCTATCCCGACCACATCGGCACCGTTAAGTCTATTACGTGCGATGGCGTGTCGATCGAGACCACGATGACGGCCCAGCCTCGCGTAGATGAGGCCGGCGCTTCATATTATCGAGATCTTGGTGACGGAATCGGCTATGTTCGCGCGCCAGGCTCGTTCTCGTACAAAAGAGACGATCAATTGCGCAAGGCGCTGAATGGTAGTGGAGGCGTAGATACACAAAAGGCAATTATTCTCGACGTACGGGGCAACGGCGGCGGTGCCGCGCCAGTTGATATCTTATCGCATTGGTTCACACGAACGGAGATCGCATCCACGGTACCGCGGCTCGGCATCTATTACCGACTGAATTCTTGCTATGCGGCTGCATTGGGATTTAATTTAGCCCAGTGGTATCTCGTTCCAGGTCTGAAACCACCGTTGTCAGCCGGCACAAAATCCATAGTGCAACGACTTATGGATATGATTGGTAATAGCAATTCCTGCGCGGTTACAGAATCGGTCAGCCGTAGTGACAAAACAATGCGCGACCACCATTTTAGCAAAGAAAACCCGAATGGGAGCCGACCGCGCATTATAGTCGTTGTCGACAACGAATGCGGAAGCGATTGTGAGGGCCTTGTCACCAAAGTTGCGCAATTGCCGGGTACGGTGATCGCCGGTACTAACACAGCAGGAACCATCGGATTTCTACAACCGGGAATGTTCGTGTTGCCCCATTGCAGATTACCATTCATGCTTGCGCAAGCGTATTCGGACATCTATGGCGACGGCAGGTCGCAAGCCGGTTACGGTTTGAGCGTTGACGTTTTGCTTGCAACCGAAAAGTCGCAAAGCTTGGGGTCCCTCAAAGCTCTCGCAGAAGCTCTGATACATTGACTGCTAGCGCCGAGATATCGCAACATCGGCCACATATCTCGAAAAGGACGTACCAAGCGCCTCAGCCTTCCGCACTGCAGTCGCTATATGGATGCCTGTAAGCTGGGCGACGATCTGTGGAATTCGTATTTTGCGAAGCAGTTCGTTTTCGATGCTAAGCCGTGCGGCTCGGACGTCAACGCCGAGATCTGCGAGCATCTTGGCTAGTGCTGCCGGCAGAATTGCGCGGCCATACTGTACTCTGCTGGGGAAGAGCAGCACGGCACCATCGGCGCGGGTACAGCGCTCGCTCCTTGCGTTTGCCGACAATCGGAATCGAGCTAGCTCGGCCAGGGCTGGGCACAGCGGCACCCATTCATGCGCGAAACGTCCGAAGTACTCGCCATTTTCTTCGTTGAAATCCTTACTCGTCAAGTTGCGGATGCGCGACATGCGCTGCGCGTACAGGAGTAGCAAAAGCCCGGCTATGCGAGCGGTATCGTCGAGCGTTTCATCGGTCAGAAGCCGCCGCACAAGTTTCCATCGCACCTTCTCCGGCGTAGGTGTTATCGGCGTCAATGGAACAGCCTGCGGCACAGTTATCCGCCGGCAAAGTTTCTTTCGTGCCGCCCACATGAGGAACGGGCGGACGTGGTAGGCGGCGCTAGACGAAGTGGCAAGCCACTCATCGATGTCGGACTGGCGGCACTGCTCGAGCGTTGTCGAGCGTGCCTTCAACCATTTGAGAAAGTGCAATCCAAGTCTGACCCGAGCCCTGGCGCCCGCAAGCGTGGCGGCCATCTCACCGCGACGCTCACACATCATGCGAAGGCGCCGTAACACGTGCCATCGCCCAAACGCAGTCAGAACTTCTCTGAATTCTGCAGGCGCCGCGGCAATGAATCGTAGGAGCCAAACTTCGAAACGATCGATGCTCTCAACTCGCGGTGGTAGGAGGCCTGAGCGCACAAGAATGCTTCTTAGGTAGCTCGTATGGTGATGATCTCGCTGATCCAGCCATCGATGCGTTGGTATCTCGTTTCGCGATGCGATTTGCGCCAGCATCTGTGCTCCGGGACTCTTCCGAAGCCAGGTCAGTAGACGCCGCGGTGCGGCTTGCAGCTGCAGCAGCTGGCGTGCCGGGTGAAGAACAGTTCCTTTTACAATGCCGATCTTCTCGAAATGAAGATCGACCATGCACGAAATGCACGTCTTGTTCTGATACACGCGAGCGCCGCGACGACACCGCGCGCATGGCTGAATTGCGCCCGATCCGGCGCAGCGCAAACACAGCGTCTTGCTGTCGATCACAATAACGCGCAGTTCGCTATCGCACTCATCGCACTGGCCAGGACGGCCATCATAGCAGGTGACGCATATCGGCCCTACGGACCATATCGCGTGCGCTTGCCGCTCTCGTCTGCACGCGACGCACGTGTGAAGCACCGGCCCGGCGCAGGAAGTGCACAGTGGTCGGTCGGTCGTGAAATCTATGCATAATCTTGAGGCCCCGCAGTTGCTACATATGCGACGGCGAGCCGGGCGTTTTGCGTGATGCCGAAGTCGGCCTCTGCCGTTGGGCGGAACACGATGGCACTTCTTGCAGATAGCGCGGCCATTCTGTCTCGAATGCACGGCTGCGATCGCGCCACAAGCGTTACAGGGTTCTTTCCGCCGAACAAGACATAGCTGGCAGACAGGCAGCCCGGACTCGCGACCTGCGACGGGCGCCAGCGTTAGGCATTTGGATCAAATTTCACGCCTCAATGCATGGCTGCAGCTTCCGCAAAGAACAACGCCGTCCCGTCGGGTTGCCACGCGCTGCGTTCGATTACATCTAGCGCACACGTCGGTTATCTGTTCCGAATAGCACGGCCGACAAAGATATGTGTCGGATTTAGCATAAAGCAAGGGCACTTCTTTCTGGCATTCCGGACATCGGGGAACGCGCAGGCTCGTTGCGCCTGCCAATTTCAACTCGACAATTAAGCGCGCGATGTATGGTGGCGCGGGATCGCCGCTCCGCAGCGAATATGTGTGTTTGGTCAGGAACTCCAGTGTTTTGGTCCGCGAAACCTCATACGGTAGAGCCTTAACGATGGTGCCAAAGAGGTCCATACCAAGCGGTAGCGCGCTGTTGCCTGACAGGAACTGTTCGATTTGCCGCGCGGTGACGTCGCCTTTACGTTTGGTCAAAGCTCAGCGCTTCCTAATGCGCGCGCGCACCGGTTTGACGTCGTCCGGCAAATGCTTCTGTTCGCCGACTGCCTTCGATTTGGCGCCCTTTGAAGAAACGATTTGTATGAGGTCTGAGGGAGTACATTGCAGGATGTCGCACAACGCGGCGAGGTGCTCCATGCTCACGCGAATAGGCTCTTCAGTAACGAGCCGATATACTTGCATGCGCGATAGGTGTATGCCGCGCTCCTCCAGCAACGGCATAAGATCGGTCGTGTTGTATATTCCTCTCTCCGCAAGTCGTAGACGGAGGAGCCATCGTCCGTGTAAGCGTTTCGTCATGCTTTGAAGGTCCCGTACGCGGCTCTCAACGCTTTTTTGAGCTGCCTGCGCTTAAAGTCACTGCTTAAATGCGTGTAGATTGCGGTAGTGGACGCGTATGAATGACCCATTTGATGTTGTATGAACAGAGGGTCATATCCCCACTCGGCCAGATGCGTCGCATATGTGTGCCGTAAACAGTGCGGTTCGAGGTCCGCTGGCAGGCCCGCTTCGCTCAAGATTTCGGCAAACGCTTCGTCCACTCGCCTCGTTGTCAGGCGAGTGCATCGTTCCGTGAGGAAGATGAAGGCGAGATTTCCCGGATTGTACACCGGCCGAACTTGATCGGCGTACTGTCGCATGACATCGATGACCCAGTCCACTTGAGGCACGAGAAAGACGAGTCGCCGGCGAGGTGGTCCGCCGTTGGCCGACTTACCCCATCGTACGTGTAACGACCCGAACTCGCCATAGCTTCGATGATCGGGATTGATAAGGAAATCAGAGAACTCGGCTAGACGGCCCTCGCGGTTTCGCAGACCGTACCAGTATAGGAACTTAAAGAAGACGCTGTTGCGAAATGCTGCCAGCGAGCCTTTTTTGCCGCGCTTTCGCAGCTGCTCTACTCGGGAGTCGGCGCAGTTGAAAAACGCCTCGAGCTCTTCATATGAAAGTGGCCGCCGCGCCGGATCGCCCTCGTATTCCGAGGAATGCGACACGAGGTTCCACTCGTTGCAGATTTGTCTTGGCTCGACGTCAAAAAGCCGTTTGCATACCGCCGGCCAATGATACCGTAGGTCCGTTATGTAATCGAGGAACATCGCGATCTCGGTTTGCTTACCTCGAAGAGTAGATGTTTTGTTTCCGAGATCGAGGCATTGTGAACTGAACGACTCGAAATCCGCTTCAGTCCAGTGCCACGGAAATTTATCCGTAGAGCGGACCACGGCGTTCACAAGCCGCAATCGCCGTTCAACCGTTTCTGACTTAAGATGGCGGCTGCGCTGCTGACGTTTCCAGCCTTGTAGCATAGCTTCGAGAACTCTCTCCTGCGGATCGAGTAAAGCCACGCCGCTCGGCAAGATCTCCAGCGCGCGAATCGGCCCTTCTGACGTGCTCATTTGGGTAACATTAAACGTTACATTGTAACGACCCTCCATGGAACGCAATAAAAACGGGGCCCCGCATGAAGGCCCCGTTGTTTTACCGAATGATTTATTAATTAGTATTCGTGCAGGGCTGTAACATATTCTGTTACACCGGACGATTCTAACTGCAGCCCGAGGTAGCTCCGCAGCTGTCGCACTTCTCGCACGAACCGTTGCGTACCATCGTGAGTTGTCCGCATTCGCTGCACGCGTTGCCGGTATAGCCCTTCGCGCGAGCCGCCGTGACTTGTTCAGACCGCGGAACCGTCGCGACGCCCATCGACGGCGTAACCGCAGACGGATCGCGGCGTTCGTGCCGCCGTTCCTCTACGACGACGTGCGGCGTTTCTTCCGGCGACTGCGTGTGACTGCCGGGATGCAGATGCGTGCTGGTCGGATGCAGTTTCTCTTGCACGCGCGCCGGGACATATCGTACTTCGCCCGCTTCCTCCGCGACGTACTCTTCCTCGGCAACCGGACCCATCGCATCCATCTCCATGGTCGGCTGCACGTGCGCGAGCTCGTAACGTCCGAGATAGCTGACGGCCAGTTCGCGGAAGATGTAGTCGAGAATCGACGTCGCCATCTTTATGTGGTCGTGGCCGACGACCGGACCGTTCGGTTCAAAACGCGTGAACGTGAACGCTTCGACAAACTCCTCCAGCGGCACGCCGTGCTGTAAGCCCAGCGAAACGGCGATGGCGAAGTTGTTCATCAGCGAGCGAAACGCGGCGCCTTCCTTGTGCATGTCGATGAAGATTTCGCCGAGTTGGCCGCCTTCGTATTCACCGGTGCGCAAGTACACTTTATGACCGCCGACGATCGCCTTTTGCGTGTAGCCGCTGCGGCGTTCCGGCAGACGGCGGCGCTTTGCGATATAGCGGTAGACGATACGTTCCGCAACCTGCAGTGGCGTTTGATACGCGGGCTGCAACGGCGATTCTTCGATCACCGTGTCGCCGAGATCGTACGTTGCGGCGAGTGGCTGTGAGAGCTTTGATCCGTCGCGATAGAGCGCCACGGCTTTAATCATGCGCTCCCACGAATAGCGGTACGCTTCTTTAACGTCCGCTATTGTGGCGTGCTGCGGGAAGTTAATCGTCTTGCTGATTGCACCGCTCACGAACGGTTGAGCGGCGGCCATCATGTCGACGTGCGCAAGGGGACGGATATACCGCGACCCGTGCTTGCCGCAAGGCGTCGCGCAATCGAACACCGGCAAGTGCTCGTCTTTCAGATGCGGCGCGCCTTCGAGTGTCATGCGACCGCAGATCACATCCGAGGTTTCCTCGATTTGCTGCGGCGTGAATCCAAGACCGTCACGAAGAATCGAGAAGTTCCAGTCGTTGAGCTGCTCGTCGGTGAAGCCGAGCTTCTCTTTGCAGAACTCTTCGCCCAACGTGAACTTGTTGAACGCGAACTGCAGCTCGAACGATGAGGGCAGAACGGCTTCGACGCGTGCGATAGCTTCGTCGTCAAAACCTTTCGCCTTTAACGTGGCGCGGTTGATGTGCGGTGCGCCTTGCAGCGACCCGGTGCCCTTTGCGAACGTTTCAATTTCTTCGATCTGCTGTTCGCTGTAGCCGAGATGGCGCAGCGCGTGTTCGACGGATTGATTGACGATCTTGAAGTACCCGCCACCGGCGAGCTTTTTGAATTTCACGAGCGCGAAGTCGGGCTCGATGCCCGTCGTGTCGCAGTCCATGACAAGACCGATGGTCCCAGTCGGAGCTATCACGACCGTCTGTGCATTGCGATAACCGCTAACCTCGCCGATTGCCAGCGCCTCGTCCCACATCTTGCGAGCCAACGCCCACACCTTTTGCGTGAAAAGCGTCGGTGCGTGCGTGACGGGTTTTACCGTCAGGCCTTCGTATTCATCGGCCGGTGCATTGTACGCAGCGCGCCGGTGGTTGCGAATTACACGCAGCATCGGTCCGGCGTTTGCTTCGAACCGCGCAAAAGGCCCAAGCTGCTGAGCCATCTCCGCCGATGTGCGATAAGCGGTGCCGGTCATCAATGCCGAGATAGCTCCACACCATCCGAACGCCTCTTCGGAGTCGTAGGGCAGACCCATGCGCATCAGCAGCGTGCCGAGGTTTGCGTAACCTAAACCGAGCGTTCGATATCCGTGGTTCTTTGCCGCGATTTCTTTCGACGGCATTTGCCCCATCGCGACGGAAATTTCGAGCGTTGTCGTCCAGATGCGCGAGGCTTCGGCAAAGCGCTGCTCGTCGAAAGTGTCGTTGTCGTCGAGGAATTTGACGAGATTCATGCTTGCCAAGTTGCACGCCGTGTCATCGATGAAGACATATTCACTGCACGGATTCGTAGCATTAATACGATCGTCGTTCGAGCACGTGTGCCACTCTTGAATCGTATCGTCGTATTGAAGACCGGGATCTGCACATTGCCATGCGGCAAGACCGATTTGCTCCCACAGATCCGCAGCCTTAATCGTTTTCACGGTTCGGCCGGTTGTGCGCGCGGTCAGGTTCCAGTCGGCGTTTTCATCGAGCGCTTTGAAGAACGCGTTGCTCAGACGAACGGAATTGTTTGAATTTTGTCCCGATACGGTCGCGTACGCTTCCGAGTCCCACTCGGTGTTGTAGTGCTCGACCTGCAGCGACGTGTAGCCCTGACGTGCGTAGTCGAGCGCGCTTTGAATCGCACCCGACGGAACGCCGAACGCCAGCGCTTGCCGCATCTCGTCTCGCAGATGCGGATTGAGCTGCGCATCCAGGCGCGCTTGTTCGGGAACGCGCGTGTCGTGCGCAGCGCGAATTATCGCGTTCATGTGCTTCTCGAAAATTCTCGAGCCGATTACCAAATCCGCGACTTTGCGCTCTTCGCGGACCTTCCAGTTCACAAACTCTTCGATGTCGGGATGGTCCGCGTTGAGCACGACCATCTTCGCAGCGCGGCGCGTCGTGCCGCCCGATTTGATCGCACCCGCGGCGCGATCGAATACTTTAAGGAAAGACATCAAACCGGAGCTGGAACCGCCGCCGCTCAGCTTTTCACCGCCGGCGCGGATCTTCGAAAAGTTTGCGCCCGAACCCGATCCGCCCTTAAAGATTCGCGCTTCGCGAACGACGCCGTCGAAGATGCCGCCTTCGTTGACCAGATCGTCTTCTACGGAAAGGATGAAACACGCGCTAACCTGCGGATGTTCGTAGGTGTTTACCGAGCGCGTCAGTTCGTGCGTCTTTGGATCGACGAAGTAATGGCCCTGAGCCGGACCGGAAATGCCGTACGCCCAATGTAGGCCGGTGTTGAACCATTGCGGGCTGTTCGGTGCGCCGATCTGCCGCGCCAGCATCGCCGCCATCTCGTCGTAGTAAACGCGCGCGTCGTCTTCGGAATCGAAGTAGCCGTTCTTAAATCCCCAATATGTCCAACAGCCGGCCAGACGATTGAAGACCTGGCGCGAATCGCGCTCCGCGCCGAACTCGCTGCCGTCCGCCGGCTCCGAACGCCACAGCCACTCGGGGACGCCCTCTTCGGGGACGCGTTTGAGCGCCATCGGAACGCCGGCCTTGCGGCAGTACTTCTGAGCAAGCACGTCGACCGCGACCTGGCTCCAGCCGGTCGGGACCATGACGTCCCTGGCTTCGAAAATGACCGAACCGTCGGGATTGACGATACGCGAGGTGCGGGGTTCGAACGTGAGACCGGCGTAGGGCTCGCCGGCGGCGGAGTATGTGCGGCGAAACTTCATCGAGGCTCCTTCCTCCGATGGTGGAGGACCCGTTCACTTCGAGAGATGAGTATCGAACACCTGTTCGGTAGGCAACGGGCTTCCGTAGCGAGGGATGCCTATAAATTGTACTACCGGGATGTGGGAGATACAAGATATAGTATTTGCCTCCTTGTGTGCAAGATGTTGACAACTGCAGGAAGTTGTGGGTGCCCTCGCTTGGTTTCGTGGAAAAGGTGTTCCCTGCGTGAGGGTGTTGTGGAAACTTCCGAGGATAGTGGGGAAAAGTCGCGCAAACGCAAGCGGCATGCTGGGTCCGGACCGCTTCGCGCCACGCCTGCACGAGATCTCGCTTGCCGAGCTTGCGGAGGCGGGCATTCGCGGGCTTATCGTCGACCTGGACAACACGCTGCTCGGCTTTCGTGAAACGGAGCTGGCGGCCGAACATCTCGCGTGGGTCGAAGAAGCGCACGATCGCGGTTTTGCGATGGTTATGGTCAGCAACAATTTCAGCGAACGGGTGCGCGGGATCGCCAAGCAGCTGCGCATCGAGTGCATTCCTAATGCGCTCAAACCGCTGCCGTTCGGTTTTTGGCGCGCGATGCGTCATTTGAAACTGCCGCGTAAGCAAATCGCGGTCGTCGGCGATCAACTCTTTACCGACGTGCTCGGGGCAAAGCTCAGCGGCGGTTTATACACGATTCTCACCGAGCCGATTGAAACCAAAGACTTTCCGATTACAATGATGTTCCGGTTTTTCGAGCGATTGATGCTCCCGGAGCGTCGCGAGCGATCGTGAAGCTTGCGCTGATCGGCGATCCGGTCTCGCATAGCCGCAGTCCGCGGTTACATGACGCATTTCTACGCGAAGCCGGCATCGACGGAAGTTATGTGGCGATTCGTGTGCCGCGCGGCAACGGTATCGATGTCGTGCGCCGCATGCGCATGGACGGGTACACCGGTATCAACGTCACGTCTCCGCTAAAAGAAGAGACGCTCAAAGCCTGCGACGAGCTCACCGAAGACGCGGAACTCGCACAAGCGGTGAACACGATTTTTTTTGGCCGAACCGTTATGGGACACAACACCGACGGTATCGGAGCGCGCGGCGCGCTCGAACAAGTGCTGGGACAGTCCGTTGCGCTCGAGCGCATTGGAATCTTGGGAACCGGTGCGACGGCACGCGCGATTTTCGCCCAACTGCGGGAAACCGATGCCTACACGTTCGTATGGGGACGCGACTTGGAAAAAGTCGAAGCGATCTGCGAGCGTTTCGAGGCCAAACTCTGGCCACCCAAGCCGCCGGAAATCGTGATATCGACGCTGCCGCCCGATACAAAACTCCCGGAAGAGCTGGTCGAAGCGTTACTCGCCGCAGATTGCGTGATGGACACGAATTACGGCTCGCGATCGACGCTGGACCATCAAGTTCATCGCGAAATTATCAAGGGCGACTTGATGCTCGAAGTGCAAGCGCGCGCGTCGTTCGATTTTTGGCTAGCGCACGCGCAGGCGGCGGTAGAAGAAGAACTCTAACCGCTTAAGGCGGGGAGAGCCAGCGCGCAATATTTCGAATATAGTCTTTGTAGATTTCGAGTTTTTCGGGGTTATTCCGCAGCTCGCATCCGCGCGGTTCCGTCATGCACGGCGGCCCCTCGATATTCGGGTCCCAGTTCATATCCGCAAGGTGATGAAACGTCGAGATTGCGATTGCGCGACCGTTGCGATGGCCGTTATGCGCCGGTTCGTTCTCGATGGTAACGGCCAGGTTGAACGACCGTCCGCTGACGGTGCTCATCGACGTTGCGATGACGCGAGCGTACGGCATGTCTGAGGGTACCGAGAGAGCGCCCTCGTGCGGATGCGCCGGAAAATACTCGATCACTCCGCTTGGGGATTTGTCGCTGCGCAGTAGTTCGTGCACCGGTTCCATCGGAACGATACGCTGAAAATCGCCGTTGTTGCCCGAATGATAATCGTCTTGACGCAGGCGCCGCCGGCTGCGATCGCGGTTGTACTTGTAAAAGTTATTGACGCTGCCGATCGGCCCAAGATTGAGCAGCGACGCACCGAAATTCTGATAATCGCGCGCCGTCAGAACGCCGCCGCCGCGGTCGCGAAAGTGAAGAATACCGCGTACGTCTGCCGGTGCCAGTCCGTTTCCGGTGTCGACGGCGATGAGCCAGAGCTGATCGAAATTCGACTGCGGAAGCGTCGATAAAACGGGATCGCTGCCGTCTTCGCGTGGCTCGCGGTCGCGCACGACCACCTCGTGTCCGTCATTGCGCAGAAGCTCTGCCAGCAATGAAAAACGGGCGGCGTGCCAATCATCTTTGTTGTATGTCGTCGTGGTTTGGATCAGTATTTTGGCCATAACCCAAGCTACCGAGCGTTCGGTGTGCGTTGCTGTGCTGGTCTGGTTAACGTGAAACGGCGGGCGGAGGTTCGCATTCTTTTTGTTCGCTGCCATACTAACCCGGACAGCGTCCATCCAGGCGCTATTTTCCCCGCTTGACGGTGGCCAAAACCGAACACAAAAACACCGGCCAGGAGCCGGCATTTTCGTTCTACGGAGAGGGGGAGATTCGAACTCCCGAGAGGGCAATGTCGGCTGCTTCGTTTACGCAGCCGGCATTGCCGACATTTAAACACGTGAGCCTCTTCGGGAGTTCGAACCTTCCCCTCCCCTAACGTGAACAAAAACACCGGCCAGGAGCCGGCATTTTCGTTCAATTCGTTCAACGGAGAGGGGGAGATTCGAACTCCCGAGAGGCTCAACACCTCTGCTCGCTTTCCAAGCGAGTGCATTCGACCACTCTGCCACCTCTCCCGGGGCCGTTGGCCACGCCGTCGATTAGGCGCCGGTTGCGGAAATGCCTTGAAGAAGGCGCCCAGCCAAGAGCGCTTCAAGATCGGCGGCCGGCAGCGGACGTCCGAAGTAATAGCCTTGCGCGTAATTCGTGCCGCAATCGCGCAAGAAATGCCATTGCGCATCCGTTTCGACACCCTCGGCGATCACTTTTAAACCCAGCGCGTGCGCCATCGCGATAATAGCCGAGACGATGGCGAGGTCGTTCGCGTCCTCGGGAATGTCGCGCACAAACGATTTGTCGATTTTGAGCACGTCGATGGGGAAACGTTTGAGATAGCTCAGCGACGAATATCCGGTCCCGAAATCATCCAGCGAAAGACCCACGCCCATCGATTTCAACTGGCGCATGACCCCGACGCTCTCTTCCGCGTTGTGCATGGCGATCGTCTCGGTAATTTCAAAATCTAAATCGCTCGGATCGAACCCGGTGCGGCGCAGCGCGTCTTCTACTTGTTTGATGAGGTTGAAATGCAAGAATTGCCGGCCCGAGAGATTGACGGCCAAACGAAGGCGCAAGCCGAACTGCTGTTGCCACGCGCGCACTTGTTCGGTACCGGTGCGCAGCACCCACTCACCGAGTTGAATGATGAATCCCGAGGTTTCCGCCTGCGCGATGAACGTTTCCGGACTTACAAAGGTTTGATCGCGCTGCGGCCAGCGGCATAGCGCCTCAACGCCCATAATCTCGCCGTCGCCGACGTTGACGACGGGCTGATAGAAGAGCTGAAACTCACCGTAGCTCAGCGCGTTAGAGAGCCGCTGATGCATTGGTACGAGACGATAGCTCATGGCCGCGTATCCTTGGCCGACCCCGGGGCGCTCGCCTACTACATAAGCAAGAATTTACTGAAACACGCGATTCGGGCCGCCTCTTCCGCCAGGTCCGTGAGCACGAAGGCGTCCTCGAGGCCCGCGCCGACCGCCGAAACGCCGTGGCGCTCCATCAGAACGGTATTGACGCCGAGCGCGAACTCTTCGGACGTTATGCGTGCCAGCTCGTTCGAACCGGGCGGAGCGTACGGCGTCCATGCGACCTCGCCCAAGGTTTCACGTGCGCCGACCGTATCGCGTTCGAAAATCCGTCCCGTTTTCGACCAGACGACGCAAAACGTCGGATGCGTGTGGACGACTGCGCGAATATCGGGGCGCGCTGCATATGCGGCAACGTGCAGTGGAAGTTCACTCGTCGGCGATCCTTGACCGTCGCGCGGTTTGCCCGCGGGATCGGTTCGAACGAGATCGTTTGCGCTAATCGACCGCAGCGAACGCAGCGTCGGCGTGACGAGAAGATCGCCGTCGTGCAAACGCATGCTGACGTTTCCGCTCGTACCGGTGACCAGGCGGCGGTGCCAGAGCAGCTTGCAATACTCGATGATGTGGGCGCGCGCTTCCGCTTCGCTCAAATCCCCGCCGGGTGCCAAATCGTTTTGATCTCGCTGTAGGCTGCGATCTCATCCAAACTTTGCGCGCGTTCTTCAAACCATGCGGCGCGATTGCGCTTGGCAAACACGTGCGTGCGTTTGACGTTTTCCGCCGCAAACGTCTGCAGCTCCGCGGTTTGGTCCCCGTCGACGAACGCGATCGTGTTGACGTCCATATGCTTGGCGAGAACCGGCCCCAGCTCGCTTCTATAGCCCGTAATGATATTGACGACGCCCGCCGGAATATCGCTCGTTGCCACGGCTTCAGCGAAAACGACGGCGGTTCGGGGATCTTTCTCGGAAGCGACCAGTACCGCCGCGTTTCCCGCGACCAGCGGAGGCAGCAGCACGGAAACCAGGCCAAGCAACGACGGTTCGTCGGGCGCCAGGATCGCGACGACGCCGGCCGGTTCGGCCGTCGAGAAGTTGAAGTGGGGGCCGCCGACCGGGTTTCGCGCGGACAGCAGCGCGTTGTATTTATCGCACCATCCGGCATACCAAATCGTGCGATCGATGGCGGCATCGACTTCATTCGCGTCGTCGAGCAGCTCGATGAACTCGGCGCGGCGCGCCTCAAGCATCTCCGCCAGGCGATACAGAATCAAACCGCGCGTACCGGGCGTGGTTTTCCACCACTTCGATTGCGCCGCACGCGCCGCAACCACAGCATCCCGAACGTCCTTACGCGAACCGCGCGCGATGTTCGCCCCAAATTCGCTGCCGTCCCAGAGCGGGTCGCTGCGCCCGGACTCGGAGCGCACGAACGCACCATTGATGAAGAGTTTGTACATCTTGCGGACTGCAAGGCGGTTCGCATCATTTTTGCCCACGCCGCGACCTACGACGCAAGGGGCAAGCGGCCCTGGAAGCGTAGCCCGCGCCATGCCGTCACGCGTAGTGATCGCCGAACCCTTCGCAGCGCGCGGCCAAGACGTGCTGCACGAACGCGGCATCGACGTCGTCTCGTGCGTCGGTTTGGCGCGCGAGAAGTTGCTTGATGCGCTGCATGACGCCGACGGCCTCATCGTGCGATCCGAGACGCGCGTCGATCGCGACTTGCTCGCGCACGCACCCCATATGCGCGTGGTCGGGCGCGCGGGCGTCGGGGTCGATGCAATCGACGTTGATGCCGCGACCGAAGCAGGCATCGTCGTCGTTAACACACCCGCGGCCAACACAATCGCCGCCACCGAGCAAACGTTTGCGCTGCTGCTTGCGCTGATGCGCCACGTTCCGCAGGCGAGTGCCTCAGTTCGGGGCGGAGCGTGGGAACGCGCTCCGTTTATCGGCAACGAGCTCTATGGCAAAGCGCTCGGCATTATTGGTCTCGGCCGTATCGGCGGCGCCGTCGCCGCCCGCGCGCATGCGTTCGGCATGGAGGTTGTCGCACACGATCCGTACGTGCCTCAAGCGCGTGCCGAAGCACTCCAGGTGGAACTGCTGTCGTTTGAACGATTGCTGCAACGCGCGGATATCGTGACGCTGCACGTGCCGCTCACGCAGCAAACCCGCGGCATGATCGATGCGCGCGCGCTCTCGCGGATGAAGCCGGGCGCGGTGCTCGTTAATTGCGCGCGAGGCGGCGTTGTCGATGAAGAAGCATTGATTGCGGCCCTGGATAGCCAGAAAATTCGCGCCGCGGCAATCGACGTTGTCGCGCAGGAACCGCCGGTGCCGGATTCGTCGGGCGCGAAGCTGCAGCGTCACCCGAAAGTTCTTGCAACCCCGCATTTGGGCGGCTCGACGTACGAGGCGCTCGAGCGAATCGCAGTGGAGCTGGCAAACGATATTGCCGATGCGTTGCGCGGGCGCCCCGCCGCGGGTGCGGTGAACGCTCCGGCTCCGTCGGGCGCCGATGCGCAGCGCGTACGCGCGTTCGTCGAAGTCGCGGATCGGTTAGGGCGCCTGGTGCCGCAGCTGTTCGACGACGCGCTTCGTCTGCCGCTGCGCATGCACGTCGCCGGTGAAATTTCCGGATCGAATCCCGACCCGCTTCGCACGGCATTTCTGGCGGCATTATTGCAGACGACGACCGAGCGCCGTGTTTCCATAGTGAATGCCGCGCACGTCGCCGACGAGGTGGGCGTCACACTGGACGTGGTTGCAGAGCCGAACCCGCCGGCATTTGCATCGCTCGTATCAATTTGGGCGGGCGAACATCGCATTGCATCAACCGTGCTCTCGGGCGGTCCGCGCATCGTGCAGATCGACGCATACGAACTCGACGCAATTCCGCAGGGCGCTTGGATCGTGACGCGCCATCAGGACGTTCCCGGCATGGTGGGGCGCATCGGCACGATCCTGGGTGCAGCGGGTATCAACATTGCGACAATGCAAGTTGCACGCGATCCGGCATCGGGGCAAGCGTTAATGGTGCTCGCGATCGATCGCGCGCCGAGCCGCGCGGATCTCGACGTCATGCGGGCAATAGCGGGTATGCATCGCGTCGATGCAGCGGTCTTGTAGCGTCGCATGCCCGTGATCTACATCGCGCGCCACGGTGAAACGACGTGGAACGCCGTCGGCCGCTATCAAGGCCGCCTCGAAACGCCGCTCTCGCCTCTTGGACAAGCGCAAGGGCAAGCGCTGGCCGGCGCCCTAGCCGGCAAGGGCATAAAACGCATCATTTCAAGTCCGCTCTCGCGATGCGTACAGAGCGTTGTGCCGCTTTCAATCGCAACCGGCGTACCGATTGAAACGGATCCGCTGCTGCTGGAGATCGCGCATGGCACGTGGGAAGGGCGCTATCGCGATGAAATCGCTCGCACTGAGCCGCAACTTTACCGCGAGTGGCGCGAGCATCCCGAACGCGTGCGCTTCGACGGCGGCGAAAGTCTACACGACGTGTTCGAGCGGTGGAAGCAGTTCGTCGCGGGCTTTGATGCAAGCGTTACGACGGTGCTGATGACGCACGACGTCGTCGTTCGGCTCGCCGTTCTCGAACGTACGGGCCGCGGCATCGACGAACTACGCCGGGTCCGCGCGCTGAACGCGGCTTATGCAGAGTTCGAGGTGAATGATGGAGAGTGGACTTTACTCGCCGAGTGCGTTGCCGGCCATCTGGCGGACCTTGCGGCTGACCCGGAGAGACAAGCACTATGATGGGGAAAGAGGCTGCTATGAGTAGTTCAACGCCCTTTCTTTCGGACGTTCAGGAACTTCGCCGTCGCGCGCGCGAAAACATGATGCGCGGTCCGATCACGAGCGACTACCGCGGTGACGTAAAGCAAGCGGTAGAAGTTCTCAATCAAGCCCTCGCGACGGAGATCGTTTGCGTCCTGCGCTACAAGCGCCACTATTACATGTCGCGCGGCATCTACAAGGACTCCGTTGCGAACGAATTTTTGCAGCATGCGAATGACGAACAAGGTCATGCCGATATGATCGCCGAGCGCATTACGCAGCTCGGCGGCGAACCGAATTTCAATCCTGAGGGCATGCTCTCGCGCAGTCATTCGGAATACAAAGAAGGCACGAGCATGGTCGACATGATCAAGGAAAACCTCGTAGCCGAACGTGTGGCGATTGAATCGTATCGGGAAATGGTCCGGTTCTTCGGCGACAACGATCCGACCACGCGCCGCATGCTCGAACAGATTCTAGCGGTAGAAGAAGAGCATGCGAACGACATGGTCGATCTGCTGGAGCAGCACGAACCGGCGGCGGACGGTAAAGCATAGAGATCGTCTTCGTCCGGCACGGCGCGACGGATTGGAATCGCGACCGTCGTTTTCAAGGCCAGGTCGATATTCCGCTGAGCGCCGAGGGCCGCACGCAAGCGCAGGCGCTAGCGCGCGCTCTGCGCGATGAACGATTCGATCGCGCGGTTTCCAGCGACCTCTGCCGCGCGTATGAAACGGCGCAAGTTATCTGCGCCGGCTTGCCGATCGAACGCGATCCTCGCTGGCGCGAGTTTGCATTCGGTGAATGGGAAGGCTTGACATGGGAACAGATCGCGGCGCGTTGGCCCGCGGCTGCGCAGCACGGCCTGACGGCGGCAAAACGCTACGAGCCTCCCGGCGGTGACACGTTCGAAGCCGTTTGCCGGCGCGTTTGCGAGGCGCTGGATGAAATGCGCGCGTCGAATTTGGAGCGCGTCCTGGTCGTCACGCACGCAGGCCCGCTGCACGCAATGCTGCATTCGATATTCCGCGAGCGCCTCACGGAGATGGAGCAGCTCGTCGGCCTGCGTTTTTCGCCTGCCGGCATTACGCGTTTGCGCTTGGACCCGGACGGCGCAGAAATCCTCGCGCTTAACGACGTAGCGCATTTGCTCTAATTTGGGAATAACCGCGGCGCGGTATGCGAGAGCACGAGCGTAGCGAAGACGCCGAACAAACCAAAACGCAGCGGTACGGGCAGATCTTAGCCACTCTTGCCCGTCATGGCATCGGCATCGTCGGCGAGCGGTT
>Ga0070739_10000730_pt1 | contig 57504 bp, 56 predicted proteins | sample Coa_R1_7_FD_66445 | JGI IMG/M metagenome (GOLD analysis project Ga0070739, IMG submission 66445) | Surface soil microbial communities from Centralia Pennsylvania, which are recovering from an underground coalmine fire - Coalmine... | ecosystem: Environmental > Terrestrial > Soil > Unclassified ...
GGATTGGAATGTTCCGTTCGATTGCTTTGCGCACGCGTTCCAAACGTTCGGCGCGAAGCTCCAGCAGCTCGAGTTGCAAGATGATCCGCGCGCGCCGCAGGGCTCTGCGCGAATAGAGCGCGGCCGCGGCCGGAGGGGCGCTTAACGGCGGCCGCTTCAGGGCGACGTGGCGACTCCGCGGCGTTGCAAACGCCGGCAGCGGTGCGGCCAGAGCCAAGGTCAGGGCCAAGGCGGCGCGGTAACGAGGCGGCATGCCCTTCCATCACGCCAGTTCGCCGCGCGCCTAGATGCTTGCCCCCGGTAGTCCCCTGGTCGTTCCGGAGCCGCCTGCGGAACCTTACGCGCGGGTGATCCCGCTCGGCGGCTGCGGCGAGATCGGCCGCAACATGACGCTGATCGAAACGCGCGGCGACATGGTCGCGGTCGACTGCGGTCTCATGTTCCCCGACGATGAAATGTACGGCGTCGACATCGTCATCAACGATTTCACGTACGTTCGCGAGCGTTCGGAAAAGCTGCGCGCCGTACTCGTGACGCATGGTCACGAAGATCACATCGGCGGCATTCCGTACTTGCTGCGCGAGTTCAACGTGCCGGTCGTCGGCACGCCGCTGACCAACGCGCTGATAAAGGCCAAGGCGCGCGATCACAAGATGATGGGCGAAGCGCAGTTCGTTACGGTTCAGCCGGGCGATCGCGTGCGTTACGGCGAGATCGAAGCGGAATTCGTGCACATCAACCACTCCGTTGCCGGCGCGTGCGCGCTGGCTCTGCGCACGCCGGTCGGCACCATTTTCCATACGGGCGATTTCAAGTTCGACCAGACGCCGATCGACGGCAAACCGGCGGATTTTGCGGCCATCGCGCGCATCGGTGAAGAAGGCGTGCTGTGCATGCTCTCCGACAGCACGAACGCCGAGCGTCCCGGACATACGCTTTCCGAACGCATCGTCGGCGAGGCGCTCGCGGGCGTGTTCACGCAGGCGAAAGGACGGATCGTCGTCGCGTCGTTTGCCTCGAACGTACCGCGTATCCAGCAGGTCATCGACCAAGCGCTGCGTTTCGACCGCCGCATCGCGTTCTTGGGCCGTTCGCTGGTCAACGTCGTGCACTTCGCTTCGGAACTGGGCTATCTCAAAGTACCGTCGGATCGAACGATTCGCATCGAAGACGTCGACGAGTATCCGCCCGAGGAAATCGTCGTCATGACTACCGGTTCGCAGGGAGAGCCGATGAGCGCGCTCACGCGCATGTCGGTACGCGATCATCCCAAATTCAAAATCGTTCCCGGCGATACCGTAGTCATCAGCGCGACGCCGATTCCCGGCAACGAAAAAGGCGTCTACAAGACGATCAACAACCTTTGCCGGTTGGGCGCGACCGTGATACACGGAACGGATGGACGCTCGCACGTTTCCGGCCATGCTTCGCAAGAAGAATTGCTGCTGATGCTCAACCTCGTGCGTCCGGAATTTTTCGTTCCCGTGCACGGCGAGTACCGCATGCTGATGCAGCACGGCAAATTGGCGGCGCGCACCGGCGTGGATCCGCAGAACGTATTCGTGGTGGAAAACGGCGACGTGCTCGAGTTCACCGGCGAATACGGCGACAAGATCGGCAAGACGTACGGCGGCCACGTGCTGGTCGACGGCTCCAGCGTCGGCGACGTGGGCGAAGCGGTGCTGCGCGACCGGCGTCTGCTGGCTGCCGACGGCTTTATGATGGTCGTCGTCACAATCGACAGCGAGGAAGCCCGCGTGATCGCCGGACCCGATCTCATTTCGCGCGGGGTGTTCTACGTGCCGGAGTCCGACGGCGTGCTCGACGACCTTCGTGCCCAACTCGTGACACTGATCGAAGAAGTGCCGGTCGAAGGAATTCGCGACGTCAATACGGTGAAAGAACACATTCGCGGTGGGCTCGCCAAAGCGATCCATTCGCGCTACAAACGCCGTCCGGTCATCGTGCCGGTGGTAATGGAAGTGTAAGTGGAGCACACGTATGAGCACGCGCAAAGAATTCATCGCCGCGGCTGCAACGGCACCGCTGCTCGCCGCCGCGCCGTCCTCGCCGCCGGCGGCCACACCGTCGCCCGCGCCCGCGGCCACGCCTAAGAAGCGGCAAATCTCGCAGGCCGCGCGCGCTTTGGCAGCGCGGATGCGCAGTTTCGACGCGTCGCTCAGCGACAAGGAACTCGAGCAAATCGCCGGCGGCATCGACGACAATTTGAAACTCGGCGACAGAGTAAACCCGCACGGTACCGCGATAAAGAATTGGGACGAACCGGCAAGCGAATTCGAGGTGCCTGCATGACGCACGAGGAGCTCGCCTTCTCCGACGCGCTCGCGCTTGGACGACTGATCGCGAGAAAGAGCGTTTCATCCGTGGAGCTGACGAAGCTGTACCTCGCACGGCTGGAAGAATACGGCGCCGCGTACGGCGCGGTCGTCACGATCATGCACGAGCGCGGCTTGCGCGAAGCGCGCGCCGCCGACAAAGAACTCGCTTCGGGCGGCGTGCGGGGGCCGCTGCACGGCGTGCCCTACGGCGTGAAAGATCTGCTTGCGGCCGTGGGAGCGCCCACCACCTGGGGCGCGGCGCCGTATCGCAATCAAGTGTTCGATTATGACGGCACGGTAGTAAAGAAACTGCACGATGCGGGCGCGGTCCTGTGCGCGAAGCTCGCAATGGTCGAGCTCGCCGGCGGATTCGGATACAACGATGCCGACGCTTCGTTTACCGGACCGGGGCGAACGCCGTGGAACCGCGCGTACTGGAGCGGCGGCTCGTCGAGCGGTCCCGGTGCGGCGGTCGCGGCCGGGCTCGTCGGTTTTGCGATAGGTTCGGAAACCAACGGTTCCATCATGGTGCCCGCTGCGTTTTGCGGCGTGAGCGGTCTGCGTCCCACGTACGGACGCGTGAGCCGGCACGGCGCCATGGCGTTGATGTGGACCTCGGACAAACTCGGGCCGATGTGCCGTTCCGCGCGCGACGCCGAAGCGGTATTGAAAATCGTCAGCGGGCACGATCCGAACGACAAGACGTCGCGCGACGCGCCGTTTCCCGCGGTGCGCGGCCGCCGTCCGAAAGTCGCGATCGTCAAGAACGCGACCGCGAAATCCATGCCGGCGGTCGTAAGAAACTTCGAGGCATCGGTGGGCGTCCTGCGCGAATTTTGCGACCTGATTCCGGACGTCGCGTTGCCCAAAGGTCCGTACGGCGACGTCTTCGGCGCAATTTTCAACGGCGAGTGCGCCGCCGCGTTTCGGGATTTGATCGAAAGCGGACGCTCGCGCGAATTGCAGTCGGTGGACGATCGCATCGGCGGCTATCAAGTGTACGGTTCGCTCGCCGTGGACTACGTAGACGGCATGCGCCGGCGCGCGATGCTCAACGACGAACTGATCCGCGCCCTCGCGCCGTACGACGCGATCGCCTATCCGACGCTTTCCACCGTCGCGTATCCGGTCGGCGTTCCGTTCGATAAAGCCTATCCCGACAAGTATTCCGGCGAAATCGAAATGGGAAGCCCGGGGAATTTGGCGGGCTTGCCCTCAATCAGCGTTCCGAACGGATTCGGGGACCACGGTTTGCCGACGGGTCTTGCGCTGATGGGCCGGCCCTGGGGCGAGCTGCAGCTCACGCAAATAGCGCGCGGCTATCAAAATCGCACGCGGTTCCACTTGGAACATCCGCGCTTGACGCGTTAGTGGCTCGCTGTCGCTAGCGTTTGATCTGCGCGAGCTGCGCGGCGTGAATGTAGCGCGCCAGCTCTTCGCGCGCCATGCCGTCCGCGTCCACAAATTCGACGTCGTAGCAATCGCGGCGCTTCGAGTCTTTGGCGACGGCCGTGACGCGCGCTTTCAGGCGCAGTTCCGCGAACGGCCGGCGCATGTACTTCAGCGGCACGCGGCGGTATCCGAACGGACCGATGACGAGATCGTCGTCCTTGCCTTTGTGGACGTTGAGTACGTGCTCGGGCAATCGAAACTGCAGCACGAGCTGCTGATTCACTTTAAGCGTTTCATCGCAGCGCAGCCGCAGGCCGTTGCCCATGACGTCGCATGCCTGCGCGCGCTTCGGCGTGACGCGGGGATCGTCGATGCGATAAGTGAGCTCGAACTCGTCGGGCACGCGAAAACCGGTGAACTGCGAAATGTCGACCAGCGAGGTGTCGTAGCTGCGCGCGGAGGCGCTGCGACGCGCCAGCATGGCGGCTTCCCGCGCCAGCTCGTCGGCGTCGGCCTCGGGCAACTCTTCCAGCGCAACCGCGTACTCGAACCCAACGCCGCCGTTGCGGGGCGCGTAACGCGCGGCCACGACGCCGTTGATCGACAAAAGCTTGCCGCTCGAAAGCCGCCAGTCGAACGAGATGCCGGCGCCGCGCTCCAGCAGCATCCACGACCGCAGCCTGCAGCCGGCGAGCGCGATGTGCAGCAGCATCGCGTGCACCGGTTCGGCGACGCCGCGCACGCGCAGCTTCACCGGCACGTCAAAGGTATGCTTGCCGATGTCCAAAGTTCCGGGAATCTCCCTGTTCGAGCGCTTATTGAGCCAAGCCATCCAAGGCTAGCGTACTATGGGCAGGTTGGTCGATGGTGAAGCTGGGGTTGGAGGCGCGTCAAGTTTAGGTTTAGAGCTCATCTACAGCGTCGACCACACGTCCAGCTTGCGCTTCACGCGCTCGATCACGGCGTCGGTGAAGTCGGTGGTGGAGGCGTGGCCGCCCAAGTCGCTGGTTTTCAAGCCCTCGTGCACCGCTTCCAGCGTCGACTCGTAGATGGCCCGCGACGCGTTTTGCGCCTTCTTTTCGTCCATGTACGAAAGCAGCGCGGCAGCGGCGAGGATCATCGCCATGGGGTTGGCGACGTTCTTGCCGAAAAGACGCGGCGCGGTGCCGTGCGGCGCTTCCGCCATGACCACCGACGGCCGCAGCTCCGAATCGAAGGAAAGCAGCACCGATTCCGCTCCGGCGATCGATCCGAACAGCTGCATCACGAGGTCCGAAAGGCAGTCGCCGTCGCGATTGAGCGAGGGGATCACCAGCGGCGCTTCGCCGTCGGTGCTGAGCAGCAGCGCGTACGTTGCGTCGATGAGCAGCGGTTGATAGCTCACGCCCGGATGCCGCTGCGCTGCGGCGTCCATTTCTTCTTTGAGCATTCCTTCGTACACCGGACTCACCGTGTACTTCGGGCCGCCGAACACTTTCGCGCGCATGCGCTCCGCATGCTGAAATGCGTATTCCGCGACGTAGCGGCAGACGCTGCGTTCTATCGCTTCGGTGCGGTACGCGACTTCGTCGGCGCCCTCGCCTTCGCGCCATTCTTTTGCACCGTAAGCGTCGCCGACGGCCATGCGCACGACGGAGATCGGCGCGTGTATGCCCGCGACGGGCCGGATACCCGGCATGCGGCGGCCCGTGCGCACGATGACTTTTCCGTCCACCGCGCGCCGCAGAATCGCGTTGGGGGAGCCGACGTCGTCTTTGCCTTCCGGCGTGATCGTCGCGGCTTTCAACCCGAAGCGAGCGCGCTTCATCGCCTCCGCCGCTTCCTGCACGATGCCGTTTTGCGTCGCACGGCGGTTTTCGAGCGAGAGATCGATGCGCTCGAAAACGAGCTCCACGTCGATCACGCCCCGATCGAGAACGCGCAGCGCTTCGAGCAGTAATTCCTGTCCGGTTTGGTCGCCTTCCAAAACGACGATCGTTGGCGGGGTCAAATGAACTCCTATGCTGACGACGAAATACTCGGGTCCATGGCACGCGTACGCCGCAAGGCGACCGCGAAGACGCGGCTGAACTTCGAGATCGCGGGCATTGCCGCGATCGGTATCGCCGTCCTCCTGGGAATCGCTCTCGGATCGCGCGCCGGCATCGCCGGAAGCGCCGTCGCCGCCGCCCTCGGCACCTCGTTCGGAGCGGCCGCCCCGCTTTTCCCGGTGCTGGTCGCGCTCTTCGGCGCGATCGTCTTTCTGGAGATCAACGTGCCGCGCATGATCGGCACGCTCGGTACCGCTTCCCTTGCGTATTTCCTTTTAATCGACGCGTCGCTCGCGCGACGCGGAGGCGCGGCCGGCGCCGCGCTGTGGAACGTGCTGCAAGCGCTGTTCGGGCTGCTGGGCGCGCGGATCGTCATCGGACTGCTCGCGCTTCTGCTCGCGGTGTGGATCACCAACGTTTCGGTGAAGAAAGTCATCGGCCTGATTCTGCTTTCGTTCTCGAAGCTGCGTATGCCGCGTATGCCGCGCATGCCGCGCATCTCGCTTGCGCTGCCGGCGGCGCCGGTGGAGGCGTTCGTTGTACCGGCGTCTCCAACGTTCGTTCCGGAAGTGGACGAAGAAGAGACGCATGAGGACGATCCTTACCCCGAAGACGCCGTCGACGAAGAGCCGATTATCGAGGAGACGGAATACGTCGCTCCGCCCGTGCCCGTTTTGCGCAGCTCCGGCGAGCCTCGCGACATCGTCTATCACCTTCCAGACGTTGCGCTGTTCGATCCCCCGCAGGCACAGATCAGCGACGACTCCAGCCGCTCGCACGTGCTCGAAGATACCCTCGCGTCGTTCGGCGTAGGTGCGAAAGTCGTGCATATCGAGCGCGGGCCGTCGATAACGCGTTACGAGCTCAAACCGGAACGAGGCGTGAAAATCTCACGCATCGCAGCGCTCGCCGACGACATCGCGCTCGCTTTAGCCGCCACGAGCGTTCGCATCGAGGCGCCGATTCCGGGCAAATCCGCGGTCGGCATCGAGGTGCCGAACAAAACGGTGTCCGTCGTTTCGATTCGCGAAATTCTGGAGCTGCTGCCGCAGCGCGGTCAAGTTCCGCCGCTGTGGATGGCGCTGGGCAAGGACATCACCGGAAGGCCCGTTTTCGGCGATTTGGGGAAGATGCCGCATCTGCTCGTTGCCGGCGCGACCGGTGCCGGGAAATCGGTCTGCTTGAACGGCATCATCGCCTCGCTGCTCGTGAGCGCGACGCCGGATCAAGTGCAGATGCTGATGATCGATCCCAAACGGGTCGAACTTACCGTCTACAACGGCATTCCGCATCTCATCAAAGACGTTATCACGGACGCGCGCATGGCCGCCGGCGCGCTCTTCGAGATGACGAAGGAAATGGACGCGAGGTACGAGCGGTTCGCCAAAGCCGGCGTGCGCAAGATCGAAGAGTACAACGTAAAGTACCCCGACGAAAAGCTCCCCTACGTCGTCGTCGTGATCGATGAGCTCGCCGATCTCATGCTCGTGGCCCCCGCGAAAGTGGAAACGACGATCATGCGCCTGGCGCAACTGGCTCGCGCAACGGGGATTCACCTGATCGTCGCGACCCAACGGCCGTCGGTGGACGTCATCACGGGTTTGATCAAGGCGAACATTCCTTCGCGAATCGCCTTCGCCGTGAGCTCGCAAGTCGACTCGCGCACGATCTTGGACATGGCGGGAGCGGAACGTCTGCTCGGGCGCGGCGACATGCTGTATTTGCCCATCGACGCACCCAAGCCGGTGCGCGCGCAAGGCGCGCTGATCACCGGCAGCGAGGTGCACCGTTTGGTGAATTTTTGGGCGAAGCAGAGCCGTCCGCAAAATCTGCTCGATGTGGAGGTTCAACCGATCTCCGACGACGACGGCGCCAGGCGCGACGTCGATCCCCTGTGCTACGATGCGGCGAAATTCATCATCCAGAGCAACTACGCGTCGACGGCCGCGTTGCAATCTCAATTTTCAATCGGTCACCCGCGCGCGGTACGAATCATGAAGCAACTCGAAGACTTCAAAGTCGTCGGTCCGCACGAGGGCACCAAGCCGCGGCGGATTTTGCTCGGCCTTGGCGAGCTCGAACAAGTCGCTCCACGGCTCGGCCGCGGCGGAGCGCAGCCCGACCTCTTCGCAACCGGGTCTTGAGGCAGCGGACGCAAAGCGGCGTCGCCGGCGTTCTCGCGCTTGCGATCCCCGCAATCGTTTTATTTGCCGGTTTCCTTTGGCTGGGATTCTACGTCACGCATCACGGCGAGCCGCCGGCGCTGTGGGCGTTCGCGAAAATGGTACGCGGGCACGCAATCGGTGCCGCATGGGCGCTTACCAACGCCGGATACGCCTACGTCCTCGCGCCGCTGTACGCGCTTTGCATCGTCATCGCGGTCGCGATTCCTCGCTGGCGGCTGCGAGCGGCGGCGATCGTCGCGAGCGCGCTCGTGGCGTGGGGAGCCGCGGATGCGTTCCAGCACTATTTTGCCAGGCCGCGTCGTGAGGATTGGCTGATACGCCACGAACATGCGTTTTCATATCCGAGTTCGCACGCGACGATTTGTACCGCGTTCTATTTCTTTTGGGCATTGGTTCTGCTGGGCTCGCGGTTGCCGCGCTGGACGCGAGCCGCCGGGTTTACGGTGCTCGCCGCCCTAGCCGTAGGCATTCTTTGGTCGCGCCTTGCGCTCGCCGCGCACTACCCGACGGATGTTTTGGGCGGCGTCATCCTCGGCATGCTCATCGTACTGCTCGCCGCTGCCCTAGTACGCAGTGCCGGAGGCCGCCTGCTCGAGCGCTGAAAGCCCTATTTCCCGCAAGGTGCGCACCCGTGCAGTACGAACCGTGGGAACTGCCATGGATCCGGTACTCGCGCGCATCGAAAACAAAGTAGAAGAAGGCATACCGCTCTCGTTCGAGGATGGTCTCGCGCTGTTCAAAACAGCCGACCTTCACAACCTCGGTCGCATTGCCCGGGCGGCAAAGGAACGCAAGAGCGGAAAAAAAGTCTACTACGTTCTGAACCGCTACATCAACTCGACGAACGTCTGCTATGCCGGCTGCAAGTTCTGCTCTTTCGCCGCGGACGAGTTCAAGGAAAAGGAGCGCGTCGTCCGCATGACGGCCGACGACGTACTCGCGAAAGCATTGGAAACCGGCGAGAACTTCAATCAAGTTCACATCGTGGGGGGCCACGACCCGCGCCAGCTTTCGCTGGATTACTGGCTGCCGCTGATGCGCCGGTTCAAGGCGCGCGTGCCGCACGTCCAGCTTTCGCTCTTCACCGCGGCGGAAATAGACTACATGGCCAAGCGCCATCGCATGACGTATCCGCAAATCGTCGCCGAACTCAAAGCGGCGGGACTCGACAACGTCAACGGCGGCGGTGCGGAGATCTTCGCCGAGGAAACGCGCAAGAAAATCTGTCCGAACAAAGTAAACGCGGACAACTGGCTGGCCATTCACGAAGAGCTTCACCGTCAGGGCATCGCCTCGAACGCCACGATGCTCTACGGACACGTCGAGTCGCTCGAAGACCGCGTGGATCATCTGATCCGCCTGCGTGAATCCCAGCATCGCTCGCCGGGATACAACGCTTTCATCCCGCTCGCTTTTCATCCCGACGGCAACGAGCTGAGCGACTGCGGCTGGACCACCGGTTTGGACGACATCCGCACGTTCGCCACCGCGCGGCTCATGCTGCACAATTTCGATCACGTAAAGGCGTACTGGATGATTCAGGGCCTGAAGGTTTGTCAGGTCGCGCTGCAGTTTGGAGCAGACGACATGGACGGCACGCACGGCAGCACGGACGAGGAACTCATCTATCACAGCGCCGGCACGCAGTCCGGGCAGCACGTCGACGATCGCGAGTTTCGCCGCCTCATCGAGGAAGCGGGATACGTGCCGGTCCGGCGCAACACGACCTACGAGGAATTTCCGTTCGACTGGGCTCCGGCGCCGAGCGCGCCCGCCGCGGCGGTTCCGGTCTAAATGCTGCGCTGCAGCCGCATGCGTTACGTGAACGACTTGCCGATCTATGCGGCCTTCGACGAGCGGGTCGTCGACTACCCCGGCACGCTCGTCTCGGACGTGCCCGCGAGACTGAACGCGATGATGCGCGGGGGTGAATTGGACATGGGCCCGGTCAGCGCGTACGAGTACGCCGTCGACGCGGATCGGTACGTGCTTCTACCCGATCTGTGCATCGGCGCGCGCGAGGAACTGGTTTCGGTCCTCCTGCTTTCGAGCATTCCGCCCGCGCTGCTCGACGGTGCTCGCATCGCCACCACCGGTGAATCGGCGAGCGGACGCAGCATGCTTCGCATTTTGCTGGAACGCCGCTATGGCGTGCGCGCGGATTTCGTGGACGCGGAAGATCCGCTCGCACACGCGCGCGCCGGCGAGCCTGCGATGGTGATAGGCGATGCGGCGATCGACGCGGCGTTCGAGTTTTCGAGCGACGAAGTCTACGACTTGGGCGCGCTCTGGCGCGATTGGACCGGAGAGCAATGCGTCACGGCCGTGTGGGTCGCACGGCGCGACGTTTTCGAATCGCGCTTGGACGAGGTGCGCGCGTGCCTGCACGCGCTCACCGACGCGTATTCATGGGGCCGCGCGAATCGCGCGCGCGTCATCGCGCTGGCGCAATCGCTCAAGCCGCGGCCGCCCGGCTTTTACGAAATCTACTACGAGAAGTTGAACTTCACGTTTCATTCGGCGGCGCAGCGCGGTCTTGGGGCGTATTGCCGGGAGCTGCTTGCGACCGGCGCGATCGAGCGGATTCCCCCCTTTGTGCCGGAGGTCGTCGGTGTCGCTTAGCGCGCTTCTCGAAAAAGCCGCCGCCGGCGGCCGTCTTACGTACGATGAAGCGGTTCGGCTCTACAAGGAGGCGGACTTGCACGCGCTGGGCGGCGCGGCGCACGCGCGCCGCATGCAGCTCTATCCCTCGAACGTCGTGACGTACGTGATCGACACGACGATAAACTATACGAACGTGTGCAACGTGCACTGTACGTTCTGCGCGTTTTTCCGTCCGGAAAAACACAAGGAAGGGTACACGATGTCGCACGATAAGGTCCTTGCGCGAGTAAAGCACGCCGTCGATCGCGGCGCTTCGCAGATCATGATTCAGGGCGGCGTGAATCCCGAACTGGGATTGGAGTGGTTCGAAACGCTGTTTCGGCGCGTAGCGGCGGAATATCCGCGCGTCGACATACATTCGCTTTCCGTTTCGGAAATCGTGGGTCTCTCGACGGTGGAAAATCTTCCGGTGCGCGAGGTGCTGCTGCGTTTGAAAGCCGCGGGCATGAAATCGCTGCCGGGCGCCGGTGCGGAAATCCTGGTCGAGCGGGTGCGCAAGCGCATCAGCGCGCGCAAAGTCAAACCCCACGAATGGATCGGCGTCATGCGCGAAGCGCAACTGCTCGGCATGCCGACGACCGCGACGATGATGTTCGGATCGATCGAAACGCAGGAGGAGCGCATCGAGCACTTGGACGTCATTCGGCGACTGCAGGACGAAACCGGCGGATTTACCGCGTTCATCCCTTGGTATTACGTTCCCTGGAAAACGCCGCTGCGCGGAAGAGAAGCCACGGGGCTGCAGTATTTGCGCGTACTTGCGATATCGCGGCTCTATTTGGACAACGTTCCGCACTTGCAAGCTTCGTGGCTGACGCCGGGACTCAAGATGGGGCAGCTCGCGCTATTTTACGGCTGCGACGACATGGGCGGAACGATCATCGAAGAGCAAGTCGTGCACGACGCCGGTTCGACGAACGAAGCGACGCGGCGCGATCTCGAGCGCGTCATCACGGACGCGGGTTTCACCCCCGTCATTCGCGACACGTACTGGAACGTTCGCGGCGACGTGGCGCCGGCGACAGCCTAAGCGTCCAAAATATTGTATGGTTCCTTGACAGGCTACGGTTGGTCTCTATTGGAACCCTACAGGCACTTTGCTGCGCTTTTGAATCGCGAGGGGTTGCTTCATTGGTGGATGAGCACGTTGCGCAAGCCGCTGTTTCCAGCGATTCGAATCCCGCTGAGTGCGAACCGCTCGTTCAAATTCCGGCTTGGTGGAGCGGTTTTCTGTTTCACGTCCTCAACCCGCGCCAAGTCAGCATGTACGTCTATCTCATCATGCTCTCCGACGATTCGGGTCTTTGCCATCCGACCATAGAACAGATTCGCAAGGACCTCGGTCTGCTCAGCACGACGATGGTTTTTGAATCGATAGCGGTGCTGGAAGAGTACGGATTTTACGTGCGCTCCCGTGAAAGTTTGCCCGAATCGCGTTCGCGGCGCAACGTCTACCGGCGCACGTCGTGCGAGTATACGGTCCTGCGTCTGCTCGAAACGAACAAACTCGACGGCGATCTCTGCCCGGTCGGTGCCGGCGAACCCGCTTCGGATGAAGCGCGACAGCTCGTGGAAACGGGTTTGCGGGATTTGCTCGGACCGTCGTACGCGCGATACGCACAGGCATCGCACGACGAGAAGCGAGACGTTCTCCTCGATATTCTGAAAGAGCGTCTGCGCACGCGCAAAGCGGGAATTTACGCGTTCAGTTTGCCGACGTAATCGTCCCCGCGCCCAAGACTTCCTCGCCGGATGGGTCGAATAGCGCGACCAACTGCCCCGGTGAAACCGCGCGGATCGGATGCTCGAATTCGAGCTCGAGCTCGTCGCGACCGTTTATTCGGGCCCATGCCGGCACCTGCGCTGCGCGATAGCGCACCATCGCGAGCACCGCGGTACGCGAACCTTCAAATCGTTCCGGGCGAATTAGATTGATTTCATCGGCGCGCAGGCCGCGCGCGTTCAGTTCCTCTTCCCGGCCTACGACGATGGTATTGCTTTCCGCGTCGATGCGCGTCACGTAACGCGGTCCGCCGGCGGCCGCGGGCAATCCCTGCCGCTGACCCACCGTGAAGTTCGCGATTCCGCTGTGTGCGCCCACCGTTATGCCGGAAGTCGTGACGACGTCGCCGGGTCGTTCGAGGCCGGGGCGCACTCGCGCGAGAACGTCACGGTAATCGCCGCCCTCGACGAAGCAGATGTCTTGGGATTCGGTTTTGTCGTGAACGGGCAACCCCAAGCGGCGCGCATGATCGCGCGCCGTCGCTTTGTCCAAACCTCCGAGCGGCAGCAGCAATCGCCGCAATTGCGCGGGTGCCAATTGCGCCAGCGCATACGCCTGGTCTTTGGCATGGGTGCCGCGGAACAAATGCGGCCCGTCGTCGCGATGTTCCAGCCGCGCGTAGTGTCCGGTCGCGACGTATGGGGCGCCGACCGCGTCGGCGTACTTCGCAAGCGTACCGAGTTTGACGAAATTGTTGCACGCAACGCACGGATTCGGCGTGCGGCCTCGTGCATAATCGTCGGCGAAGCGATCGATGACGCTGCGCCGGAACGTTTCTTCGAAGTTCAAAACGTAATGCGGAATGCCCAGCACGGCGGCGCTGCGCCTCGCGTCGTCGAAGTCGTCGATGCCGCAGCAGCTTTTTGCGTGCGGCGCTTTGGTCGGCGAGTACATCTTCATCGTCACGCCGATCACGTCGTAACCCGCTTCGACGAGCAGTCCCGCCGCCGCCGCGGAATCGACGCCGCCGCTCATTGCGGCGATTACACGAGGTTTTTCCATGGATTTCGCAGGGACAGGATAACAGGACGGCGGCGCAAACACCAAGCTCCAAATGTCGCTGGGAGAACGATTTCGGGCCGCACGGGAGCAGCGTGGGGAAACGCTTTCGGAGGTCGCGGAGCACCTGCGCATTCGGTCGGTCTATCTGGCGGCCATCGAAGACGAGAACTGGAAGACCATAGGAGCTCCGGTTTACATTCGGGGCTTCTTGCGCACGTACGCGCGTTATTTGGGACTCGATCCCGAAGAGGCGGTCTCCGACTTCAACCGTTCGGAATTTTCCGAAAGCGAGCGCGCGGCGGCCACGGCGCCGCCGTCCTTCACGCTTTCCGAACGGCGGTCGGGGGCGTTGACGCCCCTCATCTGGCTCGCCAGTTTGGTTGCTCTGGCGTTGATCGGCTTCGTCGTCTACCTTTACGTCACGCCCCCGCGCCGCGCGGCGCCGGCGGCTGCGACCGCCGTGCAGCCTGCCGCTCCCTCGCCGGCCCCTGCGGCCGCGCCTCCCACGGCGACGCCGGCAGCGCGAACGCTCGTGATTCACCTGACGGCTCCGTCCTGGCTCAGGGTCAGCGTTGACGGCAATGTTAGTATTGAGGGTACGTTTCCGGCCGGCACGACCAGGACGTTTCACGGCGGTGTTGCGCTGGTTCGCGTAGGCAACGCGGGCGGCGTGGAACTTACGGTCGACGGCAAGCAGATCGGAAAACTCGGCGCGGCGGGCGACGTGGTCGAAAAATCTTTTACGTTATAGAGTATGGCAGGCGAATCGTCTTTTGACGTTGTGTCGAAAATCGACCAACAAGAACTTGATAACGCGCTCAATCAGGCACGCAAAGAGATCGGCGGGCGTTTCGATTTCAAGAACAGCAAGACCGAGATCGCGTACGATGGGAAAAAAGTGATTACGGTGACTTCCGACGACGAACTGAAGATGAAGAACGTCATGGACGTCATCCAATCGAAGGCGGTCAAACGCGGCATCGACGTCAAAGCGTTCGAATTCGGCACGCTCGAGCCCGCCTCGCATCAGACCGTTCGGCAAACCATCACCCTGCGCAGCGGAATCCCGAAAGACAAGAGCAAGGCGCTTCTTGAAGCGATAAAAGCGCTCAAACTGAAAGTTTCCGCTCAGTATCAGGACGAGCAGATCCGCGTTTCGGGAAAAAGCCGCGACGATTTGCAAAAAGTCATCGCGCACCTCAAAGCCATGGATTACGAGCTGCCGCTGCAGTTCGTAAACTACCGGTGAAAGTCGCTTTCCTTTCGCTTGGCTGCGCCAAGAACTTGGTCGACACCGAGGTCATGATCGCCCAACTCGGACAAGCCGGATGGGAGCTGGTCCACGATGCCGCGCGCGCCGACACCGTCGTCGTAAACACGTGCGCCTTCATCGATCCCGCGAAAGCAGAATCCACCGATGCCATCATGGAGCAAGCGCAGCGCAAACGCCCCGGCCAGCAGCTCATCGTGGCGGGATGTCTGGCGCAGCGCTACGGCGATCGCCTTCAGGCGCTGGTTCCGGAGATCGACGGCGTGGTCGGAACGGGCGCGTACGCAGGCATCGTCGATCTTCTCGAAGACGCGCGCGCGGGCCGTCATCCCGTGCGCCTGCAGTTCGACGCGCCGCCCGAGCACGACTTTCTCCCGCGCTTGGTAACGACGGCGCAGGCTACAGCATATTTGAAAATAGCGGAGGGCTGCGATCATCCCTGCACGTTTTGCGTCATCCCGCAACTGCGCGGAGCGTTTCGCAGCCGCAGCGAGGAATCGATTCTCAAGGAAGCGCGTGCTCTCGCGCGCGCGGGAACGAAAGAGCTCGTTTTGATCGCGCAGGATACGTCGATGTGGGGACGCGATCGCGGTTTTCGGCGCGGCGGTCTGGCGCATTTGCTCGAGCGCCTGCACGAGATCGACGGCATCGAATGGATTCGGCTGCTCTATCTCTATCCGGCAACGGTGGACCGCGAGCTCGTCGAAGCCATGGCGCGGTTGCCGAAGGTGTGCAAGTACATGGATATGCCGCTGCAGCACGCGCATCCCGGCGTGCTCAGGCGCATGCGCCGGCCCGGCAACGGCGAACGGTATCTCGAAATCATCGACGAATTCCGCCGGCGCGTGCCGGGGATCACCATGCGCTCCACCTTCATCGTCGGGTTTCCCGGCGAAACCGAGGAGCACGTCGCGTACCTCGAGCAGTGGATCGCGCGCGCTCAGCTCGACCGGGTCGGCTTTTTCCAGTACAGCCGCGAAGAGGGCACGCCGAGTGCCGCACTCGAGGGTCAGGTTTCGGCAGCCGAGAAGCGGCGCCGTCTGGTGCGGCTTCGCGAGGCGCAGCGGGCCGCGTCGGAACGCGCTCGGGCAGCGCGACGCGGTCAAACGGTGCGCATATTAGTAGAAGAACGACGACCGTTGCGCAAAGCAGACCCCATCCGCGCGGCGCTTCGAGTTCCCTCCGCTTGGTTCGGACGCTCCATGGGCGAAGCTCCGGGCGTCGACGGCGGCGTGTACTTCAGCGGAAACGCAAAGCGCGGAGCGTTCGTCAACGTCACGCTCGCCGGAAACGGCCCGTTCGATTTTTTCGGAACTCTTGCCGCGGAGGGACTGGCCGGCGTTGGATAGTCATTTCGAACCGCAGGAAACCCCAAAGACGTCGGGATGGCGTCGCGCGCTGCTCACCGCCGCGCTGCTGCTCGCATGCGGATTCATCGCGGTGGTCGCCGGGTTCTCCGTCGCGTTTCATCGCACGCCGCTGCAGCTGCTCAGCGGCGAACTGACGCCCTCGCCGCAAGAGCTTTTCGGCAAAAGCCACATCGTCGTGCTCGTCGAGGGGCTCGACTACGATTACAATAGCAAGGACGAAGAGTATTCGACGCAGTCACGCAGCGACGTCATAAAAGCGGTGGACCTGGATTTCCGCACCGGAAACGTCTACGTGCTGTCCGTTCCGCGCGACATGGAAGCCGTGCTGCCCAACGGCGAGGACACGAAAATCAATCAGGCGCAGTCGGAAGGCGGCGTGCGCGAAGCGCAGGCGGTCATCGCGAGATGGCTGGGCATCCCCTCGTTCGATCGGTACGTCGTGCTGCGCATCAACACGACGAAGGACCTGATCAACGCGATCGGCGGGATCGACATCGACCCGATGAACTCCGCCGCGCTCACGCATACGGGCCCGAACGGGCCCATCGACTACGACGATACTTGGGGGCATCTCCACATCCACTTCAAGCCGGGCATGCAGCATTTGAACGGCGATCAAGCCGTTGCATACGCGCGTTTTCGCCATGACTGGTGCAGCGATCCGTGCCGAATCATGCGGCAGGATCAAGTCATGCAAGCCGCCCTGAGCAAACTGCGCAGCCAAAAGTTCAACACGCTGATGCACCTGAACGATCTGCTCGGCGTCTTCGCGCGGGACGTCCAAACCAATTTCAATCGTCAAGAAGAACTCAGCCTAGCGACCCTCTTCGCCAAAATGCCGAAGGACGGCTTGCACACCGCGAAGATCGATTACGTCGATACGAAAATCGTCGCCGACGGCGGCGAGGTGCTCGTTCCCAACGAGGCGCAAAAAGAGCACCTCGTGGAAAACATGCTCGTCGATCCGCCGGTTCCGACGCCCTCGCCCGACGCGGCTGCAATTGCGGCGATCAACCCGGTAAACGTGCGCGTCGACGTGGAAAACGGCAGCGGCATCCCGGGCGCCGCGCGGCGCGTCGCAGCGCTGCTGAAGCAGCAAGGGTTCGCGATCGGAGCCGTCGGCAACGCGCGCACGGCGGACGTCACGACGACCGAGGTGCGAGAACACTCGCGCATCACGTTCGCCGGCATTCGCGTGAGACAAGCGCTTGGAAAGGGCGGCGCCCGCGCGCAAGTCGTCGCGGTCGACGATACGTCCGTCCCCGCTGCCGGCGCAGCGGCTAGCGACGTCACGGTGATTGTCGGCCAAGACCTCGCCGCGGCGCTCATGCAGCAAGCGTCCACGCAGCCTTGAAACGACCTCGCCGGCTGCTCGTTGCGATAGTTGGGCTCGCTGCGCTCGCCTATGCCGGGTATCGCGTGTACACGCACGAACGAACGGTGCAGCCCGCTATCGTCACGCCGCAGATGGACGCGCAGCAGGCGCTGTCACCTTCACTCGCGGGGCACCTCAAACGTCTCGTCAACGAGCGCGTCACGTACGGTAATCGCGCCAATCGGCCGAAGCTCATCGCGCTCACCTTTGACGACGGGCCTTACCCGGTGTTCACGCCGTTGCTGCTGGAGCAGCTTCACCGCCTGCACGTCCACGCAACGTTTTTTCTGATCGGGCGCGACGCGGAGCAGTGGCCGCAGCTCGCCGAGCGCATCGAAGCCGAAGGCAACGAAATAGCAAATCACACGTTCACGCATCCGAATCTCGATCAAGAATCTCGCGCGCAGGTCCGCGAGGAGATCCTGCAAGGACGCGACGCGCTCTATCGCTTGGTGCACGATCCGTCCGTAAAGACGTACTTTCGCCCGCCGCACGGCAGGTATACGACGGCAACGGTGCAGGTCGCGCAAAAACTGGGCTACACGACCTTGCTGTGGACGGACGACTCCGGCGACTGGCGTTCCGTCACGCCCGCAACGCTCGAGCAGCACCTGGAGCGGTACGCGACCGCTCCCGAGGTCGCGCTTCTGCACAGCGGGCGACTGGCGACCATCGAGATGCTGCCGGCCGTGGTCGCGCGATTCCGCGACGCCGGCTACCGCTTCGTTACGGTGAAGGAGCTGCTCGGCAGGGTGACCGCGGCCGAACTGAACCATCCCGCCAAACATCCCGTTTAAAGCGAGGACGCGATGCCCCGACAGATTATCGACACGGAATCGAGCCGCCCGAGATACGTCCGAAGGCTCGTGCTTACGTGGCTCGCGCTGGCGTTTCTGGCCGTCGTGCTCGTCCTGGTCGCGATCGCGGTCTACGGCCGCTTCGCTCATCTTCCAGGAAAGTAGATCGCCGTGCGTGTATCCTGGCAACCGTCACTTAAGGAGAACCCATGCTGCGTCGCCTGACCCTCGGACTGTTCGCCCTCGCGTGCGCTGCGATAATCGTGGCGTGCAGCTCGGGGAACACCAGCGTGCCTTCGAGCGGCGGCGTGCCGGGCAACGGTCCGAACTTCGTCCCGAACACGATCTACGTTTCGAACACGACGCAGAACGCGATCGAACTGTACACCCCGTCGCCGGGACCCAGCGCTACGCCGCAGTACGCCATCGGCGGTTCGAACACCGGACTGAACGGTCCGTCCTATCTGGCGTTCGACACCTCGAAACGCCTCTACGTGACCAATTACGGCGCGGCTTCGAAACAAGGCATCATTCAGATCTATCAGACGTATGCCACGGGCAACGTGCTGCCGTTCGGGTCCGTCGGCGTTACTCCGGGCGCACAGCCGCACGGAATCGCGATGATCCCCAGCAACGGTTTCGCGGTGGCGTACACGCAGCCGGGCGCATTCTTTTCAAGCTACGTTATCGTCTACGCGCCGTTCTCGTCCGCGACGACGTTTCCCGTGAACACCATTGCCGGCGGCAACACGCTGCTGAACAATCCCATCGGCGTGGCGGTAGACGCGAACAAGAACATTTACGTAGCGAACAGCGGCGGTCCGTACATCACGGTCTATCCGCTTCCGACGCCCTCGCCGACGCCCACCGGCTCACCTTCGCCCACCCCCACACCCACGGCGACGCCGACGGGTTCGGCCTCACCGTCTCCGACGCCGACGCCGGCGTCGAACAACATTCCGCCGTCTGCGCAGATCACGTGCGTCTGCTTCAGGCAGCCCACCGGCCTGGCATTGGACGCCGCGGGCAACCTTTTCGTCACGGACGCGGCTAATGCGGCCGTCTACAAATTTTCCGCCGCGTCTTTCGCCCCGGGAGGCGTTCTCGCGCTCGCGCCGAGCCAAACGATCACCAGTTCGTCGCTCGCAAATCCGGTGGACGTGAAGGTCGACAGCGCGGGAATGATCTACGTCGTCGATACCGGAAGCGCGCCGAACAAGAGCATGCTGCTGATCTTTTCCCCCTCGGCGGGATTGAACGCGACGCCGGCGACGGCAATCGCGCTGCCCGCCGGTACCGCGACGGGTCTCGCGTTATCTCCGTAGGCCCCGCGCAGGCGCGAGCGACGGCGGATCGCTTCGCGCTGCTCACGCGCTTACCGTCTCTGCCGTCACTGGAAGAGAAAAGCCGCGCGCTGGCGGAAGCGGCATATGCAACGACGGCGTGCACGAGCGCGACCGTCGTCGTCTTTACCGACGATCGGACCTACTACGGGCGCGCGCCCGCGGACGCGACGTTTGCGTTCCGCGAAGGCAGCAGAGGCTTACGCCGGCTGTTCCTGCCCGCGCTGAGCAAGTTCGCAATCGCGGGCGCCTATTACGTGCCGCGAGAATCGGAGCGATCGCTGGCGGCGATAACCGAATATCAGCCGCTGGCGCACTTGCTGGTGGTGCCGCTGCAGACCGGGGACACGCTCGTCGGAGCGCTGGTGTTCGACGTGGCCGCCGCGCCGGCGGAGGAGACGCTTCGCGATCTGCGCGTTTTCGCCGACGTGGCCGCTTGGATGATCGCGCACGAACGCGAGGTTTCCGCAGCCGAGCGTGAAGCCAAACAAAGTGCGCTGCTGGCGCTCATCAACGAGCGCGCGCGCAAGTCGCTCGACCGGCAGAGCATTTTGCAATCGGTCGCGGAAGACGTTCGTGAATCCTTCGGCGCCGTGCGCTGCGCGATCTTTGCCCGCGATCCGCATGCCCCCGACATGGTTCGGCCGCTCGCAAACGCGGAATCCTCGCAGGCGAAGATCACGCTGCCTGAAAGCGTGAAACTCGCGCACACGTGGCTCGAGCGCGCATTTGCCGGCTCCGTCGTCGGAAGGGACGAGATATCCGAAGACAACGGCCGGGATGAGTTTTTGCGTTCGCTGGGGGCGGGCTCGGCTCTCATCGTGCCGCTCGTGATCGACGGAAAAGTCGAGCACGCCATCGCGCTGCATTTCGCCAAGCCGCACGCCTTCGACGAGATCGACATGGTCATGCTGCGCTCGGTCGCCTCGCACGTCGGGCTCGCGCTGGCAAACGTGCAAATCTACGATCTCGAGCGTTTGCGGCGCGCGCGTGCGGAATCGCTCGAGCGCGTAGTGCGCATGCTTCGCGATACGCAGACGATGGAGGAGGTCTTGCTCGTTTTTGCCGTGACCGTGTCGCACGAAGTGAAGCTGACCTGCGGGGTCTACGAACTCGAGGGCGCGCGCGCGAACCGGCGCGCGATTCGAACTGTCGAGTCGGCGCGCGAAGGCGTTCCCGAACAGGTCGAGGCCGGGCAATTGCTTCCGCTGCTCGAACGCGAAGATATCACCACGAGTGACGCGCTCGTGTCTGCGTTGCGCGAACGCTTCTTCGGCGGAAACGAAGGGCTGCTGTCGGCGCTTCGCATCGACGGGAACCTCTGGGGCCTCATCGTTTTTGCCGCGGCTCCCGGAGTCTACGACTGGAGCGACGCGGAGCGCCGCGTGTACTTTCACATGCTGGCCTCGCACTTGGAACTCGCGCTTTCGGCCGCGCTCGGGTTCGAGCGCATCCAACAACTCGCGCGCGCCCTCTCCGAGAGCAACGAGTTCAAAGACGATTTACTCGCCATGCTCGCGCACGACTTCAAAGGTCCGCTGACGGTCATCTCCGGCTATTGCGAACTGCTGCTCGAGAACGCACCGCCCGCGCTGCAGGAAGAGCTTCAAACGATTTACTCGCAAACCAAACGTCTGGTGCGCCTCTCGGAAGACGCGGTCGCGCTGGCGCAGACGCAAGCCGGCGGGTTCTCACTCGACCGCTCGCTGTTCGATTTGCGGCAGATCGTCGGCGAGAGCGTGAAGGCGCATAACCGCGGAGAAGATCGCATCAAAACCAGCTTACCATCCGAGCCCGTCATGCTGATGCTCGATCCGGCGCGGTTCAACCACGTGCTCGACAACCTGTTGATGAACGCGCTCAAATACTCCCAGGACGAGGTGCACGTCCGCGTAACCAGCGGCGAGGCCAACGCGACCATCGCGATCAGCGACCGCGGCATCGGCATTCCCGCATCCGAGTTGGGAACGGTGTTTTCGCGTTTCGGGCGCGCGAGCAACGCGCGGCGCAAGGGCATCTCCGGATCCGGCGTCGGGCTCTACGTCAGCCGCAAGATCGTCGAAACGCACGGCGGCAGCATCGCCGTACAATCCAAGGAAGGCAGCGGCAGCGTCTTCACCGTGACGCTGCCCCTCGCATCCCGCGCGGCGGCGGAGCAACCACTCACGTGAGCGAACGGTACTACGAGAAGATATGGCATTTCTGAAGACGCTGTTTGACGGCAACGAGCGGGAGGTCGCCCGTCTAAGGCGCACCGCGGAGAAGGTCAACGCCCTGGAGGCGCAGACCGAAGCGCTTTCCGACGAGCAGTTGCGTGCAAAAACCATGGAATTTCGCGAGCGGCTGCAAAACGGCGAGACGCTTGACGCGATGCTTCCCGAAGTGTTCGCGGTCGTGCGCGAAGCCGGAAAACGTTCGATCGGCATGCGCCATTTCGACGTGCAGATCATGGGCGGCCAGGTCTTGTACGAAGGCCGCATCGCGGAGATGAAGACGGGCGAAGGCAAAACGCTCGTCGCGACCCTTCCGGTGTACGCGCGGGCGCTGGAAGGCCGCGGCGTGCACGTGGTTACGGTGAACGACTACTTGGCTCGTCGCGACGCCGAGTGGATGGGGCCCATTTACCAAATGCTCGGTCTGACCGTCGGCGTGATTCAGCACGATCTCGACCCGGCCGCGCGCCGCGCCGCTTACGGTTGCGACGTAACCTACGTAACGAACAACGAGGTCGGCTTCGATTACCTGCGCGACAACATGGCTTGGCAAGTCGAGGACATGGTGCAGCGCGAACTCTATTTCGCGCTCGTCGACGAAGTCGACTCGATTCTGATCGACGAAGCACGCACGCCGCTCATCATCAGCGGTCAGGGGACCGAGCCCACCGAGCTCTACGAAAAGTTCGCGCAGATCATCCCGCGCTTGAAAAAGGGCGAGGATTACACGGTCGACGAGAAAGCGCATGCGGTTCCCATAACCGAAGCCGGCGTGGCGAAGGTCGAGAAGATGCTCGGCATCTCGAATCTCTACGATCAGCGCAACATCGAACTGGCGCACCAGTTGAACGCCGCGCTCAAAGCGTGGAACCTGTTCCATCGCGACCAGCAGTACATCGTCAAGGACGGCGAGGTCGTCATCGTCGACGAGTTTACCGGACGCTTGATGTACGGGCGCCGCTACTCGGACGGCATCCACCAGGCCATCGAAGCGAAGGAAGGCATCAAGGTTCGCAGCGAGGACCAGACGCTCGCGACCATCACGTTTCAGAACTACTTCCGTCTCTACGAGTACCTGGCCGGCATGACGGGCACCGCGAAAACCGAGGAGCGAGAGTTCCGCGACATCTACGGCCTCGACGTGGTGGTCATTCCGACGAACAAGCCGATGATTCGCAAAGACCAGTCCGACATCGTCTACAAAACGGAAAAAGCCAAGTTCGGGGCGGTCGTGGACGAAATCATCGCGGAGCACCAGAAGGGGCGTCCGGTTCTGGTCGGCACGCGTTCGATCGAGAAGTCCGAGATGCTTGCGGCCATGCTTCGGCGCAAAGGCGTGGAGTGCAACGTTCTCAACGCCAAGTATCACGAGCAGGAAGCCGAAATCGTAAAGGACGCCGGTCAGCCCGGGCAAGTGACGATCGCCACCAACATGGCGGGCCGCGGCACCGACATCAAGCTCGGCGAAGGCGTTGCCGATCTCGGCGGCTTGGCGATCATCGGTACGGAGCGCCACGAGTCTCGCCGCATCGACAACCAGTTGCGCGGCCGCTCCGGCCGCCAGGGCGATCCGGGCAGCACGCGTTTTTACGTCTCGCTGGAAGACGAAGTCATGCGCCTGTTCGGCGGCGAGCGCATGAACAACATCATGGAGCGCGTCGGTTTCAGCGACGACGCCCCCATCGAATCGGGACTGGTGACCAAATCGCTCGAGCGCGCGCAGAGCAAGGTCGAGGCGCACAATTACGAGATTCGCAAACACGTGCTCGAGTACGACGACGTCATGAACAAGCAGCGCGAAGTGATTTACGGCGACCGCCGTGCCATTTTGCGCGGCGAATTCGATTCGCGGGAATTCATGCTGCAGACGCTGGAAGCGAAGGTCGACAGCGCGGTTCAGGAAAACGCGCCGGAGAACGCGCACCCGAGCGATTGGGATCTGGAAGAGATGCTCAACCAGCTCGACCTGATCTTTCCGCTCAAACGCGCCGTGCAGATCGAGGATCTCGAAAAGAAAGACCGCGAGGAGATCCGGCGGATCCTGCAGCAAGCGGCGCGCAATGCGTACGAAGCCAAGGAACGCGAGGTCACGCCGGATATCCTGCGCATCGTCGAGCAGCGCTACTTGCTGCTGCCGATCATCGATCGCATGTGGGTCGATCACCTCTACGTCATGGATCACCTCAAGAGCGGAATCGGCTTGCGCGGGTACGGACAAATCGATCCGCGCGTCGAGTACGAAAAAGAGGCGTACGAGATTTTCGAGGATTTAAAGAGCAATATCGCCGACGAGGCGATAAAAGGCGTTTTCCGCGTCGTCATCGAGCATCAGCCCGCCGAACAGGTTCCCGTTCCCGCCGGCGCTCCGGTTTTCGAACCGATTCCGACCGGACAGCTTTTGCCGCAGGCCGCATCGCCGCGGCGGCCGCAGCAGCTGCACACGAACCGCGGGGAGGACGGCGAAGCCGCCAAGCCGGTGCATCGCGATCAACCGAAGGTCGGGCGAAACGAACTCTGCCCGTGCGGGTCGGGCAAGAAATACAAGAAGTGCCACGGCGCCGCGGCGGTGTAATTTCGAGCGCCGAATAGGGCTTTCGGGGTGGAGGCGCCGGTCCAAGGATGGTTCCCGCGCGCGGCTCCCTTCTTTAGCATAGGGTTTATGAAGCTTGCCGCGGCGGCGGTGGTCGCATCGCTCGCAATCGTGCTGCTGTTCGTTTCAGTTCTGAAGCATCCGGTGTACACCCCGGACGGCATCGTCTATGCGCGATTCGCCGCGCGAGACGCCGGGTTCTCCGAGCGCGACGCGACGTTGTCCGCGCGCCGTTTTTACGAGCGAACCGCGATGATGCGCAACCCGCGCTACCGCGCGCTCGTCGAACTCGATCCCTCGGTGTCCTTTGCGCGTTCGAAAGTTTTTGCCAACCGCGTGCTTTATCCGTGGATAGTGGCGGCGGCGCTGCCGTTCGCCGGTTTTCGCGCGATGTTCCTGGTGAATGCAGCGGCATATGCGGCGTTCGGCTTGGCGCTGTTCTGGATGCTCTGCGCCTTCAGGCGTCCCGCCGTTTCCGCGGCGATCGCAATTCTTGCGCTGGTTCTTCCGCTTACGCGCTCGGTGGCCGCAGCAGATTTGACCGATATGCTTGCGATGGTGTGGTGGGTGCTTGCGCTCGGTGCTCTCCTGCGATGCGCGCGCACTCCATCGACCGCGTTGCTTGCAATGGTCGCGGTATCTTCCGCGCTGCTTGCGCTTACGCGGCCGACGCCGTACTTGGCGGTGATGCCCGCGATCGCTCTCGGCCTGGCGACGGGGCGGTGGAGAGCGTTGGTTGCTTCGCTCGCGGGAGTTGCCGCGTACGCAGCGGTTGCCGCGGAAACGCACGCCTACGGAATCTCCGAACAACTGCGTTGGGTGTACGATCACCGCGTTGCGGCAACGAGAACGTCGTTCGACGCATGGTACCGGACTTCGCTCATTTCATCGCTTCGCTATGTCTTGATTGAGGCCGTGCGCACGGTGATCACGCTTGCGATGATCGCGGCGATCGTCTACGGGCTGCGCCGGCCGCAAACGAGAGCGCAGATTGCGGTACTGGCAGGTGCCGCGCTCGCGTGTTTGGTTGCGGTTCCCTTCAATCCCGTAGTTTCGTCGCTGGCTCGCGTGGTTGCGTTGCCGCTTGTGCCGGTCTTTTGCGCGATTACGCAGTGCGCGCTTGAAGCGTTGCTCGATAGCGGCGCGCGGGTGCGTCAAGCTGCTGCAACGTACCCGAAGACTGCAGCGGTTGATTGAGGAGATCGCCGCCTAAATCCACCTGCGCGGCTTGACTGGAAACGTCGACGCCTTGGCCGTCGTCGCTTAGCGTCGTCGTTATCGAGCCGCCCATGCCGTTGACGTCGGAGATCGTGAGCGAGCCGTTTGCTGCGCGTGACACGCTCTCGCCGTTGCCGAGATCGACACTCTGCCCATCGGCAAGCGATACCGTTACGCCGTTTTGCGCGATCGTCGCGTTGCCGCTCTTGTCGAGCGATACTTGCGTGGCGCCGAAATTCGTCGACACGGTCGCGCGCTCGTTCCACGTGACGCCGTTTGCGGCGGGGTTCGTCGCAGCGGTCGAAACTTGGTAGCCTCCGGCGTATGAGTCGGAATCGAGCAAATCGCTGTGGCCGCCCATACTGTCGAAACGCGATTGCACGGCGCCGCCCGCCGGCGTCGTGCCGTTGAAACTCAAATGCGGATCGCCGACGGAGCCGCCGTTCGCCGTTTGAAAAAACTGCTCGTTTCCTTGCGGACCGGAGAACGGATTGCCGAGGCCGCCCAAACCGAGCGCGGAAAGCAGTTGTGTGATGACGCTCAGCAACGCTTGAATGATCCCGGTCATTCCACCGAAACCGCCCCCGGCAGCCGGCGCGCACGCTGTCGCGGGCATCGGTTGCAGTCGGCGAATTCCGTCGGCCGCGCGCACCGTACCTGCGTTCGCGCTGCCGAAGGATGCTGCGCCGATCTCGGGCTGCTGCATGCGCGACGAGAGTGCGACGTTCGCGGTTCCGAAGCGGTCTTGTACGTTCATTCGTGCCTCCGTTGTTGCTCGCCGTACATTCACGCGAAGCTTCGCTTTGGAAAGGGCGCGCGCAGCCGTTCCCGAACGTTGCGCCGACATGAGCGATTCGCAGCTGACCAGCCTTGCCCGCCTTTCGGACCGTCTCGTTACGCTCAAGGAGCGTCTTTGACTACAGCGGGAAAACGCGCCTGATCAGCGAGCTCGACACGCGCTCGAGAACCGACACGTTCTGGAACGATCCCGACGGCGCGCAGCGCGTCATGAAGCAACTTGCGGAACTGCGTGCCGACGTGGACGCGATGGATGCGATTTCGCGCGCGCTCAACGATGCGCGCGAGTTGCTCACGCTTTTCCCGGACGACGCCGCTGCGATTGAGGAGGCGGAAGCCGATATCGCGCAGGCCGATGCCGGACTCGAGCAGCTCGAGATGGCGGCCACGTTCGACGGTGAGTTCGACGCGCACAACGCGATCGTGAGCGTCTTTGCCGGAGCCGGCGGCGTGGACGCGGCCGACTGGACGCAAATGCTCGCGCGCATGTACCTGCGCTGGGCCGATTCGAAGGGGTACATCACCAGCGTTGTCGACGAGTCGCCGGCCGAAGAAGCCGGCTTGAAATCGATAACGTTTTTCGTGCGCGGGCGCAACGCCTACGGCATGCTCGAAAGCGAGCGGGGCGTACATCGCCTCGTGCGGATTTCTCCGTTCGATGCCGCCCACCGCCGTCATACTTCCTTTGCGGCGGTCGACGTGATTCCGGAGATCGAGGCGGGCGAAAACGTGCAGGTCGAGATCAAACCGGAAGACCTTCGGATCGAAACGTTCAAGTCCGGAGGCGCCGGCGGGCAGTACGTGAACAAAACGGAGTCGGCCGTGCGAATCATCCACGTTCCCAGCGGCCTGGTCGTGGCTTCGCAGCAGGAGCGATCGCAAGCTCAGAACCGCGACGTGGCGATGAACATTCTACGTGCAAAGCTCGTGCAGCGCGAACTGGAGATGCGCGATCACCGCTTGGCGGAACTGCGCGGCGAGCGCAGCGCCAACGAATGGGGTTCGCAAATCCGTTCCTACGTGCTCAACCCCTATCAGCTCGTGAAAGATCACCGCACGAACGTCGAATCGGGCAACACGGGCGCGGTGCTCGACGGCGACGTCGACGCGTTCATTTGGGCGTATCTGCAGCAGCGGCGCGCGAACGTGTAGCGCGCGCGGCCTTCGCCGATGCGTGGTTGTGGACGGCCTGCGTTCTCTACGCGGCGGTCTTTTACGCGTTAGGCGCCGCGCGTTACGCGGGGCATCACAACTTCGTCGATTTGGGCGTTTTCTCGCAGATTGCGGCGTCCGCGTTCGGCTGCTTCTGCAGCCCGCTGTACGGCAGCCAATGGGCGCATCATTTTTCGCCGATCCTGTACGTCGCGGGCATCTTCATGCACTTCTGGCGCTCGCCGCTCACGCTCGTGGCGCTGCAGGCGATCGCGGGCGCGCTTTTCGTTCCGCCGGTGTACGGGCTGGTGCTTCGCCGGAGCGATCGCAATACGGCGAGATTGGCCGCGGCGGTCACACTGCTGTATCCGCCGCTTGCCGGCATGGTGTTCGGGGATTTTTACGAGAACGCGTTTGCGCCCGCGGCCGTGGGATGGCTACTGTGGGCGTTCGACGGCGGATACTTCTTCACCGCATTCGCCTTTGCGCTGATCGCGCTCTCCGTCAAGGAAGATCAGGCATTCTTCCTCGCCGTGGCCGGGGTGCTCGCGTTTTTCCGCTATCGCGAAGACCGCGCGCGCGCCGCCCTTGCGCTGGTGGTCGCGTTCGTCTCGGCCGCGACGGCAGCGCTCTATTTACTGGCCATACAGCCGCACGCGCACGGCGTCAGCCCGCACTGGGCGTCGCGCTTCTTTTCGTGGAGCGCCGCCGGGGCTGCGACGTTCTGGCCGCAGGGCATCCTGCAGCGAGCCGGGTTCGTTCTGCTCGCATTTGCGCCGCTGCTGTTTCTGCCGTTTCGAACGCCGGCGATGCTGGTCGCGGTATTGCCGCTCGCGGAGGTGCTCGCTTCGACCGATCCCGTGACGTACACGATCGGTCAGCACTATGCCGGCGCGTGGCTGGGATATGTGTTTTATGCGTTTGCGATAGCGATCGGCAAGATGTACGCGCACGATCGCCCGCGCGCGGGCCGCCTGCTTTACTGGTGCCTTGCTTTGTGCGCGATCGAATTCGCGGTGGCTGATCCGCTGCATCCCGGCGCCATGCTGCGTGCGCCGGGCGCACGCGATGCATCGCTCGACGCGTTCTTGCGTTCGCTTCCGCGCAACATCGACGTCGCGACGCAGGAAGAAGCGTACACGCACCTCGCGGCGATCGATCCGCGCGCGACGCTGCTGCCGGAGACGGCCGAGACGCCGGTTCGCGCTTGCACGATATTGATCGACGAGGATTTTCCGGACTCGCCGCGGCTGGTGGAGTCGCGCGAGCTGGTCGCGCGTCTGGTTCATTCGGGAATTTACCGGTTGCAAGCGCGCAGCGGACGGATCAGCCTTTATAGGAAAACGGTGCGCTGTCCCTGATTGCGTCTTCCAGCGCGTCCGCGGCGACGAGCGGCCAACCGCGCTCCATGCAGATCACGCGGTGCCGTGCCGCCCAGGGTGACCAACGCTTCGATTGCAGCGCGAAAGCTTGCGGCGCGAAGCAGACTACGACCGGCGTTCCAACCATTCCCGCGACGTGCGACGCGCCCGAATCCGGGGCGACGATACAGCTCGCGGCCGCGATTGCCGCTTTCCAGGGCGCGACGTGCGTGAACGATTCGACCTCCACGCGCGCTGCCGCGCGGAACGCGCGCACGTATTCCGCTTCGTCGCCGGCTCCCAGGAAGCGAACGTCATGGCGGCGCCGCACGCGCTGCGCGGTTTCAACGACGTCCTCCAGCTTCGCACCTAGGCGTTCCCATTTGCTCGTCACTTGAAAGGCGACGCGGCCGTCGAATCGCGGCTCCGTATCGAGCACGTAGGCGCGCAGAATATTCGCATCGCGAACCGGTTCCGGATCGCCGACAATCGTGCGCGCGAGGGAGAAGACGACCTCGCATTCGTGCGGCGCGCGTGGATCGAGCCCGGCGGGTCGAAAGCGCGTTCTGGTGCAGACGCGGCGAACCCAAAGCGTTTTCAGCGGTTTGCCCCAACCGTTTTCAAAGCCGATGCGTTCGGGGATGCGCGCCGCGTACGCAAGGCGATAGCCCTCCGGTTTCTCCGTGGCGATCAGCGCGCAGCCGTATCGTTCAGCCGCGAGCTGCGCCGCCAGGTCGCGCGTTATCGGGTAATCGGCGAGATGTATGCGATCGAAGGCGTTGCGCGAGAATACGTCCGCGTTTTCGCGCCGAAGCACCGCACCGATGCGGAATCCGTGCCGCCGCAGCGAGACGACGGCGGGAAGCAAGGTAAGCGCATCGCCGATAGCGTCCAAACGGACGAGGAGCACGGACGGAGAATCTGGAGTGCCGGGCACGAAGCTGGTGATTGCAAAGGAGAACCTCGTAACCCTCGACGTACCGGAAGGCTTCCGGATAGTGCGCGAGCTCGGCTTCGTCAGCGGCTCGGCGACGCGGCCGCATAACATGCTGCGCGCGACGTTCCGATCCATCGGCGCCTTCATCGGCTTGGCGCCGATAGAGTATCTCACGGACGCCGAGCGTGCCCGCGAGGAAGCGCTGGAAGAGGTGCGCGTAAAAGCCGGCGCGCTGGGCGCGAACGCCGTGGTCCAAATTCGCTTCGAGGCCGTCGAGCAGTCCGACGGCTCGACCATGGTCGTCGCGTCGGGACAAGCGGTTCGCCTCGCGCCGAAGAATTACGCGGCCTAATGAGTCTGTCCGAACGCGCGGCGCGCGAACGAGCGCTGAAGAAAGCTGGTGCGGTTGCTGCGGCCTGCCGCAAATGCCAAATCGGATACGAGCGGCGCAACAACGTGTACGGCGAGGGCAATCCTTGCGCGCGCCTGATGGTAATCGGCGAAGGACCCGGCGAAACGGAAGACTTGCTCGGACGTCCGTTTGTCGGACGCGCGGGCGAACTACTCGACAAGATGCTCGCGGCCATCGGCTTGCCGCGCGAAGACGTCTACATCTGCAACACGGTTAAGTGCCGGCCGACTTTGCACGAGGGCGGCAAACTGCGCAATCGCGCGCCTACTCCGCACGAAATGGCGAACTGCCGCCCGTACCTCGACGAGCAGATCGAAGTCATCGCTCCCGACGTGATCTTGGCGCTCGGCGCGCCCGCCGCCAAATCGTTCCTTGGTGCGGACTTCGGGATAACCAGGGGCCGGGGACGATGGTACGACGGTCCGCGGGGCATCGCATTGATGGTGACTTTCCACCCCGCTTACATCCTGCGCCAAGGTGGAATGGCGCTTACGGAGACAAAGCGTCTGGTTTGGGCCGACTTGAAAGAGATTCGCGCCAAGCTTGACGAGCTTGAGGGGGTGCGCCCAAAAGGCGGCGCCCAGCGGCCGGACGGAAGCCTGCCGGCCGCTGAGCAGTTGACGCTCCTAAACCCGTAGCCGGGCCATGAGGTTTGTGGTACGGTGCACTCCGTGACACGAGAACCGCAGGCGATATGGTTTGAGGAGAACGCGCGGCGCGCCGGATTTGCCGATCTGCCGGCCTTTGCGGCGCACTTCGATTTGAAGCCCTTCCGTCTGCGCCAAATGTACCGTGCGGCTACCAAGGAGCTCGCGGAAAGCGTGGATGCAGTTACGACCCTTCCGAAGCATTTACGCGCGGCGCTGGCCGATTGCGGATTTCCCTTTGAGTCATTGACGCCGGTGCTGGTTCAGCGTTCGGCGGACAAGCAAACCAGCAAAGCGTTGTTCCGCCTGGCGGACGGGTCGGAAGTCGAAGCCGTGCTGATGGAACACTACGGCGATCGCAATACGGTTTGCATCAGCTCGCAGGCCGGCTGCGCCTTTGCGTGCGCGTTTTGTTCGACCGGCCAGGCCGGCTTTACGCGGCAGCTGCAAGCGATCGAAATTTTCGATCAAGCACGCTTTTTCGCGCGCGAACTCGCCGCCAAAGACAAGCGCATTACCAATGTGGTGTTCATGGGCATGGGCGAGCCGTTTCACAACTACGAAGCCGTGATGAACGCGGTCGCGCTCCTGCACGATCCGCAAGGGTTCGGCTTGGGCCACCGGCACATCACCATTTCGACCGTCGGCTTGGTGGATAAGATCGATCGGTTCGCCGGCGAAGGCATCCAGGTGAATCTCGCGATCTCGCTGCACGCACCCAACGATACCGTGCGCGGTTCGATTATGCCGGTCAACCGCAAATTTTCGATGGAAGAAGTGCTTGCGGCGTGCGATCGCTACATTGCAAAAACGAACCGCAAGGTGTTCTTCGAGTACGTCATGCTGCGCGGTGTAAACGATTCGCTCGACCATGCCGCCGAACTGGCGGGGCGCATGCGTGGACGTCTCTATCACGTCAATTTGATTCCGTACAACACCACGCCCGACGGGCCGTTCGCGGGAACGGCCAATGAGGACATTTGGAAATTCGCCGCCGTGCTCGATTCCGCCGGCATTCCGACCACCGTGCGCCAGAACATGGGACGCGATATATCAGCCGCCTGCGGCCAACTGCGCGCAGAAACGCAGCGAAGGCGCCCAGATTCCCAAGAAATTGCGCTAGTGTCTCTAGGGGGACGCAGTCCCGAACGCCGATAGCTGCTGCGGGAGCTAAAACCGAGGATTGACCGATGAACGCTGAATGGGTAACGGCTCTCTCGTCTTTTGCGACGTTTTTGGTTATCAGTGGGTCCGTCCTGGCTGCTGCAATTCAATTACGCCACATCCGCAACAATAACCAGATCATCGTGTTCAGCGAACTGTGGCGCAGGATGGAGTCTCCGCAGTTCAAGGGTGCTCTGCAGTTCATCCTGCATGAACTTCCGATGCGTCTCGAAGAAACCGAATTTCGAATGCGGCTCCTCGATCGCTGGTCGACTGAAGGCAGGATCGTTACCGACGTCTGTAACTTTTTCGACCGTGATGTGTCTGCGTTCGTACAGAATCGCATGGTGGATCGTACCTTGGCGTGTGATCTGTTATACGCACCCGCAGTGCCGTGCTGGGACGCGCTTGCGCCGGTCATTTCAAGCATAAGGGCAAAGGAAGGTGTTCGCCGCTGGGAAGGTTACGAATACTTCGTCATGCTTTGTAAATGCTTCCGTGAAAGAAACCCGTCGGGGACGTACCCGTCCCGATTCCCATCCCTCAGCCTTCCGCCCCCGTGGCCTGAGGCGTTCGTTGATTCTTTTGCAATGCAGCCAAACGTCTGATGGGATACACCGTAAGGTTATGAAGGATAATAAATATGCTCCGCGGGACGCAGGTGCGCAGCGGTCTACTCAGACTACCGCGTGACGTTTTTGAGAGGTTCGCATTGTATGTCGTTGAATAGCGCGATCCATCACGTCTCTCCAGGCGAAGGTCCGTGCATCACATATGGCGGTCAGGTAATGACCGTAAAGCTGACCGCATCGCAGTCTAACGGTGAACTCACCGTTATCGAGGACGTTATTCCACCGAACTCCGGGCCACCGCTCCACGTTCACGAACGGGAGAATGAAACGTATTACGTCCTTGAGGGCCACTTTGAGTTCGTCTGCGGCTCCGATCGTGTCGAAGGGGGTCCAGGCACGTTCGTGTTTGCGCCGCGGCGCCATCCGCATCGCTACAAGAATATAGGCGACGCGCCCGGCCGCTTGATTTTTTGCTTCACGCCGGGCGGCATCGAGGCGTTCTTCACGGAGCTGGGCGATCAAGCTGAATTAAATCCGCAAATCATGACCGCGATTGCGCAAAAGCACGGGATACAAATGGTCCAGTAACGGCGCACCGTTCGCCTCGTGACCCCCACGTGCGGCCGACTACGTGCCGAAACGCAGCCCAGTGCTCACGCATCAGGCTGAGAGCGCGTCGAACCACGAACCACTACGCCACTATGAAAACGAGGCGCCGCATTAGCGCGGACGAAGGTTACTCGCACCGCTCAGTGTAAGAAGACAGCGATGTATAGGCTGCCGGTGTGCGCTGTAAATCTAGCATTTGGCTTAGTGCTGTTTTACCCGGCCGTTGCTACCGCATGCGTTCACTTTGGTGCAGATCAGCCTGCGGTCGATAGCGTGCAAGCCAGTTGGGGCCCCGGGGAGAAGCTGATGGATCGCCACGAGTATGCGCGTGCTCTTGCTGAGTTCAGATCCACGGAAAAATACCTGCCGCTGATTCACGATGCGTTCATTCGGAACTGTGTCGCCGAAGGTGCACAGCTTCGAATTGTCTCAGCGAACGCCGGATCGGCATTTCTCGAGCGCCATACTGGGGACGTTCGGGGAGCTCAAGTTGCCGCAGACCGTGCATGGCGTTCGTTTCCGCTACGACACGATTGCCCGTGAGGCCATTCTTCGAAACATCGACAATGACGAGGCGTCGCATTACTGCGACGCCTCGTGCGTTTCGATGTATCCGACGGCATGATACGCGGTTCACGGTAGCACATCTGCGACGACTTCGCAACTCCGCGTGGATGCTTGCGGCTGGAGTGGCGCCCCAGCGCATTTTCATTACGCCTTTGCTGCAATTGGAAAGGCCACTACAAAACGAGGCGCCGCATTACTGCGGCGCCTCGTGCGTTTCGATGCGTTACCGAAGGCCTGACACACTGCCAACGTTATCACACCTGGGTCCGACTTCGCAACGGCAGGCCGTTGCGGCTGGAGCGCCCGGGAATCGAACCCGGAGCCGAGAGGCGTGTCAGACCTTCGGTCGACACCATCGAAGCGCCCCAGCGCATCTTCATCACGCCTTTGCTGTAATTGGAAAGGCCGCTACAAAAAAACGAGGCGCTGCATTGCTGCAACGCCACGCGCGCTTCAGTGCGGCCGCCGGCCCGACACATAATCGACGTTAGCGCAAAGATAGCATCTTCGCAACGGCAGGCCGTTGCGGCTGGAGCGCCCGGGAATCGAACCCGGAGCCGAGCGGGGTATCCTTAACGCGGGGAGAGCGACGTGCTGCCTGTCTGCGCCCAACCTTTTTTGTGAGAGGCTTCGGTGAGGCCGTTTGCAAAGTGCCTGAGGGTGTTCGGACTGGTGCTTGCGTTTGCGGTTGGATTTGATTATGAGCGGACTCCTCAAACAGCGGCGCTCCAAGCTGTGCGCTATCCGGGCCACGTAGCGGCGAAAATTGCGCGTACGGTAATCGTCGGGAATTATGCGACGGTCTTGCTGCATGCTGCGATCGTCGAGAGCGCACCCTTGACGAATGCAATTTTGCTGCAAAAATTTTCTTTTGGCTGGCAACTTCTCGACATCGTGGACTCCGCATGCGTCTTCAGGGCGCGCCGCATCGCTCGGAACACGACCGAGCTCCTAATGCGCCGCATGCCGCGCGTTAATTCTCCTACCTCGTGTAAAGGATACTACGGCACTGATTACCGGGCCCGACGAGAAGTAGCGGCGGTTCGCGAGTTTGCACGAGGGCCGTTTGTGCCTTTTGCGGCGGTATATCGAGACTGGGCTAAGAGCGACTGGTATGGCGCCGGCGGCGGCGAGGCCTTCTATCATCTGCGTAACGGGAGATGGCGAGTTGCGTTTGGTGGTGGAGGCGCATACAGCACCGAAGAGCTGCGGAAGTGCGGCGTGCCCAAAGCGGCGTGGTGCCCGTTCCGCGTCCACGGCACAAAGTGCCGGTAGCGGCGATTCGAGGCGGTGTTTTTGTGAACATTTCCGCGACGGTTATAAATGCAAGCGGAAAGCATTCGGCCGTGGTGCGGACGGAAGATCAGGAACGAGCCGTCACAATTGCTCCGAAGGCGGAAGGCTTTGGCTTGAGCATCAACGGCGGCGAGCTGCTGTTTTTGGCCTTGGCTACGTGCTATTGCAATGATGTTTATCGTGAAGCGAAGAAGGCCGGCGTCTCAGTCGATGGTGTCGAGGTCAGCGTTACCGGAAAGTTTGACGACCAAGGTACTGCTCGGGACGTTCGGTACCACGTGAAGATTAAGTCCGCCGCACCATCCGGAGCCATAGACGATCTCGTTAAGCGTGTCGATGAAATCGCTGAGGTACACCGCGCTCTGCGTTTGCCTACACCGGTTGAGTTTGCCGGCTATGAGATCGTCGCAACTTGAGAGCTCAACGAACGAGGCGCCGCGGCTGGAGCGCCGTAGGGCGCGTGCAGCCCAACAGAGAACCGGTAAATGAAAATGGCGCTTTCGGTACACCGCCGGCTCGCCGTATTGTTGACCGCCCTCGTAGCGGTAGCCGACGGTTATGCAAACAGTCATCACCAGGCTTGGGGCGATTGGTTAGCAGCCGCGCTCTTCGCGTACATGAGCGCGTACTGCACGCAAAACTTTCTACGGTGCCGCGAGGTGCACTGCGCGATCACAGCTCCCGGTTTCTTAGCCGCCGCAGTCCTGATGCTGCTTCGTCTTGCCGGAGTGATGACGTACGGATATGGAATACCGTGGGCGGTATTCGTGGTGAGCGCGTGCTGCGGGTATTGCGTTCAGGAACTTTACCAGCGCCGGACGGGCAGCATCTTTTTCCATTCAGACGAGGACCGGACGAAAAAAAACTCACGGTGAGCCGAACCACGTCCCTTGACGAACTCGGCCCTTCGAGCGAGGCCGCACGAGTTTTGCAGGCCGCCTCGAGTCGAATCTCTTAAGAACGCACGATGGCTACGTGGCGCGATGTGAGCCGGCTCGCTCTCGCCCTCCCGGATACTGAGGAAACCTTATCATCGAGTGGACACCGCTGGTGGACGGTTAAGGGAAAAGGTTTTGTTTGGGAGCGTCCCTTGCGGAAATCCGATCTCGCCGCATTGGGACTGAAAGCGCAGAGCGGGGCGATTTTAGGCGTGCGCACGCCGGACATCGAAATGAAAGACGTCCTGCTCAAGAGCGATCCGAAGGTATTCCTGACGACTCCCCATTTCGACGGCTATCCGGCGGTACTCGTGCGACTCGAAAGGATTGGCGTGCGAGAACTCAAGGAAATCATCCTTGAAGCTTGGCTCACGCGCGCGCCGAAACGCCGCGCGGAAGCGTTTTTGAAAGGGCGGCCGATCGTCTAGGGAACATTTTGGCCTGCGTGCACCCTCCTTCTTTAATAGAATAGCGGGTGGAATAGGAGGGACGATGACGCGGTGGGCTTCGCCCGATTTGGTCGCAGCGGCCATTGCCGGGGACGCGGCTGCGAAGGACGGGCTCGTGGCCGAAATTTGGCCTGCGTGCTTTCGCCTTGCGGCGTCGCTCATCGGCGATCGCGCGCTCGCGCAAGACGCCGCGCAGGAAGCGTGCGTCATAATTTATCGCAAGATTTCTCACCTGCGCAGCACGGATGCCTTTGATGCGTGGGTGTACCGTATCGTCGCTCGCGAATCGGCGAGAGTACGCCGGCGATTTCGTTCCGCGGAGACGTCCGCGTACGAAAGCGGATTTACGTCGGATTCGACGGCTTCGGTGGACGTTTGGCGCGCGCTGCTCGCGCTCTCTCCTCGGCTGCGCGATGTGGCCGTGCTCTTCTACGTGGACGATCTGAAGACCGAAGAAATTGCGCGGATCCTCGGGATTGCGCATGCTACGGTTCGTACGCGACTGGCGCGTGCGCGCGATCGTTTACGCTCGATCCTGGGCGATTACGCGATCGAACCGCAAGCAACCGTGAAAGAGGTGAAGGAGCATGTCTGCTGATTTTTCAACGATGGCGAAGAAAGCCCGGGCGCAGATCTCGGTTCCCCCGCTCGATATCGCGGCGATTCGCGAACGGGCCGCAACGTTTGGCGCGCGCGAAAGGCTTCGCCGAATTGTGCTTGCGCTTGCGGCATTACTGGGCGTTATCGGCGGCGCGGTTGCCTATGCTGCCCTCGGCGGCGGCGTACACGTCTGGTTCGCTGGAAACAACGTGAAGGTCACCGTTCAATCGCTCGCGCAGATTCGCGAGCCGACGGCGGCCGACGTGCGAGACATCACCGCCAAAGCGGCGTTTCCGATCGTCTTTCCAGTGGCCGTTCCGCGAGGCATGCGTGTGTGGTGGATCGCCTACGATCCGGCGGATTCGCCGCGACTGCTGACGATAGAATACCGCAGCGCTACGGGTGGATCGCGGATGAGCGTAACGCTGATCGACGAGGCGAAAATCCGATCCGACCAATCGCTTCTTCCCGGCGGACCATTGCAAGCGCTGACCTCAAAGATCGGCAGGCACTGGCAAATCGGCCGTGAGCTCGTGCTGGTTCAGGGCCGCGAGCTTTCGCCCGCGAGCGCGACGCGAATGCGCTCCGCCATGCAGCGCTCGACACCGGCTGCAAGCGAATCCGCGTTCGACGCCACGCTGCGGCGCATCGTCGTTTTGCAAAAGGTCGAACCGCGCGTGGCCGATGCTGCCGAACGCATCGCGTCGGCCGGAAGGAACGTGATAATCGGCGACTGGGACATTCGGCAACTTCCGCGCATCGCCGCGCGAGGCAAACCGCTGCGTGATAGCCGCCTCGTCTATCTCACCAGCATTCCCCAGCGCCGGGGACAGCCGATCTACCGTGACGCCACGATGTACTGGCCGAAGGCAATCGCGATACCGGCGTCCGGCGTGCGCGTGATAGAAACCACCCTGCGCAAGGCCAACGTTGGCGCGAACTGCGGCTGCGCGATTCTCGTGCATCGGTCCGGCAACGCCTATACGGTTTGGAAAATCGAGACTGCGCCGCCGTACGAGGCGCAGAAGCTGAGCAGTCCGTAGCGGGCAGGTTTCCAGCGCGAGCGGCCCAAACCCCAGGCCGCCTATGGAATCCACGCGCGAAACGGTGAGCATGGACGAAATCACGGCGCTGGCCAAGCGTCGTGGTTTCATATTCCAGTCGAGCGAGATCTACGGCGGCATCGGCGGTTTTTACGACTATGGGCCGCTGGGTGCGATCTTGAAACGCAACGTGAAAGATGCCTGGTGGCGAGACACCGTCGAATTGCGCGACGACGTAGTCGGTTTCGATTCGTCGATCATCATGCACCCTCTTACGTGGAAAGCGTCGGGCCACGTCGACGCGTTTCACGATCGAATGGTGGACTGCAGGGTCTGCAAGCACCGCTTTCGCGCGGATCATTTGAAGTCGCCGGACCAATGCCCGGATTGCGGCAGCAAAAACTCGTTCACGGATCCGCGCAACTTCAATTTGATGATGCGCACGCACGTGGGACCCATGGAGGACACCGCTTCGGAAGCGTATTTGCGTCCGGAGACCGCTCAGGGCATCTTCGTGAACTTCAAAAACATTTATCAGACCGCTCGCAAACGGCCGCCGTTCGGCATCGCGCAGATCGGCAAGTCGTTCCGCAACGAAATCACGCCCGGGAACTTCACGTTTCGCGTGCGCGAATTCGAGCAAGCCGAACTCGAGTATTTCGTGCCCGACGACGGCAACGACCTCGAAGTCTTCAAGGATTGGGTCGAGCGCCGCCGGACATGGTATTCCGATTACGGTATCAAACCGGACAAGCTGCGTTTTTACGAACTCACGCCGGAGGAGCGGCCGCACTACGCCAAGGCGGGGATCGACGTGGAGTATCTTTTCCCGTGGGGCTGGGGCGAACTCGAATCGATCGCGCATCGCGGTACGTATGATTTGGATGCGCACATGCAACTCTCGGGGAAGGATCTAAAGTTCTTCGACGAGTCGTCAAAGCGCAAGTACACGCCGCTGCTCGTCGAAAGTTCCGCGGGCGTGGACCGGACGACGCTGACGTTTCTGATCGACGCGTACGATGACGAACGCAGTGTCGATCCGAACGGCAAAGAGACGCAGCGCATCGTCATGCATTTTCATCCGCGCATCGCCCCGGTGCAAGTTGCGGTGTTTTCGCTCGCGCGCAACAAGCCCGAACTCGTTTCGCAGGCGCGCGCCGTCGAGGAGAAGCTGCGTGCTCTCTTTCGCACGCAGTACGACGAGGGCAACATCGGTCAGCTCTACCGGCGGCAGGACGAGATCGGGACGCCGTTCTGCTTGACCGTCGACTACGAGACGTTGGAAGATCGCGCGGTTACCGTTCGCCATCGCGATTCGATGCAGCAAGAGCGCATAGCGATAGACGCGCTTCCCGCGTTTTTGCACGCGAAAATGGCCTAAGGAGTGCCTGGTCCGCTCGGACCGCCCGTCTCCGCATTTCCGCACTAGACGCCGCCCCCCGGCCTGGCATAGCGTATGGGTACAAGCGTATACGCAGCGGTCAGGCGGGGGGTATATGTCGGAGGTGCTTGCATCGGCCGAACCTGCGGCTTCACTCGAGAAGCCCATTTGGTTCTTTGACGAAGGCACGGGCGAGATGAAAGATCTGCTGGGCGGCAAGGGCGCCGGCTTAGCGGAGATGACGCGCGCCGGGTTGCCGGTGCCGCCCGGATTCACGATCACCACGCAGACGTGCCTGAAGTACTACGCGCTCGGACGGCGCAACCCACCCGGCCTGGCCGAGGGAGTGCAATCGGCAATGGCCGAGCTGGAACGGCGCACCGGCAAGAAATTCGGCGATCCCGCCAATCCGCTTTTGGTGTCGGTACGCAGCGGCGCGCGGGTATCGATGCCCGGCATGATGGACACGATTTTGAATCTCGGTCTCAACGACGCTACCGTGTCGGGACTGGCGAGATTGACCGGCAACGATCGTTTTGCATGGGATGCCTACCGCCGCTTCATCATGATGTTTGCGTGCGTCGTGATGAGCGTCGAAAAAGAGCTGTTCGAAGATCGCATCGAGGAGCTCAAGCAGCGCATCGGCGTGAAGACCGATCCGGAAATCGACGCGGCGCGCTGGCAACAGCTCGCCGGCGACTTCAAGAATCTAGTGCGCGAACAAACGGGCCGGGACTTCCCTCAAGACGTCCGCGAGCAACTGGATCTCGCGATCCGCTCGGTGTTCGATTCTTGGAATTCGAAACGCGCGATCGACTATCGCCGCTACAACAAGATCCCCGACGACTGGGGAACGGCGGTAAACGTCGTTTCAATGGTTTTCGGCAACATGGGCGACGACTCGGGAACGGGCGTGGCATTTACGCGCAACCCGAACACCGGCGAGAAAAAACTCTTCGGCGAGTACCTTCGAAACGCGCAAGGGGAAGACGTCGTCGCGGGCATCCGTACCCCGGAACGTATCGCGGACCTGGAACGAACGCAGCCCGAAGTGTACAAGCAGTTCGTCGAAATCGCCGGCAAACTCGAGCGTCATTACCGCGAGATGCAGGATATCGAGTTCACGGTCGAGCGCGGAAAACTCTACATGCTGCAGACGCGTACAGGCAAACGCAGCGCCGAAGCCGCGGTAAAGATTGCGCTCGACATGGTGGGCGAACGCCTGATCGAAAAAACGGAAGCGATCGCGCGCGTGGGCGCCGCTTCGCTGGATCAGCTTTTCCACGCGCGCATCGATCCGGCCGAGAAGTACGATATCGCCTGCAAGGGGCTGAACGCCTCGCCGGGTGCCGCGAGCGGACAGGCCGTGTTCGACGCCGACACCGCCGAGCAGTGGGGCAAAGCCGGTAAAGCCGTGATTCTGGTGCGCGTGGAGACGACGCCGGACGACGTTCACGGCATGATTGCCGCGCAGGGCGTGCTCACCGCCAAAGGCGGCGCCACCTCGCACGCGGCGGTCGTCGCCCGGGGTATGGGAAAGCCCTGCGTGGCCGGATGCGAAGCGCTGCAGATCGATCGACGCAATCGAACCGCGCACATCGGCGAGACCGCGATCGACGAAGGCGACTGGCTGACCATCGACGGCACGGCGGGTACCGTGATTGCCGGGCAGCTCAAACTCATCGATCCGCCCTCGAAACTGCCGGAATGGCTGGACGCATTTCTGCGCTGGGCGGACGAGGCGCGCGTGCTCGAAGTCTGGGCGAACGCCGACACCCCGCAGGACGCGCGGAGAGCGCGCGAGCTGGGCGCGGCCGGCATCGGATTGTGCCGCACCGAGCACATGTTCATGCAGCAAGATCGTCTCCCCATCGTGCAAGAGATGATTCTTTCCGACACGCCTGAGGCGCGCGCGCGGGCGCTGGAGCGGTTGCTTCCCTTCCAACGCGAAGATTTTCTCGGAATTCTCGAAGCGATGGAAGGCTGCCCGGTTACGATTCGCCTCCTCGATCCGCCGCTGCACGAATTCTTGCCTTCCCTGGAAGCGTTGCTCGTCGAGACCACGGAGCTGCGGATTCGCGAAGGCGAAACGTCGCAAGCATATACCGCGAAGATGCGGCTGCTCAAACGCGTCCAGCAGCTGCACGAGCAGAACCCGATGCTCGGGTTGCGCGTTTGCCGCCTGGGCATCGTCTATCCGGAGATCTACGCGATGCAGGTGCGCGCGATCTTCGAGGCTGCGTGCGAATTGAAAAAGCGCGGCGTCGACGTAAGGCCCGACGTGATGATTCCCGGAGTCGGCACCAAAGAAGAGATGCGCTTCACCGCGAGCGCCGCCAAGAAAATCGCGGACGAGGTGATCGCGCGGTCCGCCGTCGCCGTTGAATATCACGTCGGCACGATGATCGAGTTGCCGCGCGCGTGCGTGGTGGCCGACGAACTCGTCGAAGCCGGAGCCGAATTCTTTTCGTTCGGCACGAACGATCTCACGCAAACCACCTACGGATACAGTCGGGACGACGCCGAAGCGTCGTTCATTCCGCGCTATTTGGAGCAGAAGATCCTCAAGGACGATCCGTTCCAAGTGCTCGACCGGCGCGGCGTCGGAACGTTGATGCAGGAGGCAGTGCGCCGCGGACGCGGCGCAAAAGCCGGGCTGAAGATCGGCATTTGCGGCGAACACGGCGGCGATCCGTCCAGCGTGGCGTTCTGCCACAGCCTCGGATTGAATTACGTATCTTGTTCGCCCTATCGCGTTCCCATCGCGCGGCTGGCGGCAGCCCAAGCGGCTATCGGCGCTCTCTCGTAGAGGGCCGCGTTTAAACGCGGATTAGAACTGCGGTTGCGTACTTGCCGTGCGGAACCGCAGTTTTTTATGATCGCGTTACCCCGGTAGCAACCGCCTTCATCACAAAGCTAAAGGAGTTTCGCATGATCAAGAACTGGAAAGCCGCCCTCGCAGCCGTGATGCTCTCCGTCTCGATGTTCGGTGCCGGAGCGGCCTACACGTCGCAAGCAAACGCGCAAGCGATGCCGGTCCTGCGCGGCGAGCGAGGCAGCGCGCGCAACCTGATCTGGGTTCGCCACCGTCTCGAAGCGCTGATCGATCAGATGCAGCGCGACCGTCACGATTACGGCGGCCATCGCGTCGCCGCCATCGCGGACTTGCAGCAGGCCCGAGCGCAGCTCGACGAAGCGATCGAGTACGATCGCGCCCATCCCGGTCAGTAAGCCCGAGTCCTTCCTCCGGCGAGACGAGGCTCCGGCGCCGTGACGGCTGCCGGAGCTTCGTCGCGCATGGGTTCCCTAACCCGCAACCTCGCGGCAAACGCGCCGCGCTTCCTCGATGTCGACGCGCCCCCGCTCGACGAAGATTTTGCACCAGTGCGCTTTCCCCGAGATGCGCGCGATGAGATCCGAAACTTCCCGCGCATCGACGATGCCGCCGGCGGAAGTGCCGACCCATACCGTTCGGCTCTCGCCGTCGAGTTGCATCGGAAGCCGATGCATGAGCTGCGTCTGCCGGTCGGTCCAGACTGCGTTGCCCCAGCGCTCGCGCAGCGCATCCTCGCAGCGTTCGATGACGCCGGCGTCGCGCTCGGCGTTGAACTCGGCGGCGACGGCATAGAGCCGCTCGCGGTTGCGCAGCGCGCGAGCCGCCCGGGAGGATGAATCGCGCAGCTCGTTCAGCACCCGAAAATCGTCCCAGCGAAGAAATTCCTCGATCGGATCCAAGCGGCGCGGATCCGGCCACAGCTCTTCCAGCACCATCTGGAGCACGCGCTCGAACAAGCGCGTCGTGTGATGAAAATAGACCGACGCGAACATCATGTACCTGGCAAGGACGAACGACTCCAAGGCAACCGTTCCTCGCCGGTCTATTCCCAAGACGAGTTCGCCGTCCACGTTGAAGACGCGCAGCGAGGCGATCAATTGATCCGCATCGTACCGTCCACTGCTCACGCCGGTGAAATACGCGTCGCGAAGCAAGTAATCCATTCGGTCGGCATCGAGATTCGGTCCGCTCACGAGTTCGGCGAGCACGGGATAGTTCGAGGCCGACTTGCCCAAAATGAGATCGAGCACGTCGCCGCTTTCGACTTCGAGGTCGCTCAAATGCCCCTGCAGCTCCGGGAGCGCGAGCAGTTCGCGCGTGCGCTGCTCGTGGCGCACGCCCAGGACCGCCTCGCATGCATGGCTGAAAGGCCCGTGGCCCACGTCGTGCAGAATCAACGCTGCCCGCAGCAGCCGCCGTTGATAAGCGGTTTCGCTTTCGTTTACGAAAAATTCACGCGCCTCACGCTGCAGGTGATCGAACGCGCGAGTGCCCATGGCCAGCGCGCCGAGCGCGTGAGTGAAGCGCGAGTGTTCCGCCGAAGGAAACGCGAGATACGCCAGACCCAGTTGACGCAGCCGGCGCAGACGCTGCAGGACGCTGCAGTCCAGCATGCGCGCCTCCGCGGCGGTCAACTCGATGAAGTGGTGGACCGGATCGTAAATCCGTTTCATCGCGGATTTCTTCCGACCGCGGCGAAGTAGGCACCTGCTCCATGAGATTCGACCAAAGCGCCGTTCGCGAAATCCACGCCCGCATCGACATCGCGTCCTTCATCGGTTCGTACGTGTCCTTGCGCAAGCGCGGAAACGATCTCGTGGGACTGTGCCCCTTCCACAGCGAGAAGACGCCCTCGTTTCACGTTCATCCGGACAAAGGATTCTTCAAATGTTTCGGCTGCGGGGTGGGCGGCGACGTCATTACGTTCCTCTCGAAGCTCGAAAACCTCGCCTTTCCCGATGCGGTTCGCATGCTGGCGCAAAAAGCGGGCGTGGAACTGGAGCCGGAAAGCCCGCAGACGCTGCGCACGCGAAGCGAGCGCGAAGCGATCTACGACGCCAACCGCATCGCCGCGGCGCTTTTCGAGCGGATGCTGCGCGAGCCGCAGGGCGCTCGTGCGCGCGCTTACTGCGACCAGCGCGGCATCTCGCAAGCCGCGATCGAAAAATTCCATCTGGGGTACGCGCCGGATGCTTGGAACGCGCTCACGGAAGAATTGCAGCGTAGCGGCGTCGATTTGGCGCTCGCGGCAAAGGCGGGTCTGGTCAAGCGCGGCGAGCGCGGATATTACGATTTCTATCGCGATCGGCTCATGGTTCCGACGTACGCGACGACCGGCGAAGTCATCGCGTTCGGCGGCCGCTCGTTGGGTGACGCCGAGCCGAAATACCTTAACACGTCGACTACGCCCGTTTACACCAAAGGCCGTCACCTCTTTGCGCTCAACCTGGCCAGGCGCGCGGCTTCGGCGGAGCGCACGCTGATCGTAGTCGAAGGATATCTGGATTGCATCACATTGCATCAAGCGGGATTCGAAAATGCGGTCGCATCGCTGGGTACGGCGTTCACCGAAGATCAGGCGAAAGAGCTGCGCAAGTACGCCGACGGCATTTTCCTCTGTTTCGACGGAGACGTTGCCGGCAACGCGGCTGCCGCCAAAGCCGTCGAGATCGCGGCGCAAGTCATCGAGGATGCGGGTTCGGGCGTGCGGATCGTCACGCTGCCTACGAGCGCCGATCCCGACAGCTTCATCCGGGAACACGGCGCGAGCGCGTTCGGCGAATTGTTGAAAGCAGCCAAGCCGGCTATTGAATTCCGGCTGGAGCGCGAGGCGGAGCGCCTTGCGCGGGGCTTCGAATCGCCTGCCCGCATTGCCGCGCAAGCGGAGTCGCTCATACGCCGCATGACCCCGCAAATGGAGTGGGACAGGTGGCGCGTGTGGATCGCGAAGCGGCTAAAGGTCAACGAGAACGACCTCAGGAATAGCCGTTTCCTCGCAAACACCGCGAACTTCACGCCGCGCGCTCGAGGTCCCGCAGCCCTTACGCGGCACGTCTCCACGAACGTCCACCCGTCGACTTTCGAACGTGAGGCGCTTGCAATCATGCTGGAAGAGCCGGCGCTGGCGCGCGAATACGGCCAACGAATTCCGGCGGCCCGCTTCCGCAATGAGGTGTACGCGCGGATTTATGCGGGCCTCGTCGAGAACGCGTGGCGCGTTTCCGACACGGCGGATGTATTTGCATTGTTTGCGGACGATAAAGAAAGCATGGAGGCGCTCACGGCGCTTGGGCAGCGCGACCGCAGCTCGACCGTGCGTTACGAGGACTCGACCCAGCGCCGGGCGCATCTCGACCGAGTCGTAGAGCGGCTGCAACTCGACGAGGAGCGGCAGCGTTATCAGGAGTTGTCCCGCCGCATTGACGAATTGGTCACTGCGGGGCAAAACGTGAGCAGCGAACTGCGGGACGAGTTTGACGCCTTGGTCGCGAAGTTGAAGAGATAGACCATCGAAGGGAGGTGAGTGAGAGAACGCATGGCTCGTAAGAAAGCGTCGAGCGGAAACGGCGCGACCGCAACCGCGGAAGCGGCGCCGGCGACCGTCGAGGAACTCAAGAAGCGGCTCGTCGAGCGCGGAAAAAAGCGCGGTTCGATTACGCTGGACGAGATCAACGTCGAGGTCGGGCGCCTGGCGGAAACCCGCGAGGAGCTCAACGAGGCCGAGATTTTCGAAGACCTCATGACCGACTTGAACGCCGCGGGCGTCGAGGTCGTCGAGGAAGCCGAAGAAGAGAAACCCGATGAAACCGAGGAGACGGAAGAAGCGCTTTCCGCCGGGCTCTCTTTGGACGATCCCGTACGGATGTACCTCAAAGAAATCGGCCGTGTGCCGCTGCTTTCGATGGAAGACGAAAAGAATCTGGCGATGCGTATCGAGGCGGGCGAAAAGGAACTGGCCCGTAACGGATCGGCGAATCAAGTTATCGTCGGGCAAGGCGAAGAGGCGAAACGGCAGTTGACCGAGGCAAATCTTCGTTTGGTCGTTTCCATCGCGAAAAAATACGTGGGCCGCGGCATGCTGTTTCTCGATCTCATCCAGGAAGGCAATCTCGGGCTCATTCGCGCGGTCGAGAAATTCGACTACCGCAAAGGCTACAAGTTTTCCACGTACGCCACTTGGTGGATTCGGCAGGCGATAACGCGCGCGCTCGCGGATCAGGCGCGCACGATTCGCATCCCGGTGCATATGGTCGAGACGATCAACCGTCTGATCAAGATTTCCAGGCAGCTGCTTCAAGAGCTCGGGCGCGATCCGTCGGTGGAAGAGATCGCCGCGGAGATGGGGCTCACCCCTGAGAAGGTCCGCGAAGTCATCAAGATCAGCCAGGAGCCCATTTCGCTGGAAACGCCGATCGGCGAAGAGGAAGATTCGCATCTGGGCGACTTCATCGAGGACCACGAGGCAGTCGCGCCCGCGGAGGCCGCGTCGGTGATGCTGCTCAAAGAGAAGATGCAAGACGTCTTGCAAAATCTCACCGAACGCGAGCGCAAGGTGCTCGTTCTGCGCTTCGGCTTGGAAGACGGCCACCAGCGCACCCTGGAAGAAGTCGGTCAAGAGTTCGGGGTCACGCGCGAACGCATCCGTCAAATAGAAGCGAAGGCGCTGCGCAAATTGCGGCATCCCTCGCGCGGCAAAGCGTTAAAGGACTACTGGTCCAACGAGTAACGTACTCGCAATCGGCGCGCTCATCGCCATTGCCGCTCCAATGCCCACGCCTTCACCGGACGCATCGACCCGGCTGAAAACGATTGCGACCGTTCGCTCGACGCCGTTCTGCACCTCGATCGCGCAGCACTTCAACGCCGCAGTGGCGCCGATGCTCTCCAACGACCGCTCGCTGGACGCAATCGACCCGCAGCTCGTCGACTTGAACGACGTCTTCAATCATCCGGACTACCAAATCCGCTATAGCCGCGTTCGGGTCGCCTTGATCCGGTACGTCGATCGCATTCAAAAAAGTCTGCCGTTCATTCAGCAGCAAATTAACCAGCTGCGCGCGGGAGAGACGCTGACGAAAGATCCCGCCGACTCCCACGCCATCCATCAGATCGCCGAGAAGCTGCAGCTCGCCTACAACAAGCAGATGCAACTCAGTACGGATTTAACCGGCGTGATCCACGCGATGATGGATTACAGGCCCCCGGAAAACCTCGACATCGCACACGAGCAGCTGGCCGCCGAGCAGACGCCGCAGCAGATGCGCGACATCAAAGCGTATTTGCGCTTCGACGGTCAGCGCGACGTCATCGACGCCGCCGAAAACGCAGCCGCAGACTCGGCCATTACGCTGGTCGAAACGCGCTGCGCCGTCAACAAGTAGGCGGCTACATTTCGCCCATTCCGGCTTTCTTCGACGGTTTCACCAGCGGGTTCTTTTCGGCGAACGCGCCCAGCGGATTGGGCGTCACCCACAATTCGACGTCCCATTGGGCGGGGAACGTGAACACTTTGGCGACCTCACCGGCGCTCTTCACTTTATGCATCTTCACCAGCGGCGCCGCCGTGGGATCGTTCAAATCGCCGCCGTTTTTCGTGAAGTCGCTGCCTCGCACGGCATGTCCGTACGCGGCGTCGCCGGTAGCTTTCAGCACGTAGTGCACGTGCGGCCGCGAAAACTTGAACCAGCGATCGGGATTGAGTCCCCAAAGGTTCGGCGGAGCGGCGCTATTCTGCGCGGTCAGCGGAACCGAGTAGTCCGCCCCCAGCAGACGGCCTTTGACGTCGTACCACAATTGGCTCGGCTGCGGATGCGCGGGATCCGACGCGCTGTTCCATTGCAGATTCGCGTAGCTGACGGCGCCGGTGTCGTCCTCGTTGGTGTACCGAAAATATCCGGCCTTCTCCGCATCCGCGGGCGTAGGATAACGCGAGTTCAAGTCCTTCGTTACGGACTGCACGAAGGCGACTTCGGACGGCAGCGGTTTGCCGGATAGTTTGGGTTTTGCCGGCGCCGGCGTGGCGGCTGGCGCGACCACGCCGGCCGCGAGAGCGCTGCACGCCAAAAACGTCAACGCGAAAAACGCACGTTTCACGAAAACCTCCGCTCTAGCAGCGTTGTGCCGCTACGGTTTGCTTGTGGGTTGTGGACTGGGCGACGGCTTCGGCGTCGGCAAATGAAATCCCGGAGGCGTGTACACCGGTGCCGGCTCGAACGCCGGATGCGGCGTATCGCCGGCCGTGACGAGCGGCGGCGGCGTCGCGACGACCGCCACTCCGCGGACGAGTGATACGGATGCGCCCGTTCGCGCGCGCAGCAGCGTACCCGGTCCGAGCACGACGTCGTGCCCGCGGCGCAGCATGTGATAGATGTAATGCCCGGGGATGAAAATGTCGCCGATGGTATCGGTCACGCTGCGCGTATTGTACGAGCCGACGCTGACGTGCGGATCGATGTGCGCGGTGGGCGTCGTCAGCGGAATACTCGCGCCGCCGGGCACGGCGAGCGGGCCGAAATAGATGTCGACGGAACCGTCCTCGTTGCCCATGCGCGCGGGTACGGCTTGGCTTATTTGAATTTGAACCGGCGTCCCGGCCGGAACGATCGTTTTGCCGGCGAGCAGAATCGGATCGCGCAAATGCGCGCGCACCGTCGATCCTGGGCGCAGACGAGACGTAATCGCGTCGTCCACCACGAAGAACAGGCTCGAATCAAGAGGGAGGACCGTGGCGTTCGGATTGTCGATCGCGTTTCGAACGGACGCGCTCGGCGCGGGTGTGGGCACGATCAGCGCGCGGGCCGTTTGCGGGCCCGCGCCTACTGCCAAAGCCACTGCGCCGCAAACGGCGATCGCGAAGATGCCGCGAGTGTTAGCTGGCTTTTTTCTCTTGCTCTTCGGCCGCTGCCGCTGCTGCACGTTTGCCTTCTTCGATGAGCTGCTTGACTTTTTGGCCGCCTTTTTGTCCGATTTGCTCGTAAAAATTCGGGCCGTAGCGGTCGCGCGTTGCTTCGCCGCCTTTCTTGCCGCCCTTCTTGCCGATCTGCTCGTAGAAAGCATGGCCGTGCGCTTCTTTGGTCGCCTGGCCGCCTTTGCGTCCGATCTGTTCGTAAAACTCGGGACCGTACTTTTTCTTGACCGTTTCGCCGCCTTTTTGGCCTGCTTCCCGGACCGTCATGCCGCCGGCTTTTTTCGGTGCCGGGCCGTTCGGGGTGTTCATTGACTAGTGCTATCCTCAGTTTCTTGCGCCGCCCCAGAAGGACGGCAATCTCATGCTCCATATACTAGAACGCAAGTTCGGTCCGGAAAGTTGGTATTGATTTGATTAAGAAGACCGTACGGCAGGCCGTTTTGCCGCTTGCTTTTGCGCTTGCGCTCGGCGTCTCGGCCCCACCTCCGCCCCCCTACGTTCAAATCGAACAGCTCGAGCAGGTCCGCTCTTTAGGTAACGGCCGGCTTGCCGAATTCCTGAACTCCAAAGGCCGTTCGGTTGCCCTGCGCGCCGCCTTGGCGATCGGCCGGACCAAAAAGCCTGCGGGCGCACCCTTGCTTGTCGCTCGGACGCACGGCCGGGATACGGCGATGCGGGCGATGGCCGTGTACGGTCTGGGTCTTATCGGGACGCCGGCTTCAGTGCCCCCGATACTTGGCGGGTTGCAAGACGGAAACGCGGTGCTGCTCGTCGCGGCCTTGGATGCGACCGATCGGCTTGAGACGGCTCATACGCTGGACCGGCTTCAAGAGCGAAAGGCGATTCGGCGCGTAGTGGCTCTCTTGAGTGACGCGCGGCCGATCCTTCGCGCGCGTGCCGCGACGACGCTGGAGAGCTTCGCGGGCTCCGCGCAGAGCAATCTGGGCGTCCGCGCGCTGATGCAGCGTTTTGCGCGCGAACACGACGCGTATGTGCGCTGGCACATCATGTGGTCGCTTTTCCGCGGCTACGCGAAGGACGCTTCGGCCAACGTGCTTGCCGCGGGCTTGAAAGATCCAAACGAGATCGTGCGTATCGAAGCGGTGCGCGCGTTCGGGCGCCGCGCCGAGCCCGGCGCGATTCCATTGCTGCGAGCGCTGCTTTCGGACCCGTCCTGGCGCGTGCAAGAACAAGCGCGCGAGTCGATAACCGTGCTGCAGGGCGGGAAGATGACGGAGCATCTTTCGGCCGTTCCGGCGGGCGTGCGAACACCGGCGCCGCAGCGCGATCGTTTTGCATACATGCATGCGCTTGCGCGACGTGCGGTTACCGGTAAGCCGGCACCGCCGCGGGCGACCGGCATCATCACGGAACCGAAAATCGATGCATCGAATGCCGCGGCCTTTACCGGGCCGGCGCGCGGTCCGCATCCCCTCGTGCGGATCGTCACGACGCAAGGGAACGTGTACGTCGAGCTGTATCCGGAATGGGCTCCGCTCACGGTCGAAAACTTTTTGAATCTGTCCGAGCGCGGTTACTACGACAACAACCGGTGGTTTCGCATCGTGCCCGACTTCGTCGTGCAGACGGGCGATCCGACGAACACCGGCAACGGCGATGCGGGATACATGATTCCGGCGGAAGAGAACCCGATCGAGCAGGACAGCTACGTCATTTCGATGGGCTTGAACTACACGAACCCGCCAAACGCGCATGCGATTCGCGATTCCGCGGGAACGCAATTTTACATAACGCTTTCGCCGCAGCTGCACTTGGACCGCGATTTCACGGTGTTCGGGAAAGTGGTTTCCGGGTTCGACGTGCTCGGCAGGCTCGTAGAAAGCGACAAAATCGTGCGCATCGAGCGTCTGCCGGACACGAAAGAGTGAGACGCCTATTCCCGGCGGTCTTCGTTTTTGCGCTCGCCTCGTGCATGGGCAACCCGCAGCGCCTGCCCGTTGGACTTTCCTTGTGCGATGCCGTCGCCCACCCCGGCGGCTTCGCCGTGCGGGCGACGGTTGAAAACAAGGGCGATAAACCCATATCGAATCTGACGCTCGGCTTGAGTTTCTACCGCGACTTCCGGTACACGAGCTACACGGCGGACGCGCGTCTTCGAAACGAACTGGATCCGGGGCAAAAACGCGAGGTCTCGTTCGATGTTACCGGACCGCCGGGCGCGCAGAGCGGACAGGCATTGCGCTGCATCGTCACGCACATCGGCTACTTGGACGGCACGTCCGCCGATCTGCCGGCCTCGCCGCGATAAGCGCACAAAGTCATGGTGAGCCCGTCGAACCACGAAGCGGGTTAAAACGCTTTCTTCGTGTCCACTAAAATCGTAACGGGGCCGTCGTTTACGAGCTCGACGTCCATGTGCGCGCCGAAGATCCCGTAGGCGACGCGCAAACCCTCACGTTCAAGCAACGTGCCGACGCGTTCGTACAAGAGTTTCGCGAGCTCTTCGCGGGCCGCTTTAATGAACGATGGACGGCGCCCTTTGCGCGCGTCGCCGTGCAGCGTGAACTGCGAAACCAGCAGTACGCCTCCGCCTACTTCGAGCACGCTGCGGTTCATCAAGCCTTCATCGTCCGGAAAAATCCGCAGGTTCGCGATTTTTTCCGCCGCGATCTCGGCATCGCGCGCTTCGTCGTCGACGCCCACGCCGACCAAAACCAGCAGTCCGCGTTCGATTCGCCCTGGGATAGTTCGATCGACGCGTACGCTCGCCGAGGAAACGCGCTGTACGACCAGCCGCATCGGTTATCTGCTGAACATGCCGCTGAGTGCGAAGAGCGCGTTCTCCTTGCGTTCGGCGACTCGGCGATAAAAATACCCGGCCCAGTGCGTGCCGAACGGCACGTAGATCCGCAAGCGGTAGCCTTCCGCCACGAGCTGTTTCTGCACGCTCGGGCGAATGCCGTAGAGCATCTGAAACTCGAACTTCTCGGCGGCGATGCCGTTATCGCGCGTGAAGGTTTTGATCGCGCCGATGAGGCGGCGGTCGTGCGTGGCGATGCCGGGATAGTTGCCCCGGGTGAGCAGCGCCTTCGCGCAGTCCAAGTACTGCTTGCGGATTTGCGCCATGTCTTTGTACGCGATCTCCGGCGGCTCGTTGTACGCGCCTTTGCAGATTCGCACGCGCGCACCCAGCGCGATCGCGCGCTCGACGTCCTGGGGGGTGCGCCGGAGATAGGCTTGCAGAACCGGCCCGACGTTCTTTCGCGTTTGGTATGCGCGCTCGAATATGCGCAGCGTCGCTTCGGTCACGGCGCTGCCTTCCATGTCGATGCGCACGAACGGGTCCGGATTGTGCTGTTGGGCGTAATCCAGTATCGCCGTGAGATTTTCGAAAGCGAAATCTTCGTCGACGAGCATCCCCATCGCGGTGAGTTTGACGGAAACGTTGCATCGAACGTCCGCGCGCGCGATCGCATCGATCATGCGAAAATAGGTATCGCGGGTTTTGACCGCAGCCTCCCGTTCGAGCACGTCCTCGCCGAGAAAATCGAGCGTTGCCGTCATGCCCGCGGCATTGAGCTCGCGAACGGCTGCGATTGCCGAATCGATCGTTTCGCCTGCCACGAACCGGCGCGCCAAAAAGAAAAAGCGGCGCGAAAAGAGTGAATCGGGAGCGAAGATGCGGTCGAGTACGGCCATGACGGCGTGGGTTATACGACGCGGCGGCGCAAAGCCCATTGTACCGCGAGCACGATCGCGGCGAGGACGACGAACCCGTACGTGAGCGAGAGGGCCGCGCCGACGCCTTGCGCCGAAAGCGCGACGTACAGCTGCACGGGAAGCGAAGTCGGATGATACGCGAGAATCGACGTCGCGCCGTATTCGCCGATCGCGCGCATCCACGCGAGAACGATTCCCGCGAGCACGTTGGGCGCCGCAAGCGGCAGCGCGATTCGAAAGAAGCGCGCTGCTGGTCCCGCACCGAGCGTCAGCGCGGATTCATCGTACGCGGGATCCAGCGCGCCGAACGCAGCGGCCGCCGTGATGGCGACGAAAGAGCCTGCCACGAAAAACTCGGCAAGCGCGACGCCCCACAACGAATCGACGAACACGATGCCGCGGGACGCGAGCGCTGCGCCGAGCGGTACGCGCGTGCCGACCGTTTGAAGCAAAATGATGCCGGACGCGACCGGAGGAAAGGCCAGCGGCAGCGCCAGCACGGAAAGGAGTAGACCGCGCAGGCGCCGTTCGGTATGCGCGAGCGCGTAGCCCGCGGGGACGCCCAATACGGAAGCGAACGCGACCGCGAGCAAAGACGCAAACAACGAAACGCGCACAGCTTCCTGCGCCGCCGGTTCCGAAAACGAACGCACTACGGCGTGGGGAGGAACCGCGGCCAGCATCGCAACAACCGGCCCGATCATGACCAGCAGCAGCACGGCAGTTGCCAAGTGAAACGTCGCACCCGCCGCATGCCGATTCATGCAGAAAACTTTACCAAAGGGGAACGCCGGGGCGAGGCGGAGCGGCCCTCGAGGCGAATGCCACTTCCGGTATGACGCAGCGCACGTGGCGGGTACTCATTGCCGACGACGATCCGGCGATCTGCACACTGATTGAAACGGTGTTGCGAAAGGGGCCGTACGAGATCATCATACGCAACGACGCGGAAAGCGCGCTCGTCGCGCTCGATCGCGAAGGCTCGTTCGACATCGTCATCTGCGATTTCATGCTTCCCGGCATTTCCGGTATCGATTTGGTCGAACGGCTTCGCGCCGACGAACGGACGCGGGCCGTTCCGATCCTGATGATTTCGGGACACACCAATTACGCAATGGACGGCCGTGCGAAAAACGCGGGCGCAAACTTGTTTTTGAACAAGCCGTTTACGATTTCGCAGTTGCGAACGGCGGTAAATAGTCTGCTCGCGCAACCCAAAGTCGATCCGATGGAGAACCACTCCGCCGTCAACTCGCGCTTGTAAGCGCATGCACCTCGTAAAAGTCTTCGTCGTCGCCGTTTCGCTCGGCCTCGACGTTTTCGCCGTCGGCATCGGCGTAGGCATGCGCGGCACTTCGACGGCCGTGAAGGTGCGCATCGGCGCCGCATTTGCGACCGCCGAAGTCGTGATGAACCTCATCGGCGTTGCTCTCGGCCGTTTGGCCGGAAGTCTCCTGGGGAGTTTCGCTGCCTACGTCGGCTTTGCGGCCCTGATAGGGGTGGGTTGCTACATGATTTTCGAAGCCGTGCGCGAGGCCGAAGAAAGGGCGCCCCTCGACATGTCCCGAGGATGGGGCTTGTTCATCGCGTCGCTGTCGATCAGCCTGGACTCGCTGGGCATAGGATTCTCCATCCTGTACATCGGCGTGCCCCTTTGGCTTGCGCTGGGAGTAATCTTCGCGGTATCCATTTGCGCGACAATTCTGGGGTTGTCGTTCGGAAGATTCTTGGGTCGCCGCGTGGAGGAAACCGCGGAAGTGTGGGCCGGCATCGTGCTGATTCTCACCGGCGTCGGCTTTACGCTCGCGCGGGCGTTTCACGTCGGATAGCAAGGAGAAGCGCCCGGTTAGCGCAACTTGGCTGGTGATGGAGGTGCGTCCCGCTGTTTAACTACGTGGTCCGCCGGACTCTGCAGGCCGTCCCGCTGCTGATTCTGATCTCGTTCATCTTGTTCGTGATCCTTCACAATGCGCCGGGCGGCGGACTGGGCGCATATTTGCAAAATCCGCACATCACCGCGGCGGACATCGCGCGCCTCAAGCACAACCTGGGCCTGGACAAACCGATCCCGGTGCAGTACTTCGTTTGGCTCGGTCACTTCGTTACCGGCGATATGGGATGGTCCATGAGCAACTCGGAGCCGGTCTTCAACGCAATTCTCGAGCGGCTGCCGGCGACGCTGGAGTTGATGGGATCCTCGTTCGTGCTCGCGTTCCTCGCCGGCGTTTCGGCGGGTCTGTTTGCGGCCGTGCGACCGTATTCGATTTGGGATTACTTCATCACGACCTTCGCGTTCTTCGGCCAATCGATGCCCGTGTTTTGGTTCGCGCTGATGATGCAGCTGGCATTCGCCGTGCACGGCATCCCGCTTCCGGGCGGCTGGCAAATCCAACTGCCGTCGGCGGGAATCTCCAGTTCCGATACGTTCGATTTCGGCGATCGCGTTTCGCACCTCATCTTGCCGATGATCGTGCTCGCATTGCTGCAAGTGGCGCTGTACAGCCGGTTCATGCGCAGCTCGATGCTGGAAGTGATCAAAACGGACTACATGCGCACCGCATGGGCAAAGGGTCTGAACTTCAGAACGGTTTTGCTGAAACACGGGCTCAAAAACGCGCTCATTCCGCTGGTCACGGTGACCGCGCTGACCTTGCCGGGACTATTCGGCGGCGCAATCGTGACCGAAACGATCTTTGCATGGCCCGGCGAAGGCCGGCTGTTCTTCAATGCGCTCGGGCAGCAAGACATCTCGCTGATGCAGGGCTACCTCATCTTCAACGCGTTTTTGGTCGTGCTCTTCAATCTGCTTGCCGACGTTGCGTACGCGTGGCTCGACCCGCGCGTGAAATACGACTAGGGGCTTTTGAAATGGCGATATCCGCACCGCTGAACCAGCCCGCCGCGCTCGTCGAAGAAGACGCGTTCGAGTACAGCAAAAATACGGTTTGGCGCCGTTTCCGCAAACACAAGCTGGCGATGGCCGGCGCGCTGGTGCTGCTGCTCATGGTGCTCGTCGCGGTGTTCGCGCATCAGCTTGCGCCGCAAGATCCGAATGCGATCGACGAGGTGCATTGGCAGGGCACTCCGCTGGCGCCCTGCTTCCAGGATGCGGCCGCTTGCGGCGGTCATTCGCTTGGGACCGACGAGAACGGGCGCGACCTGCTCTCGCGTCTCATGTACGGAGCGCGCATTTCGCTCACCGTCGGCGTCGCCGCCGTCATCATGGAGCTGTTCATCGGCACGCTGCTCGGCGCGCTGTCGGGCTATTTCGGCACCGTGCAGCTGCGGTTCGATTCGAAAGCGGCACCGGCGCAGCTGTGGACCGGCGCTATCGCGGGGCTTCTGGTAGGCAGCGTCGGTGCCTACTACGTCCATCCGCGTTTGCACGGCGCGGCGCTGCAAACGATCGTTGAAGCGATACTCATCGTCGGCGGCGCATATGCCGGCTGGAAGATGGCCGGCATGAAGCCGTGGAATCGTCGCGCGCCGCTGCAAGACCTGCAGATGGAGATCCCCATCGATTACTTCATCATGCGCTTGACGGACGTATTTTTGTCGATCCCGCTGCTGCCGCTGCTGCTCACGCTCACCGGCATCGTCGCGGCGAGCAGCAGTAAAGCCTCGCTGAGCTTCGGCGTCATCGTGGTGATTATCGGCGGACTCTCTTGGCCGGGCGTCGCGCGGTTGGTGCGCGCGTCGTACCTCTCGCTGCGGGAGCGCGAGTATACGGAGGCTGCGCGCGCCTTGGGCAACGGCGACATGCGAATCATGCTGCGCCATCTGCTGCCGAACGCAATCGCGCCCATCATCGTTCAGGCGACGCTGGACGTCGCGAACGTCATCGTCTTGGAATCGACGCTCTCGTTTTTGGGCTTCGGCATTCAGCCCCCGACGGCATCATGGGGCAACATGCTGGCGAACGCCGAGAGTAACCTCGAAGTCGCCTGGTGGGCTGCGGTCTTTCCCGGCCTTTGCATCCTCGTCACGGTGCTGGCGATCAACTACATCGGCGACGGCCTGCGCGACGCCCTTGACCCCAACATGCGCTAGCGAGTAGACTCTTCGAGTTCGCAGTCCCCCGTGCGCGAGTGGCGGAATTGGTAGACGCACTAGCTTGAGGGGCTAGCGCCCGCAAGGGCGTGCTGGTTCGAGTCCAGTCTCGCGCATGAACACTTCACGCCGCCGCACACGGCGGCGTTTCGTGTTCATGCGCGGGACCGGACTCGAACGTTTAACAGGCGCTCCGGCATGAATGCCTGCGCGCCCCCTACGGGCAAAGCCCGCAGGGTACCCCCCCCAGTCTCGCGCATGAACACTTCGCGCCGCCGCACACGGCGGCGTTTCGTGTTCATGCGCAGGACTGGACTCGAACGGTTTAACGGGCGCTCCGGCATGAATGCCTGCGCGCCCCCTACGGGCAAAGCCCGCAGGGTACCCCCCAGTCTCGCGCATGAACGTCCGGTACAACGGCGCGTACAGCGCCGTTTACGTGTTGGCACGCGGGACTGGACTCGAACGGTTTAACGGGCGCTCCGGCATGAATGCCTGCGCGCCCCCTACGGGCAAAGCCCGCAGGGTACCC
>Ga0070739_10000736_pt1 | contig 57190 bp, 51 predicted proteins | sample Coa_R1_7_FD_66445 | JGI IMG/M metagenome (GOLD analysis project Ga0070739, IMG submission 66445) | Surface soil microbial communities from Centralia Pennsylvania, which are recovering from an underground coalmine fire - Coalmine... | ecosystem: Environmental > Terrestrial > Soil > Unclassified ...
GTCGAGAGGATGCACACCATGGTCGTGGGCGCCCATCCCGACGAGACCTTGCGATCGGTGGCCGACCGGATGGCCGAGCACCAGCTGGGAGCCCTCCCGGTGGTCGAGCGCGGCGCCGGCGGAAGGGTCGTGGGGATGGTGACCAACTTCGAGCTGCTCGCTGCCCGCCGCCGCCAGCTGGAGGAGGAGCGCCACCGCGAGCAGGCCCTGACCATCTGGCGGGTGTCCGGGCGCCGGCGAATGGCGGGACGGCTCGAAGGGTAGGCGAGAGGCAACTCGCACCCACGGAGGAGGCCCAGTGCCCGACGCCATCGAAATTCTGACCCAGGAGCACCGCCAGGTCGAGTCGCTCTTCGAGCGCTATCGCAACGGCGACCGGTCGGTGGTCAAGGAGATCTGCGACGAGCTGACCCTGCACACCGCCGTCGAGGAGAAGGTGGTCTACCCCGTTCTCGCCGCCGAGGTGGACGGCGGTCGCGGCCTGCGCGACCACGCCGAGGAGGAGCACCAGGAGGTCAAGGAGGCCATCCTGGGTATCGAGCGGGCCGGCTACCGCAGCCCGGAGGTGGACGGCCTCATGAAGAAGATCATCCAGGGCGTCACCGAGCACGTGCAGGAGGAGGAGAGCGAGGTCTTTCCTGCCATGCGCGACCAAATGAGCACCGAGGCCCTGGAGCGCCTCGGCGGGCGGGCCGAGCAGGCCAAGGAGAAGCTGCTCGGGGAGGTCAAGGCCGGCGGTCCCCTGATAGACCTGACCAAGGATGAGTTGTACTCGATGGCGCAGGAGAAGGGAATCGAGGGCAGGTCCCAGATGACCAAGGGCGAGCTGATCTCGGCCCTGCGTAGCAGGTAGCGGTCGGTCCACCCGACCGGGGCGGTTCCCGCGACGAGCAGGGTCCCCGCCCGGCGCCACGGCCGGGTCGGCAGCGGGAGAAGGAGCGGGCGGTATGGCACAGGCGCATGGCTGAGGGCGGGGCGGACCGGCGCCGGGCCGGGCTCGGCCGCCAGCTCGGGCGCTGGCCCTTGCTCAGGCAGGTCAGGGGACCCGACCACCTGGGCAGGGGGGCGGCCGTCCGCTCGCCCCGCACCGATGCCCTGCTGCCGCGGGTGGCCGAGGCCGACCGTGTGGTGAAGTCGGTCTGTCCCTACTGCGCCGTCGGCTGCGGCCAGAACGTCTACGTGGCCGGCGGCAAGGTCGTCCACATCGAGGGCGATCCAGATTCACCGGTCAGTAGGGGCCGGCTCTGTCCCAAGGGCTCGGCCAGCCTGCAGCTCACCACCGGATCGGCCCGGCTGAACAAGGTGCTCTACCGAGCCCCCTACGCCGGCGACTGGACCGAGCTGGATCTCGACGCCGCCATGGAGATGGTGGCCGACCGGGTGGTGCGGACGAGGAGGGAGACCTGGGAGTGGGAGGACGACCAGGGGCGCCGGGTCAGGCGAACCCTGGGCATCGCCAGCCTGGGTGGTGCGACGCTCGACAACGAAGAGAACTACCTGATGAAGAAGCTGTACACCGCCCTGGGTGCCATCCAGATCGAGAACCAGGCGCGGATCTGACACTCCTCCACCGTCCCCGGTCTGGGGACATCGTTCGGTAGGGGAGGGGCCACCACCTTCCAGCAGGACCTGCAGAACTCGGACTGCATCGTCATAGAGGGCTCCAACATGGCCGAGTGCCATCCGGTGGGCTTCCAGTGGGTGATGGAGGCCAAGGCCCGCGGGGCGGTGGTCATCCATGTCGACCCCCGGTTCACCCGCACCAGCGCGGTGGCCGACATCCACGTCCCTCTCCGGGCCGGCACGGACATCGCCTTCCTGGGCGGGATCATCAACTATGTCTTCGAGAACCGGAAGTGGTTCCACGACTACGTCCTGCACTACACCAACGCCGCTTACATCGTTTCGGAGGACTACCGCGACACCGAGGACCTCGGAGGGGTCTTCTCCGGCCTCGACCCTGGCAAGCGCTCGTATGACAACCAGACCTGGCAGTACGAGGGGCTCGAGACCCAAGCCTCGGCCGGGCAGCGCCAGGAGGAGGCGAGCCACAAGACCGGCGGGGAGGCCGGTGGCCCGGCGGGTTCGGCCCGGCCCCACTCGCACGGCTCCGGGGGGCCGACGGTGGGGACGACCAGCCCGCGGACCGATCCGACCCTGTCCGATCCCCGGTGCGTGTTCCAGATAGTCCGGCGCCACTTCTCCCGCTACACCCCCCAGGCCGTCTCCGACATCTGCGGCGTCCCTGAGGACGTGTTCCTCCGGGTGTGCGAGGAGATCACCCGCAACTCCGACCGCCACCACACCACCGCCTTCTGCTACGCCGTGGGCTGGACCCAGCACAGCGTGGGTGTGCAGTACATCCGCACCGCCTCCATCCTCCAGCTGCTCCTGGGCAACATCGGCCGGCCCGGCGGGGGCATCCTCGCCCTGCGGGGCCATGCCAGCATCCAGGGCTCGACCGACATCCCCACCCTGTTCAACCTGCTGCCCGGCTACCTCCCCATGCGCCATGCCGGCCAGGACGAGGACCTGGCCACCTACATCGAGGGAGAGGCGGCCGACAAGGGCTACTGGGCCAACATGAAGGCCTACCTGGTCAGCCTGCTCAAATCGTGGTGGGGACCGGCCGCCACCGCCGACAACGAGTTCTGCTTCGACTACCTGCCCCGCCTGACCGGTAGTCACAGCACCTACGAGACCGTCTACGCCCAGCAGGACGGCCAGTGCAAGGGGTACTTCATCGTGGGGGAGAACCCCGCTGTCGGCTCCGCCAACGCCCGCATGCAGCGCCTCGGCCTGGCCCAGCTGGACTGGCTGGTGGTGAGGGACTTCTCCCTTATCGAGTCGGCCACGTGGTGGAAGGACGGCCCGGAGATCGCATCGGGCGAGCTGCGCACGGAGGAGATCCCAACCGAGGTGTTCTTCTTCCCGGCGGCCGCCCACACCGAGAAGAACGGGAGCTACACCAATACCCAGCGCATGCTGCAGTGGCACCACCTGGCCGTCGAGCCCCCCGGCGATGCCCGCAGCGAGCTGTGGTTCTACTACCACCTGGGCCGGCTGATCCGTCAGCGCCTGGCGGGGTCGGAGGAGGAGATGGACCGGCCTGTGCTCGAGCTGACCTGGGACTATCCCACCGAGGGCCCGCTACAAGAGCCGAGCGCCGAGGCGGTGCTGGCGGAGATCAACGGGTGGAACGCGGCCGGCGAGCCGCTGTCGGCCTACACCGAGCTGGCCGAGGACGGCTCGACGGCCTGCGGATGCTGGATCTACTGCGGTGTCTACGCCGACGGGGTCAACCAGGCGGCCAGGCGCAAGCCGTTCCGCCAGCAGAGCTGGGTGGCCCCGGAGTGGGGTTGGGCCTGGCCGGCCAACCGCCGCCTGCTCTACAACCGGGCCTCGGCCGACCCGGAGGGCAACCCGTGGAGCGAGCGCAAGGCCTACGTCTGGTGGGATGCCAAGGCGGGGGAGTGGGTGGGCCACGACGTGGCCGACTTCGTGGCCGACAAGGCCCCGACCTACCGGGCCCCGGAGGACGCCCGGGGACCCGACGCCATCAATGGTGACGACCCGTTCATCATGCAGGCCGACGGCAAGGGGTGGTTGTTCGCCCCCTCGGGCCTGACCGACGGCCCACTGCCGACGCACTACGAGCCCCAGGACAGCCCCGTCACCAACCCGCTCTACGGCCAGCAGCGCAACCCGGTGCGCCAGGTCATGCCGCCTCGGGCGGCGAACCTCTACCATCCGACGGGGGACGAGCCCGGGGCGTCGGTGTTCCCCTACGTGGCCACCACCTACCGGCTGACGGAGCACCACACCGCCGGAGGAATGAGCCGCTGGCTGCCCTACCTGGCCGAGCTGCAGCCGGAGATGTTCTGCGAGGTCTCGCCCGAGCTGGCCGCCGAGGTCGGGCTGGAGAACGGCGGCTGGGCGACCATCGTCAGCGCCCGCCAGGTCATCGAGGCCAGGGTGCTTGTGACCGACCGCATGACCCCGCTGAAGGTGGAGGGCAGGACCGTCCACCAGATCGGCCTGCCCTACCACTGGGGTCCCAACGGCTACGCCAGCGGCGATGCGGCCAACGAGCTGGCCCACCTGGGTCTCGAGCCCAACGTGCACATCCAGGAGGTCAAGGCGTTCACGGTGGACGTCAGGGCCGGCCGACGGCCCCGCGGCCCCGACCGATTGGTGCTGGTGGAGGAGTACCAGCGCCGGGCCGGCATTACCGAGTCGACGGGGACGACCCTGTCGTGACGGTCACCGTCGCCCCGTCCCCCACAGGCGCGCCCGCCCCGAAGCCGGCGCCGGCCGAGCCGGCGGCCGGCGCCGGCTATCCCGAGCACCCGCCCCGGATGGGGTTCTTCACCGACACGTCAATCTGCATCGGGTGCAAGGCGTGCGAGGTGGCCTGCAAGGAGTGGAACCACGTACCGGAGGACGGCCTGTGCTTCACAGGCATGTCCTATGACAACAGCGGCGGTCTGGGCGCCGACACCTGGCGCCATGTCGCCTTCATCGAGCAGCGCCGGCCGCTGGCGGGCCAGGAGGCCAACCTCGCCCACGCCGGCGGGGGCGACCTGCGCTGGCTGATGGCCTCCGACGTGTGCAAGCACTGCACCGAGGCGGCCTGCCTCGACGTCTGCCCGACGGGCGCCCTGTTCCGCACCGAGTTCTCCACCGTGGTGGTCCAGGAGGACGTGTGCAACGGCTGCGGCTACTGCATTCCGGCCTGCCCCTACGGTGTCATCGACCAGCGCAAGGACGACGGACGCGCCTTCAAGTGCACGCTGTGCTACGACCGGCTCAGGATCGGCATGGAGCCGGCGTGTGCCAAGGCCTGCCCCACCGACTCCATCCAGTTCGGCGCCATCGACGAGCTACGGGCCCGCGCCGAGCGCCGCCTGCAGCAGCTGCAGGGGGCCGGGGTGGGGGAGGCCCGTCTCTACGGCGAGGACCCCGCCGACGGGGTCGGGGGAGCGGGGGCCTTCTTCCTGCTGCTCGACGAGCCCGAGGCCTACGGCCTGCCCCCCGACCCCGTCGTCACCACCAGGGACCTGGCGGCGATGTGGAGGCGGGCGGCGTTGTCGGCCACCGGCATGGCCCTCACCGTGGCGGCGGTGTTCCTCGGCGGGCGCCGGTGAGCAACTCGGAGGTGATCCGCGAGGGCGTGGTGGGAGGCCGCCCGGGCCGCGAGGCGACCGTCGGGGTCAACCAGGCCAACGGCGGCGATCGTCGACGGCGCCGGGGCGAGCGGCCCATGGTCCCGCCGGCCGAGTTCCGCTCCTACTACGGCCAGCCCATCCTCAACCCCCCGGTGTGGGCCGAGCTCGACATCGCCGGCTACCTGTTCCTCGGCGGCCTGGCCGGTGCCTCCAGCCTGATGGCCGGGGCCGCCGCCCTCACCGGGCGCCGGGGGCTGGCCCGGTCGGCCAAGGTCGCCTCCGCCGCCGCCGGGGTGCTCGCCACCGGGGCCCTGGTCCACGACCTGGGCCGTCCCTCGCGCTTCTACAACATGCTGCGGAGCTTCAAGCCGACCTCGCCCATGAGCGTGGGGTCATGGCTGCTGGCCGGGTTCGTGCCCGCTGCCTTAGGGGCCGCCGCCAGTGACGTCACCGGTCGTCTGCCCGGGGTGGGGGTCCTGGCCAGCGGCGTCGCCGCCGGCCTCGGCCCGGCGGTGGCCACCTACACCGCCGTGCTGGTGTCCGACACGGCCGTGCCCGCCTGGCACGAGGGCTGGCGGCACATTCCGGTCCTCTTCGCCGGCTCGGCCCTCACCGCCGCCGGCGGCGTCGGCCTGATCGGAGCGCCGCTCGCCCAGGGCGGCCCACCGCTGGCCCTCGCCGCCGCCGGTGCCGCCGCCGAGCTGGCTGCCGCCCACCGGATGCAGTCCGGCATGGGGGTGGTGGCCGACGCCTACAACAGCGGGCCGGCCCGCCGGATGCTGCGGGCCGGTCAGGCGCTGACGGCGGTCGGCCTGGCCGGCGGTCTGGCCTCCCGTCGACGCAGCCGGCTGGGCAGCGCCGCCTCCGGCCTGGTGCTGCTGGCCGCTTCGGCCTGTGCCCGCTTCGGCATCTTCCGGGCCGGCATGGAGTCGGCCGGGGATCCTCGTTACACGGTGGTGCCCCAGCGGGAGCGCCTCAGCCGGAGGCGTTCCCCGTGAAGTTCCACTGAGCCAGGCGCAGGCTGGGGGAGTGGTTCCAGCCCAGGTGCAGCCCCCCTGGAGCCAGGGCGCCGTCGTCGCCCACCCCGAGCACCTTGCCCGGCCCGAAGGCCGCCACCGGGGACTGGGTGAAGCGCAGGTTGGTGACCGCCCCGCTCACCTTCCCCTCCTCGACCAGGAAGACCCCGTTGCGGGTGAGGCCGGTGACAACCACCGTCTTGGGGTCGAGGACCCGGGCGTACCAGAAGTCACTCACCAGCAGGCCCCGCTCCATCGCCGCCACCAACTCGGCCGCGGGCGAGGGGGTTCCCGACGGCCCGAGGAACAGGTTGCGGGCGACGGCGCCCAGCGACTCGCCCCCGGCCACGGCGTGACCGGTGGTCAGGGCCCCCCCGCCCATGCGGGCGGCGGTGCGGCGGTCGTGGGTGAGGGCGCTCACCACCCCGGCCCGCACCAGGTCCAGTCTGGACTTAGGCGTGCCCTCGACGTCGAAGCCGAAGCCGATGTGGCGGGGGTCGGTGGCGTCGTCCCAGATGGACAGCGCCGGATCGAACTGGCCCTCGCCGACCGAGGCGAAGGACCGGCCCTCGATGACGGCCCGGGCGTTGAAGCCGTAGACGGAGAGGAAGTCCATCATGTAGGCCACGCACCGGGGCTCGAGCACCACCTCATAGCGCCCGGGCGGCATCTCGACCGGGGTGGCGGCCGCCCGGGCCCGTTCTGAGGCCCTTGCCCCGGCCCGGGCGCCGTCGAGGTCCGCCAGCCGGCTGGAGCAGGTCGAGGCGCAGCCGTCGGCCCCGTCGAGGCGGTGGATGCCGTCCACCGCCGCCGTGGTAGCCCGGCCGGCGATGCGATGGCCGAGGGAGTTGGCGAAGACCCGCTCGGCCGCCGAGGTCTCGCAGTAGCCGGCCGCCTCCAGGCCGTCGCCGGCCTCGACGAAGGCGGCGACCACTGCTGCCCGCTCGGCCGGACCGGCCTCGGCGGTGGCCTGGTCGTAGTGGCCGGCGAAGCCGGACGGCTGGGGCGGGCTGAGCCCGGCCCAAGCCGGATCCACCGGGCGCACCTCCGCCGCCGCCAGCGCCGAGTGGACCAGGCGCTCGAGGCCGTCCCCGTCCAGCCGGCTGGTGGTGGCGGCCGCCGTTCGCCCCCCGACCACCACTTCGACGGCGGCGGTGACGGCCTCGTCGCCCACGTTCTGGTGGATGAAGGAGTTGGCGAAGCGGGTCAGGCCGCTGAGACTCCTGGTCACTGTCACCGCCGCCTCGCCCCGGCTCCCGACCAGGTCGAGGATGCGCTCGGCGATCCCGTCGAGGTCGGCGGCGCCGATCTCCGGCCCGGCCCCGCCCGGCCGCTCGTCGCCCAATCTCATCCCCGCACCCCGACCCGCACCCCGCGGAACCGGCAGGGCACCGCCGGGTGGCCGGTGTGGCCGATCTGCATGGGCTGGCCCTTGCCGCAGTTGGGCGTGCCCCAGAAGGTCAGCTCGGCGCTGCCGCCGACCATGTCCATGGACCCCCAGAACTGAGGGCTTATGCCGGTGTAGGTGGGGTTGCGCAGCATGCGGCCGAGCCGGCCGTCCCTGACCTCCCAGGCGATCTCGCATCCGAACTGGAAGTTGAGCCGGCGGTCGTCGATCGACCAGGACCGGTTGGTGTCCATGTAGATGCCTTCGCCCGTCTCGGCGATCATCTGCTCGAGCGAGTGGGGTCCGGGCAGGAGACCGATGTTGGTCATGCGCACCATCGGAATGCGGTCGTGGCCGTCGGCCCGGACCATCCCGCCCGCCGGTATGCCGGCCAGGGCGGCCGAGTCCCGTCCGGAGAGGACGCCGACCCACCGGCCGTCACGCACGATGTCCACGCTGCGGGCAGGCGTGCCTTCGTCGTCGTAGCCGAAGGAGCCGAGGGCGCCGGGCAGGGTGGCGTCCGCCGTGATGTTCATGAGCTCGGAGCCGAAACGGAGGCTGCCCAGCTGCCGGAGGTCGAGCCACGAGGTGCCGGCGAAGGCCGCCTCCCAACCGAGGATCCGGTCCAGCTCGGTGGCGTGGCCGACCGACTCGTGGATCTGCAGGGCCATCTGCTCCGAGCCCAGGATCAGGTCGGTGGTGAGCTCCGGGCAGGCCGGGGCGCTGAGCAGGGCCACCGCCTCCTGACCGACGCGGGCGGCGTTGCCGACCAGGTCGAGACCGTCGACCAGCTCCCAGCCCTGGGTTCCGTACTGGCCCCGGATGCCCGGGTAGGAACGGCGTTGGGTCTCGCTGTCACCCACGGCGGTGGCGGACAACTCGGCGCCGCACTCGCGGATGCGCTGAGAGATCCGGTGTCCCTCGCTGGTGACCAGCCACTTGTCGGTGTCCCAGATGAGGTAGGAGGCCTGGGCGATGCGCGCCCCCTGGTCGCGCGCTGTGGTGGTGGCCGCCACCAACAGGTCCCCCTTGGTGGCGAGCGACACCGACAGCGGATCGATCTGGCAGGTGCTCTCCCAGTGCCCGGTGGCGGGCGGGACCGGGGCCAGCTCGAGCGGTGGCCCCCCGACCCGGGCCGAGGCCCGGGCGGTTTCGGCCGCCCGCTCCCCGGCCGCCCGCACCGAGGCGGCCGACAGCTCGGCGGTGGCGAAGAAGCCCCAGGACGAACCGATGAGCGCCCGCACCCCGACCCCGGCGTTCTCGCCCTGGCGCAGTCCCTCCACCTCACCGTTCTGCACCGACATGGACTCGGCGCGTGTGTGCATCACCCGGGCGTCGGCGTAGCGAGCGCCGGCGGCCAGGGCAGCCTCGACCGCCGACTCGGCTACGTCGAGCATCAGGCCATCCGCCGCTGCCGGCGGTGTTCGGGGACCCCCACCGGCGACAACCTACCGGCTGGCGCCGGCGGCCGGTCCCTTCAGGGCAGCTCGGTCAACGGCGCCAGCCGGTCGAGGGGGAAGGGCGACTGCGCCAGCGGGCGCACCGCCAGCGACAGCAGCAGCAATGGGCTGTCGTCGCCCGCGGACCGGTTGAGATGCGCAGCCCCGCAGCCGGTGCAGCGGTGGACGAGCACCCACTCGCCCCGGCCCCGCACCGCCACCGCAACCGGTTCCATGGCCGCGCCGCAGTCGGCGGAGCGGTCACCCGGTCGGTCGTCGAGATGGCGGCTCCACAGGCATGACGGGCAGTGGTTCCGGTGGGCCGTACCAGGAGCCGAGGTCGGTACGTCGAGGCCGCAGTGGCGGCAGCGGAAGGAATCACCCTGGCGTCGGCGGACGCCCTGGCGCTGATGGCGGGTCAAGGAAACCTCCGGTAGGCGAAGACCGTTCTTCAAACGGCGTCGCGCCCGGGGTTGGCCTCCTCCTAGCGGCGACCTCGACCGGTCAGGGCACGCGACGCGACGACCTTCGCCTCTGCAGTCATCGGTCACCTCCTCACCGGTGTCGCCGGCTCCGAGCCGGCTGAGCCAGTCGAGCAGCGGAGCCGGCGGCCGGCAAGCGAATTGGCCCCGAGGCGGGCTCAGCGCGGGTAGAGGATCAGCTGGGTGCACCGGTAGGCGGCCATGGGGCGCCCGGTGGTCTGGTTGCGCACGGTGGCGTCCCACACCTGGGTGGTCGACCCGAGGTGCAGGGGGCTAGCCCGGCCGATCACCTCCTCGCCCTCGCGGGCGCTGGAGAGGAAGTTGGCCTTGGCTTCCACGGTGGTGAAGCTGGCCGCGTTCTCGGGCCAGTGGCGGCTCACCCCGAAGGCGCACAGGGCGTCGGCGATGGCGATGACCACGGGCGCCCAGAGGTAGCCGGTGCCGGCGATGAGCTCGTGCCGCACGACCAGGCGGGCCACGCTGTCCTGTTCGTCTTCGCCTTCGACCACCTCGATGCCCAGCATGCGCAGCAGGTTGTTGGCGTCGTAGGGGGCGGGCATGGACGCCGACGGTACTCGGGCGACGCCGGCCGGCCCCAGCTCATTTGTCGCCTACATGACCCAGCGGCGCTTGCCCTCGCCAGGCAGCAGCCGGCCGAAGCGCAGCCCGGGGAAGTGGGCGGCGACCGCCGGGACACCGCTTCCCTCCAGCTCGCGGTTGAGGGCCAGCCGGGTCCGGCGGGCCAGGGCCGGATCCATGTCGAACATGCTGGCCCACTCGTCATCGACCAGCTCGATGGGGCAGTGCACCACGTCGCCCAGCAGCATTGCCCGCTCCGTGCCCGAGGAGATCACCAGCACCGTAGAGCCGGGCGTATGGCCCGGGGCGGCCATGGCATCGATGCCGGGCAGGAGGACCCCGTCGTCGTCCCAGGTGCTGAACCGATCTGTCGCCGCCTCCAGCAGTTGGGCCTCGTCACCGGGCTCGCTGACCATGAAGTGGTCCCAGTCGGCCTGGGCGCATCGGTACTCGGCGTTGGGGAACACGGCCCGGCCTTCGGCGGTGGCCCAGCCGATGTGGTCGAAGTGGAGGTGGGTGAACAGCACGTCGGTCACCTCGGCCGGCGTCACCCCCAGGGCGGCGAGCTCGTCCAGGAAGGCCCCGCCCTGGATCCCGAGGAACTGGCGGGGCCCCAGGCCGAGGTCCACCAGGGCCGTCCGGTCGCCCGTGCGGACGAGGAAGCCGCCCATCGAGAAACCGAGCAGGCCGTCCTCGTCCAGCAGGTCCCGGTGCACCTCCCACTGTTCCGGGGTGGTGCCCCGGAAGCTGAGGGTGGGCTGGAAGCGGCCCTCCCCGTCCATTACCCCGTCGACCCTGATGTCGCCGATGCGGACCGGCTCAACTTGGCGCATGCCGCGACGGTAACCGCCGGTAGGTTGGCGCGGTGGCGGCCACCGACCTGCCGGCCGACGAGGAGCGCTGGAACCACAACATCGCCTACCACCGGATCGTCTTCGCCTCGGTGCCTGCGGGGGCGGTGCGGGCCCTCGACGTCGGCTGTGGGGAGGGGATCCTGGCGCGCCGGCTGCGTCGGGTCGTGCCCCAGGTGGTGGGTCTCGACCATGACGGGGAGGCGCTGGCGCTGGCCCGGGCCCAGGCCGTCCCCGCCGGGGTGAGCTACGTGCAGGGCGACATCCGACACCCGCCGTTCCCACCGGGCTCGTTCGATCTGGTGGCTTCGGTGGCCGTCATCCACCACCTCTACGAAGAGGAGGCTCTGGCCCGCATGGCCGAACTGCTGCGCCCCGGCGGCACCCTGGTGGTGGTCGGGCTGGCCCGCAGCCGGCGGCCGAGCGACCTCCTTATCGACGTGGCGGCGGTGCTGGACCACCGCGTCGTGCACGCCGGCCGCCCGGTCTGGCAGAGCCCGGCGCCGGTGCTCTGGCCCCCGCCGAGCAGCTACTCGCAGGTTGCCCGGATATCCGCCCGGGTGCTGCCCGGTCGCCGGTTCCGCCGTCGGTTGCTGTGGCGGTACAGCCTGGTATGGGAGAGGCCCGACGTCGTGGTCGGGCCCTGAGGACACCGGTACCGAGTCTCAGCCAGGTCCGGTGACCGCGCTGCGGTGACGCCAGGCCGGTGGCCGGCGGGTGACCGCAGGCGCTTCAGGGGACCACGAGGATCTTGGCGTGGCGGTCTGGGGAGCCCAGCTCCTCGAAGGCACCGGGCAGTCCCTCGAGGGGGACCTCGCCGGTGATGAGGGGGGCCACGTCGAGGCGGCCGTCGGCGATGGCGGTCAGCGTGCCGGCGAACTCGTGGGGCTCGTAGCCGAGCACGAACTGCACCGCCAGCTCCTTGGCGATGCCCCAGAACGGGGTGATGCGGTCCGGCTCCATGCAGACCCCGACCACCACCACCCGGCTGTGGCGGGGGGCGTCCCTCATGGCGTCGTCGATCATGCCAGGCACCCCGACGGCCTCGAAGACCACAGGAGTGCGTCCGTTGCCCAGCCGGGCCCAGGCGTCGAAGGCGGGCTCCTCGCCGGGGTCGACGACCTCATGGGCTCCCATCACCCCGGCCAGGCGTCGGCGCATGGCCGAGTAGTCGGTGGCGACTATCGGCTCAGCCCCGGCCAGGCGCAGGGCGGCGATGACGGCCAGGCCGACCGGCCCGGAGCCCAGCACGATGGCCCCCTCGCCGGCCTTGATGCCGGAGCGGTTGACGGCGTGCAGGCCCACGGCCATCGGCTCGGTCAGGGCGACCAGTCGGGGGTCGAGGCCGCCCGGGGCCTGCACCAGCAGCGGGGCGGAGAGGAGCATCCGCTCGCTGTAGCCGGCCGGCAGGTCGTTGCTGTAGGCGAGGTCCCGCACCCCGGCCATGGTCAGCATCACGGGCATCGAGGTGACCACCGAGCCAGGCGCCGGGCCCACGGTGTCCGGGCCGTAGTCGAGGACCTCGGCGGCGAACTCGTGGCCCATGAAAACGTCGCGGGCCGGGTCGGGCGGGGTGAGACCTCCCACCTCCGGCATGCCCCGCATCTCCTGACCGAGCCGCAGCATGGTGGCGCCGTGGCGGGCGAAGTGCAGGTCGGACCCGCATATGCCGCAGGCCTTCACCTGCACCAGAACCTGGCCGAAGGCCGGCTCCGGATCGGGGACGTCGCCCCGCACCACCATCCGGCCGTCCCGCAGCACCGCTGATCTCAATGGACCTCCTCGGGGTCAGGCCCCGCTGCCCCGGTCGGCTGGATGCCGGCCAGGAACTCCAGCAGGGCGGTGTTGACGGCCGTCGGGGCCTCCTGCTGGACCCAGTGGCCGGCACCGGGGATCAGGACGGTGCCCCGGTGGTCGAGCAGGTGACCGTCCATCACCGACGGGGGACTCATCACCAGCACGGGGTCGTCGGCGCCGCCGATGAAGAGGGAGGGCACCGTCACCTTGGCGTCGGACAGCTCCGGGGTCATCTCCCAGTTGCGGTCCAGGTTGCGGTACCAGTTGAGTCCCCCGGTGAAGCCGGTCCGGCTGAACTCGTCGGAGTAGTGGTCGAGCTCGGCCTGGGTGAGCCAGCCGGGCAGCGCCTCGGGCTCCTGCATCCTCTCGACGAAGCCCCGCCCGTCGTCGGCCATGGCAGTCTCATCAAGCGCTCCGGCCCGGGGGGCGGCGGCGAGGAGCCGGCGCATGGTCGTGGCCGGATCGCGCCCCAGCTCGGCATCGGCCACCCCTGGCTCCTGGAAGTAGACGATGTAGAAGAACGACGAGCCGAACACCTGGCGCATCAGCTGCACGGGAGGCAGCGGCGATCGGGGCAGGAAGGGGACGCTCATCCCGACCACGGCGGCGACGCGCTCGGGGTGAAGCAGCGCCATGTTCCACGCCACGATCGAGCCCCAGTCGTGGCCGACGAACACGGCTCTGTCCTCGCCGATGTCGTCGAGCAGTCCCACCAGGTCGCCGGTGAGATGCAGGATGTCGTAGTCCTCCACCGCCGCCGGGCGAGAGGAGCCGCCGTAGCCCCGCTGGTCGGGGGCGACCACCCGGAAGCCAGCCTCGGCGAGGAAGGGGATCTGGTGCCGCCACGAGTAGGCCAGCTCGGGGAAGCCGTGGGCCAGCACCACCAGCGGCCCCTCGCCGGCCTCGGTGACCCTCAGCTCGACCCCGTTGGTGGCCACCGTGCGCTGCCTGATGCTCACCGGGCCGCCCCCTCCATCTGCCCGAGGGCCGCAAGCAACTCCTGACGGGTCGGCCCTTCGGCCGCCGGGGTGGGGTAGGCGTCGGGGTTGGCCATGACCTCGGCCGCCCTCACCGTGTAGCTCGGATCGGCCATCAGCTCGGCCGGGGTCGCCAGCAGGTTCCACAGCCGTGCCATCCCCCGCCCGAGGACCGGGTCGGTCGCCGCCGCCGCCAGCACCGCCCCGATCGCCCGGCGCTGGGCATCGTCGCCCCCGGTGGGCAGGCCGGCCGGGTCGGCCCCCATGCGGTCCATCTCCACCGACAGGTGGAACCAGGGCTCCACCTCGGTGGCGCAGTCCCGCTCGTAGCGGCGGGACCGGGCTTCGTGATCTCCTGGGTGGGCAGCCATGGCCTCGGCGAGGAGACGGGCCTGCACCACCGCCAGCGAGCAGCCCCGCCCGTACAGGGGGTTGGTGCAGGTGTGGGCGTCCCCGACGGCATGGAATCCGTGGACCAGGGGCGAGCCGTCGTCGGCGGCGAACCGGCGGAGGCGGTTGAGCAGGCCGGCCATCGGCCTGACCCCTCCGAGCGGCTCCAGGGGCCCGTGGGCGAAGAACTGGTCCGGACCGGGCAGCAGCCTGCAGGCGTGCTCGAAGCCGTCCGGGTCCGACAGGGCGGTGCGGAGCGCGACGTCGTCGGGCCGGATGGCGAGGGTGACGGACAGGGTGCCGGCGTCGCCGGGCACGCCCAGGTACTTCACGAAGCCCAGGTCCCCGCCGAGCTTGGGGTCCATGGTCCCGCCGAAGCCGGCCGGCAGGCGGTACCAGCGGGTCAGGTACATGAGGCCGCTCTCGTGCACGGTCTCCGGCACGGTCACCCCGCACCGGGCCAGCCACTCGGGGACCGGCCCCCGCCGGCCGGTGGCGCCGACAACCAGGTCAGCCGGAAGGGTCTCGCCGTCGGCCAGCCGGACGCCGGTGACGACCGGTACACCTGCGGCGCCCGGTTCGGCGATCAACCCGGCGACCGCCCGATCGGTTCCGAAGCTGACGGACGGCTCGGCCGCCACCGCCCGCCGCAGCACCCACTCGAAGGTGGTGCGCCGCACGACCACGACGGCCAGGTCCTCGTCGCCGGGACGGGGCTCACCCAGGTTGGAGGTGAGGGGCAGGGTGTGGCAGCCGGCGTCCATGAGGGCTTCGAGCACGTCGGGGAAGAGCCGGCGCAGCTCGACCCGGATGCGGGCGAGGAACCCGTGGGTCTGGTGGACCTGGGGCGCGCCTCGGCGGGAGGCTAGGAAGGCCTCCTCGGCGTCGGCGGCCGGCGGCAGCGGATCGCGCTCCAGGAGGATGACCCGATGGCCCGAGCGCCCCAGCGCCAGCGCCGTGGCCAGCCCGGCTACACCTCCGCCCACGACGACTACCTCGCTCACCGTTCCTCCTGACGGGGTCAGCTCCGCCGGTGCCCGGGGACGCAGCGCCCTGCCGGTCCGGCCGACACTACGGGACCTGCCCGTTGGCACACGAACCCGTGGCCGGCCGGGGGACGGCGTTGATCAGGCCGGGGATGGATCAGGCCGGGGCGCTCAGATGTCGGCCGAGGCGGCCTCGGGGGGAGCCCCGCGCACTGGCAGGGTGTCGAAGATCGCCGGTGGGGTCCGCCAGGCGGGCTCCGGCTGACCTGACCTGGCGGCGACGACCGCCCGCCACACCCGCTCCGAGGTGCACGGCATGTCGATGTGTGCCACCCCTAGGTGGCTCAGGGCGTCGACCACCGCGTTCTGCACCGCCGGCGTGCTCCCAATGGTCCCCGACTCGCCGATGCCCTTGGCGCCGAGGGGATTCAGCGGCGTGGGCGTCTCGGTGTTGGCCGCCTCGAAGCTGGGCAGCTCCGCCGCGCTGGGCATGCCGTAGTCGGCCAGGGTGGTGGTCACCGGGTTGCCGTCCTGGTCGTAGACGAACTGCTCCCACAGCGCCTGGGCCATCCCCTGGGCGATACCCCCGTGCTGCTGTCCCGCCACGATGAGCGGGTTGAGGATCCGGCCGCAGTCGTCCACCGCCACGTGGCGCAGGGGCCGCACCTGACCGGTGTCGGTGTCCACCTCCACCACCGAGGCGTGGGCACCGAACGGGAAGGTGGCGCCGGCCTGCTCGAAGTCGAGGGCCGCCGCCAGCGGGTCGCCGTCCTCGTCGGCGGCCTGGGCCAGCCGGGGCCATTCGATGGCGGTGGCGGGGACGCCGGCCACCCCGACCCGTCCGTCCTCATGGACCACGATGTCGGCGGGATCCGCCTCCAGCAGGCGGGCAGCGGTGTTGCGGGCCTTCTGGAGGACGGCCTCGGTCGCCTGCCGAACGGCGCTTCCCCCCAGCTGAAGCGATCGTGAGCCCCCGGTCCCCCCGCCTCGGGGCACGGCGGCGGTGTCGGACTGCACGAAGCGGATGCGTTCGATCGGGATCCGGAGCATGTCCGCCACGATCATGGAGAACGAGGTGGCGTGGCCCTGGCCGTGGGCCGAGGTCCCGACATGGATGGTGGCCGATCCGTCGTGGTGCACCTCGACCGAGGCGTACTCGCCCGCCCCTCCGCCGGCGGTGACCTCCACATAGGTCGCCAGGCCGATACCGAGCTGGAGGGACTGGCCCGACTGGCGACGGCGCTCCTGCTCGGCCCGCACCTGCGGGTAGTCGACCATGCGGACCGCCTCGTCCAGGGCCCGCTGGTAGTCACCGACGTCGTAGGTGGTGCCCATGACAGTGGTGTAGGGGAACTGGTCGGGCGTTATGAGATTGCGGCTGCGCAGCTCCACGGGGTCGATGCCCAGCTGGTCGGCGGCCATGTCCATGATCCGTTCGAGGAAGGCGGCCGCCTCCGGTCGGCCCGCTCCTCGGAACGCCCCCACGGGGGTGGTGTTGGTGAGGGCGACGGCGACGTCGTAGCGGATCCGCGGGATGCGGTAGACGCCCTGGGCCATGTTTCGGGTGGGCCCCATCGCCAGCGCCCCGCCGAAGCCGGCGTAGGCGCCGGCGTCGCTGATCACCCGGCAGCGCATGCCGCTGATGCGGGCGTCCTCGTCGAATCCCATCTCGATGTACTGCACCTGGGCCCGCCCGTGCGGCATCGCCACCAGGTTCTCCGAGCGTGACTCGACCCATTTGACCGGCACCTCGAGCCGCCGGGCCAGCGCTATGGCCACCATGTGCTCGGCCGCCATGCCGGCCTTGGCCCCGAAGGCACCGCCCACGTGGGGCGCCACGACCCTCATCTCACCGCGGTGGTAGCCGAAGGCCCTGGACGCCATGCGCACGAACAGGTGCGGCATCTGGGTGGCGACGTAGACGGTGATCAGGGCATCGGTGCCTTCGCCGCCGGGCACCACGGCGATGGCGTTGCCCTCCATCGGCAGCACGGCCACCCGCTGGTTCTCGAAGCGTCCCCTCACCACCACCTCGGCGTCGGCCAGCGGGTCGGGGCCGTCGGGATCGCGGCTGCCCGCGGCCAGGTTGCTGCCGAGCTCCTCGAACTGCAACGGGGCGCCCGGAGCGAGGGCCGCCTCCGGATCGGTGACGGAATCGAGCGGGTCGTAGTCGACGATGACCGCCTCGGCGGCGTCCTCGCCGGCGGCGCGGCTCTCGGCGAGCACCGCCGCCACCGGCTCGCCCACGAACCGGACCTTGTCGGTTGCCAACGGCGGCCGGGCGCAGGCGTCGTTCAGGCTCATGAACCCCTGGAAGGCGGGGAGGTCGAGCTCGGCGGCGCTGAACACCCCCACCACGCCGGGCATGGAGGCCGCTGCCGAGGTGTCTATCTCCCGCAGCCGGGCATGGGGAAGAGTCGAACGGACGAACACGAGGTGCAGGGCGCCGGATATGGGCAGGTTGTCGACGAAGGTCGACCTGCCCACCAGCAGGTCGGGATCCTCGACTCGGGGGACGGCGTTGCCGAGGAGGGAGCCGGGCATGGCGACACTGTAGGAGGGCTCAGCGTCCCGCGCCGAGGTCCCACATGGCCTCGAGGTCGTGGCGGCTGTGGGCCTCGAAGGCGATCATGGTACGGGTGGCCCTGATGCCCCCTGAGGTGGCGATGCGCTTGGTCACCACCTCGGCCAGCCCCTCGTGGTGGCGGACCCGAACGACGGCCACGATGTCGGCTGACTCGCCCGCGACCGAGTAGACCTCGGCGACACCCTCGGTGCCGGCCAGCTCCTCGGCCAGTGCTGCTATGCGGGCCGGCTCCGCCTCGATCAGTACGAAAGCGTGCAGCATCGCCCTCACGCTACCGCCGCCCCCGGCCCCGGCTATCCGGACCTGCCGGTGGCCCCGGTAACCGCCCGGTGGCTACGGTCCGCTGGTGCGGATCCTCCTCACCCGGCCGGCCTACGACCGTTTCTGGCCCGAGGTGGCCGAGGTGACCGACCAGGCGGTGATCGTGGAGGAAGACGGCGGCCTCTCCGGCGGCGGGGGGGAGCAGATCGCGCTCGACTCCGCCGATGTCGAGGTTGCCTGGGGGACCTCCGACCTCTACCACCGGGGCGCCCCACTGCGACCGTTCTTCGGTCTGCTGAGACGCGCGCCGACCCTGCGCTGGTTCCAGTCGCCGGCGGCCGGCTTCGACGACCGCGTCTTTGGCGAGCTGGCCGGCAGAGGAGTGCGGGTGACGAACGCCCACGTCAACGGCATACCTATCGCCGAGTTCGTAATCCGCTCGGTGTTGGACCACTTCCAGGACGCCCGTGCCTGGCGGCGGGCCCAGGCCGAGCACCGGTGGGAGACCCATGACTACCGCGAGGTCTACGGCACGACCTGGCTGGTGATCGGCCTGGGGTCCATCGGCGGCGGGGTCGCCCGGCGGGCGTCCGCTTTCGGCGCCACGGTCATAGGCTGCCGCCGCCACCCCGGTGATGGCGACCCGACCCACCGAACGGTCGCGCCGCCGGAGCTGAGGGGCGTCCTCGGCTCGGCCGATGTGGTCGTGCTGGCCCTTCCTGCCACCGCCGCTACCACCGGGTTGGTCGACGCCGGCTTCCTCGCCTCCATGAAGGAGCGCTCGGTCCTGGTCAATGTCGCCCGCGGCGCCCTGGTGGACGAGGCCGCGCTGCTGGCAGCGCTCGAGTGGGGAAGGCCGGAGGCGGCCGTGCTCGACGTGTTCCAGCGGGAGCCGCTGCCGCCCGATCACCCGTTCTGGGACCACCCACGGGTCACCGTCACGGCCCACAACGCCGCCGGAGGCACCGGCCGCTACCTCCGCCAGGCCGAGCTGTTCGCCGCCAACCTGGCCCGCTACCGCGTGGGCGAGGACCTAGTCAACGACGTGACCGCTCTCATCCTCGTCGAGCAGTCATGACGGTCACAGCAGGCCCTGGGTCAGTCCCCCGTCGACGTTGACCGCCGCCCCGGTCATGAAGGCGGCGGCATCCGAACAGAGGAAGGCGACGATACGGCCGAACCGGTCGGGGTCGCCCATGGGGCCGCCACCGCCGAGCTGACGCATCCGGTCGGTGGCGTGGGGCCCGGGGCAGGCGAGGTTGAGGGTGATTCCTTCGGCGAAGAGCTCAGGTGACGCCGTCTTGACCCAGGCCCACAAGCCGGTGCGGGCGACGTTTGACAGGGCCAGGGTGGGAATGGGCTGCTTGATGCTGTAGGAGGTGATACAGCAGATCCGTCCCCATCCTGCCGTCCTCAGATGAGGTCGGGCCTCCCTCACCAGCCGCACGGCCGACAACAGGTTGGCGTCGACGGCGTGATGTATCGACTCGTCCGACAGCTCCAGAGCGCGCCCCGGCGGCGGCCCGCCGTTGTTGGCTACCACGACGTGCAGTGCACCGAAACGTTCGACCGTCTGCTCCACCACTAGTCGTGGGGTGTCCTGATCGGACATGTCGGCCGCAATGGCGTGCACCGGGCCGGGCAGGTCGGCCCGGGCGCGCTCGAGGGCGCTCTGGTCGCGTGAGGTTATGACCACGTTGGCACCTTCCTCCGCCAGCGCCTTGGCGGAGGAGAATCCCAGCCCCCTTGACGACGCTGTCACCAGCGCCACCCGTCCGCGCAGGCCCAGCTCCATCCAGCGGCTCCTTCTGGCAGCCGGCTTCCTGGCCGACGCCGACCCAGTGACGCGACGATAGCGACCTGCTGACAGACAGCAAATTGCTCCTACCGTGCTGCGGCCATATCAGCTGGACTACATTGTGAGTTGGCATCATCACGTCGCCTGCGCTAAGGATTGAATTTCCAGAGTCCTGGCATGCTGGCCAGGCAGGGAATCGTCTCTTTACACCCCCCCATTGTCCGAGTGTCGCTACCCGGAAGTAGGTACTCTCGTGTCGAAGGATCTGACCGCCCGTAGTCGCATAATTGCTCACCTCTCCACCAACGGTGCGATCGTCGATGACGGCGGACGGGCCACAGCTGTCCTCAAGGACGCGGTCGACTACGACGGCTCATCGCTGGCCTTCATTCAGCTGGTTTCGGCCATGGAGCGCGCCGGTCAGATCCGCCGCGAAGTTCGCGGAAAGCGCACTTATCGGATCGAGGCGGCCGACGTGTCCGGCTTTGAGTCCGAGGATGTATTCAGCGCCGGTGACGGCGATGGGCGAGGCGAGGAGCAGGCTGTCCCGTCCGCAGCGTCCGCACCGTCCGCACCGGCAGCGCCGTCCGAGTTCGACTACGACGAGTTGGCCGGAGCGCTGCTGGCCCGGGTCAGCCGGGTGCTGTCCGAGCCTCCGGCGCGCGAGAGCGGAGATCGTCCCATCCTCCGCCGCAAGCTGGACCAGCTCGGCTCCCGGGTGACCGAGCTCGAGCGCCAGCTGGCCCGCACCCGCGCCGATCGCGACGCGGTCGCGTCCGAGCGCGACGAGCTGCGGCGCCAGCTGGACGCGGCATCGCACAACCTGAGCCTTCTCACCGAGCGCTTGGGCAACCAGCGTCGGCCCACCGGGGGGGCGTCATCGCGGCTGGACTCCGAGGAGCGGGCCCTGTTGTACCGGCTGAGTCGCGACCGGCGCGACGAGGCCAGCTAGGTCGCCGCTACTCGGTGGTGAGGCTCAGGCGGTAAGGGGCGCTGGCGGGCTGGAGGATCTGGCTCCGTCCGGAGTGGCTCACAACGACCGAAGCGCCGCCAGCTCCCAGTTGCACGGTGATGCTCTGGCGGGCCGTGGCCCGGGCGGAGCTGCCCGGGTTCAGGACCCCGGCGTAGACCGTCTTCCCGTCGGCGTCGATGCTGAGCCAGCAGGGACGGCTGCTGTCGGTGACGCTCACGGCGAAGCCGGGCCCCGGCACGCGGTAGCTGGCCGAGCCCCACTGCTGCCCAGTGGCCAACAACAGGCCCGGGGCCGGCGCTGTCGCCTGGTTGGTTCCGCTCGCGACCGCACGGTGCAGGACCCCCGCCTGGGCAGCCAGCACTCCGCCTCCGGTCACGACGACGGCGGTCGCCGCCGCCACCACGGCGGTGCGCAGGCCCCGTCCGGAGCGAGTGGAGCGGGCGGGCGTGGTCGGTGCGGGTGCCCGGTCGAGAGCGCGGGCGCGACAGGTCGGGCACTCCGGCGCTGACCGATCCATGTGGTCCGGCCCGGCAGGGCCGGTCGCCGGGCGGAGCGGCTCCATGCGCCCGGTGCGCGGATCCTCGTGGCGAGTTACTGCCGGAACCGGCACGGTGGGCTCGCCGTCCAGGGGCGGCTCCGGCCGGACCGTGCCAACCGGTGCCAACTGGGTGGTGACGGGATCGGTCGTGAGGCTCACACGGGATTGATCTCCCGAACCACCATTCTCCTAACCCAACCAGGCGTGGCGCGACCGCAGAGCGGCGCAGCACGATGCAGGGGTTTGCGGCGGGTGCGCCACCCGTCGGAGCCGGGCATGGGGCCGATACCGTGAGGGCGTGCTTGCTGCCTTCTCAGTCACTCCCATCGGCGCCGGCGGGTCGGTGGGTGACGCCGTCGCCGAAGCCGTCAGGTTGGTCCGGGCCAGCGGCCTGCCCAACGAGACCAACGCCATGTTCACCAACGTGGAGGGTGAGTGGGACGAGGTGATGGACCTCATCCGGAACTGCGTCGAGGTGGTGGCGGCCGGTGCCGGTCGGGCCAGCGCGGTGATCAAGATCGACTATCGGCCGGGCACCACCGGGGCCATGGTCACCAAGGTCACCTCGCTGGAGCGGCGCCTGGCCGACGGCGGCGCTGCGGTCTGAGTTCGACGGCTAGGCCCGGCGCAGCCGGGCCCGGTACACCTCTGTGCGGTCCCGGGCCGCCATGCCCAGGGCCTTTCCGAAGGTGACGGCCGTGGTCGGGAGCGACTTCAGGAACGACGGGTCCAGGAAGCCCCCGGCCTTGTCGTCGAAGATCCCGTGCGCCCCGTAGTCGTCGTTGACGTCTACGGGTTCGAACAGGTTCACCGGGCGGTCGGTCCCGCTGTCGCGCTCGGTGAGCTGGGTGTCCCACGCCCCGATGGCGGCGTACTGGTTGCCGACGCCGGGCATGACCTTCGACGCCGCTACGAGGAGCTTGTTCCACGAGCCGATGATCTTGCTCCGCCGGCCGTCGAGGGCGGTGTCGACGATGAACCTGGCGCACACCTCGGACTGGTAGATCGGCGGCACCGGCTGGGGGTGGCGGTTGAACACGCTCTTGCACCAGCCGAACTGGGGAGTGTTCACCGCCGGCAGGTGAACCATGCTCAGACGGACCCGGCTGCCTTCGTGGATCAGTTCGGCCCGCACCGACTCGAAGAAGCCGCGGCAGGCGAACTTCGACGAGCAGTAGGCCGACTGCAACGGGATCCCAAGAAAGGCGAGGGCGGAGCCGACGTTGACGATGGCGCCGGCGTCACGGGGCTTCATGCGCTCCAGCGCCGCCCGGGTCCCCCAGACCTGCCCGAGGAAGGTCACCTCCACCGCCCGGCGAAACTCGTCCGGCGCGATGTCTGAGAACGGGGCGAACGCCGTGGTCATGGCGTCGTTCACCCACACGGCGATCGGGCCCAGCTCCTCCTCGGCGGTGCCGGCGGCAGCGTCGACCTGGTCCCAGTGCGACACGTCGGCGGGCACCACCAGCGCCCGGCCGCCGCGGGCCTCGACCTCCTTGGCCGCGGCCTCCAAGCCGGTCCGGCCCCGGCTCACCAGGGCAACGTCGAACCCCCGTTCAGCCAGGGCGACCGCAGTGGCCCTTCCGACCCCCGCCGACGCACCCGTCACCACTGCCACCGCCATGCCGTCTGGGGTACCCGGCTGATCGTCGGGTAAACGGGCCGGTCGCAGCAGGGAGCCGGGAACTGGGTAGGACAGGGCTGGTGCACAGAGCTGGCGGGCGGTCGGCTGATGGGCGGTCCGCTGGTGGGCGGTCCGCTGGTGGGGTGGTCGGCCGCCGGGCCCGGCGGACGGCGCGACGAGACTGCGCTGCGGGAAGTCCCGGCGGCAGGGACACCGGGCAGTAGGGGACCGAGGACGGAGACAGGGAGGGCGGCCATGGTCAGGACCTCGATCCCGGTCACCGAAGTGGTGGCCCGGGCCTACACCGTGCCAACCGAGGTGCCGGAGTCCGACGGCACCCTCGAGTGGGACGCCACCACCGTGGTCGTGGTCGAGGCCAGAGCAGGCGGCCTGACCGGCATCGGCTACAGCTACACCGACGCCGGGGCCGTCTCGCTGGTCGCGTCGAAGCTGGCCCCGGTGGTGGAGGGCCACGACGCCCTCGACGTAGCGGCGGCATGGGCGAGGATGGTCGACGCCTTGCGCAACGTGGGCCGGGTAGGCGTTGGCGCCACCGCCCTGTCGGCAGTGGACGTGGCGCTGTGGGACCTCAAGGCCCGCCTGCTCGACGTGCCGGCGGCGGTGGCCCTCGACGCCTGCCGGGCCGAGGTCCCGATCTACGGAAGCGGCGGCTTCTGCTCCTACAGCCCTGCCCAGTTGCACGACCAGCTGGCCGGCTGGGTCGGGGCCGGCATCCCCCGGGTGAAGATCAAGGTCGGCCGCCGCCCGGCGGAGGACCCCGAGCGGCTGGCCACCGCCCGCAAGGCGGTGGGCGATGACACCGCCCTTTACGTGGACGCCAATGGGGCCTTCAGCCCCCGCCAGGCCATGGCAGAGGCCAACGTGTACGCCGACTTCGCCGTCGGCTGGTTCGAGGAGCCGGTCTCCTCCGACGACCTGGCCGGCCTGGCCGCCGTCAGGCGGGGGGCGCCGACGGGAATCGACGTGGCCGCCGGCGAGTACGGCTACACCGCCGAGTACTTCGCCGCCATGCTGGCCGCGGGGGCGGTGGACTGCCTGCAGGCCGACGTCACGAGGTGCGGGGGCTTCACCGGCTTCCTGAAGGTCGCCGCTCTGTGCGACGCCGCCCACATAGACCTGTCGGCCCACTGCGCCCCCCAGATCAGCGCCCACGCCTGCACGGCTGTGTGGCACCTGCGCCACCTCGAGTACTTCCACGACCACGTGCGCATAGAGTCCCTCTTCTTCGACGGCGTGCTCGAACCGGCCGAAGGGGGGGTGCTGGTGCCCGACCGGACCCGGCCCGGCCTCGGGCTCGACCTTCGCCGAGGTGACATCGAGCGCTTTGCGGTGGGCTGAGCGGCTCCTCCGCCGCCGGTAGCGTGGCGCACGGTCAGGCCGGAGGGGGCGCCGCCATGGGCTACGAGGACATCACCGTCGAGCGCACCGGCGAGGTAGAGGTCCTCACTCTGCGCCGGCCAGAGGTGCGCAACGCCCTGCGGTGGCGGACCTACGAGGAGCTGGAGAGGGCGGTGCGGCAGACCACGGCGCGGGCGCTGGTGGTCACCGGTGCCGACCCTGCCTCCTGCTCCGGCGACGACGTGCGCGCGGTCATGGGCTCGGGCGACGGCGCCACCACCGTCGAGCCCCGGCTCACCCCGGCGGCCCAGGCCCTCCTGGCCACCGACGTGCCGGTGATCGCCGCCGTCAACGGCGCCGCCGTCGGCTGGGGGATGGAGCTGGCCCTGATGGCCGACATCAGGGTGGCATCGGACAGGGCCCGCTTCGGGGAGCTCTTCGTGCTGCGCGGGCTGGTGAGCGACGTGGCCGGCATCGCCCGGCTGGCCCAGCTGGTGGGGCGGGAGACGGCCGCCGAGCTGTTGATGACCGGCGAGGTCATCGACGCCGCCCGCGCCCTCGAGCTGCGGCTGGTGAGCCGGGTGGTCCCCCACGAGGAGCTGCTCCCCACCGCCACCGCCCTGGCCGAGCGCATCGCCGCCAACCCGCCGCTGGCGGTGGCGCGGATCAAGGCCGGCCTGCGCCGGGCCCTCGATCCCGACTGGGAGGAGCTAGGCCGGTGGGTCAGCATGAGCCTGGGCGAGCTGTTCCGCACCCAGGACCACCGCGAGGGCGTGGCCGCCTTCCTCGAGAAGCGCACCCCCCGCTTCGTCGGTCGCTGAGCGTCAGCTCCCCCCGGCGGGGAGGGGCCGGGCGAGGCGGGCGATGGCGTTGAAGGCGGCCGCCGCCGCCGGGCTCCCGCCGCGCCGGTCCAGGTTGGTCACGGCAATGGGGGCGAGAGGGCTGTCCCACAGCCGGGCCTTGGCCTCCAGCGCCCCCACGTAGCCGACGGGCAGCCCGATCACCGCCGCCGGCCGCACCCGCCCGTCAGCATGGAGGTCCAGGAGGGCCGCCAGGGCGGTGGGTGCGTTGCCGATGACGAAGACGGCCCCGTCGGGGTGGCGGTCGGCGGCCAGGCGCATGGCGGCGGCGCTGCGGGTGTCGCCCGGTGCGGCTACGGGCACCTCGTCCAGCAGGCAAAGCGGGGCATGGGAAGGTCCCAACCCGCTGGCGATGCCGGCCACCACCATGCGGGCGTCGCATATCACCGCCGCTCCCTCCTGAAGGGCGACCGACGCCCCGCTCACCGCCCGGGCCCCGACCCTCATGGTGGCGGCGAAGGACTCGTCGGCGGTGGCGTGGATGACCCGGGCGACCACGGCCCGCTCCTGGGGAGCCCAACCGGACAGGTCGACCCGGGCCTCCAGGATGCGGAAGCTCTCGGCTTCTATGGGGTGCACCGCCGGCCGCTGGGCGCTGACCGGTTGGTCATCGGTGCTCACCGGGGTCCCACCGCCTCGGTGATGGCGTCGACCGGGCAGACCTCTATGCAGGCCAGGCAGGCGGTGCACAGCCGGTCCCTGACCGCAGGCCGGCGGGGAGCCGGTGCCAGGGCGCCGGTCGGGCAGGTGGCCAGGCACGAACCGCAGGCCGTGCATGACTCCGCCACCACCACGGTCCCCCGTGCCACCACCACGGTCATCGGCCCGCCCCGGTCGCTGCCGCTCCGCCCGGGCCGGCCGAGTAGCCCCGAGGGGTGACCATCCGCTCGCCGATCCACCGGGTGGACGAGGAGCCGACCACCACCAGGGAAAGCATGTCGACCTGGTCGGGATCGAGCTCGGCCAGGGTGGTGCGGACCACCCGCTGGCCCGGCCTTCCCACGTTGGTGACCACCGCCGCCGGCGTGTCGGGCGGCCGGCACCGGGCCAGGAGCTCGAGGGCCCGGCCCAGCTGGGCGGAACGGCGGGCCGAGCGGGGGTTGTAGAAGCTGACCGCCATGTCGGCCGATGCCACCGCCTCCACCCTGGCCTCGATCACCGCCCAGGGGGTGAGCAGGTCCGACAGCGAGATGGCGGCGTGGTCGTGGCCGAGGGGGGCACCGAGGACGGCGGCGGCGGCCAGGGCGGCGGTGACCCCCGGCACCACCGTCAGGGCCGGGTCCCCGTGGTGGGGCGCCAGCTCGCACGCCAACGAGGCCATGGCGAACACCCCGGGGTCGCCGGAGCACACCAGGGCCACCTGGCGGCCGCCGGCGGCCAGCTCGAGGGCCCGCCGGCAGCGCTCGACCTCGGCGCCGATCGGGAGGCGCAGCACCTCCTGGGCGGGGGAGAGCAGGTCCCCCACCAGGTCAACGTAGGGCCCGTATCCGATCACCACCTGGGCCGACCGCACCGCCGACGTGGCTTCCGGGGTGCGCCAGCGGGCGTCGCCCGGTCCCACCCCCACAACGGCCAGATGGCCCTCGGGACCGGCCCGACGGGCCAGCGCCACGGTGGCCTCGCGGTTGCGGCGCTTGGGGAGCACCAGGGTGGCGCCGGGACCGGCGGCGAGGACGGCGGCGGCCTCGGCCACCGAAGGCGTGCCTACGGCCGCGGCCACCACCTCGCTCGGGTTGGGCACCGCCACCGAGGCCAGCGCCCCGGCAGGAAAGAGGCGCAGCCGCACCCCGAAGCGGGCCGCCACCGAAACGACGGCGGGCTCGTTCGCCTTGCGATCGATGCTGGCCACCGCCGCCACCGAGTGGGGGTCGAGGCCCGCCTCGGCCAGCGCCGAGTCCACCAGAGCGGAGGTGGCGGCCGGATCCGCCCCCGAGCTGGTGCCGATGCCCAGCACCAGGCTGGGCGGCCGCAGCAGCACCTCGCCCGGCCCGGCCGGCCCCACCCGGTCGGTCAGGCGCAGCCGCCCTTGCCCAGTGGCGGGCCCGAGGCGGCCCAGCGCCGCCGGCAGGGGCCAGCCCGACAGCTCGGGGTCGACGCTCAGCTCGGGCGGATTCCCGTCCAGCCAGGCCCGGGTCACCCCGGCCACGTCACCGTCGGCCCGCAACCCGGCCAGGCCCTCGAGGGCGGGCAGCCCCGCTGCCTCGGTGGCCGTGGTGACCACGGCGGTGGCGCCGAGCAGGGCGGCCACCTCGACGGCGAGGTCGTTGGCCCCGTGGTGGCCCCCCGTCAGGGCGACGACCCACCGGCCGCCGTCGTCGACACAAACCACCGCCGGGTCGTGGCGCTTGTCGCCCAGGTGGGGGGCGATGGCCCGCACGGCGATCCCGGTCGCCGCCACCAGCACGAAGGCGTCGGTGTGGTCCCACTCCTCGGCCACCCCGGCCACCAGCCGGCCCCGCCGGTGCTCGTACGGGAGGCGGGCGGCGACAGCGGCACCGGCGTCGGTTACCGACAGGCACAGGATCCTCACCGGTCGGGGCCCCAGCAGACGAAAACCGGGTTCTCGGCCCGCAGCCGGATCCCGTCGGCCAGGGGGGATCCCCGGGCCACGGAAAGCTGGACGACCGAGCCCAGACGGGCGGCGGCCGCTCCGGCCCGGTCGAGTCGGGCGTAGGTCGCCACCGTCACCCCGCCCGGGCGCAGCCGGTCGAGGGCCGCCTCCAGCACCTCGGTGCCGCCGCCGCCCACGAAGACCCGGTCGGGATCGGGAAGCGACCCCAGGCACGCCGGGGCCCGGCCCTCCACCACCGTCACCGCCAGGCCGGCGGTGTTGCGGCGGGCGAGGGAGACGGCCTCGGGGTCGGAGTCGACCGCGTACACCGAAAGACCGGGGCGCAGCCGGGCGCACTCGGCTGCCACCGACCCCGACCCGGTGCCGAGGTCCCAGAGCACCCCTGCCGGCGGCAGGCCCAGCTTGCCCAGAGCCACCGCCCGGACCTCGGCCTTGGTGATCATCCCCCGCTCGGAGCCGGCCCCGGCTCCCGACCGCGAGGCGCGGTGCTCGAAGTCAGCCTCGGGCAGGCCCCAGGCCAGGCCCATGCCCGGGCCCCCGGTGGTGACGGCGACGTCTTCGGGCTCGGGCGCCCGGAGCACCACCACCGACAACGGGTCGAAGCGGCCAGCGGCCAGGCCGGCCAGGTCGGTGCGGGTCACCACCTCGTCCATCTCACCGAGCCGGCTGCACACCGCCACCAAGCGGGGGCCGCAACCGGCCTCCACCAGGGCCCGTCCGAGAGCCTCGGGGGGCTGGTCGGGCGAGACCAGCACGGCCACCTTGGCGTGGCCCATGACCGTGCCCACCGCCGGCTCGAGGGGCCGGCCGTGGGCGCTGGCCACCACGGCGTCGTCCCAGTTGACCCCGACCCGGGCGAAGGCCAGGGCCACCGACGACGGGGCCGGGTGCACCCGCAGCCCGTCGGGGCCGAAGCGACCCGAGGCCAGCCGGGTCAGGCCGAAGAAGCCGGGGTCGCCGGCGGCCAGTATGCACACCCGTTGGCCGGCCCGACGGCGGCGCTCGGCCAGGTCGAGCACCTCGTCCAGCCGTCCCCACAGCTCCACCGCCTCCCCGGCCAGGTCGGCCGGCAGGAGGTCGAGCTGGCGCCTGGCCCCGATGAGCACCTCGGCCCGCCGCAGCGCCTCCTCGGCCCTGGCCCCGTACCACTGGCCGCCGTGGAGCCCGACGACGTCGACCGGAGCCAGCGGCGGGACCGGCCCGGGAGAGGGGGCGTCACCCACGGGCGATCAGCTCGGTTCCCTCGAAGTCGGTCATCAGCACCTCGACGGCGAGGCTGTCGCCGGCGTGGGCCCGGCAGGCGGCGGCCGCCCGCCGGCACAGCTCGTCGAGCGGGGCGCGGTGCCCGCACTGGAGGCACACCTCGGTGAAGTGGCGGGCGGTGGCGGTGGCGGTGGCGGCGTCGATGACCGCCTGGGGGGCGGCGCTGGCCCGGGCCACCTCGGCCATGAGCTCGCCGTCGACCTTGGAGCGGCGGTAGTGGGTCATCAGCACGCCGGCGGCCAGCTTGGTGATCTTGCCCGCCATGCCCACGAAGGTGATCCGCTCGAGGTGGTGGTGGGCGACCCGCCGCAGGGCTATGCCGGTGAAGTCGCCGACCTCGACGAAACAGACCGGCGGGAGCCCGGGGAACCGGCGCTGGGCGAAGGCGTCGGTGCGGCTGCCGGTCGACAGCACCATGTGGCCCTGTCCCTGGGCGGCGGCCACGTCGACCTGCTGCACCACGCTGGCCCGCCAGGCGGCGGTGGAGAAGGGCTTGACCACCCCGGTGGTGCCGAGGATGGATATCCCCCCGACGATCCCGAGGCGGGCGTTGGAGGTGCGGGCGGCCATGGCGGCGCCACCGGGCACGGAGATCGTCACCACGACCGGGCGATCGGTCACCTCGGCCACGGCGGCCCGGATCATCCGGGCCGGCACCGGGTTGATGGCCGGCGCCCCCACCTCCAGGCCGAGGCCGGGGAGCGTGATCGTGCCGACGCCCTCGCCGCCCCGGAGCGAGATTCCCTCGCCGCCGGCGGGCGCGTAGGCCACCTCGGCGGTGATGTGGGCGCCGTTGGTCACATCGGGGTCGTCCCCGGCGTCCTTGACCACGGCGCAGCGGTGGGGCCGCGACGGGTCCAGGTCGGTGACGGCGAAGCTGACCCGGCGGCCGCCGGGCAGGCCGACCTCGACCTCGGCGGGGGGCTCACCGGTGGTCAGCCACAGGGCGGCCGCCTTGGCCGCCGCCGATGCGCAGGTGCCGGTGGTCCAGCCCGGCCGCAGGCCCTTCGCCCGGGCCACCTCGGGGGCGAGGGGGGGCTCGGTGGTGGCGGGCCCGTCGGGATCGGTCATCGCCGGCGGGCCGAGGGGCGACCGGCGGTGGAGCCTCCGCGGGATGGCAGCCGGTAGGTGGTGGAGAACTCGGGGGCGTAGAGGTGGCTGCGCCGCACCGGCGCCCCCTCGGCCAGGGCGTCGCCCACCAGCACCAGCAGGGTCATGGTCGCCCCGCTGGCCCTGATCGTCTCCGCCACCTGTCCGACCGTGGTGGCCAGCACCTGCTGGTCGGGCCAGGTCGCCCGTACCACGACCACCGCCGGGGTGTCCGGCCGGTAGCCGGAGCCGTCGGCCAGCAGCTCGGCCTGCAGCTCGTCGGGACGGGCACCGGAGAGCAGGACAGCCATGGTGGTGGCGTGGGGGGCGAAGGCGGCCACCCCCTCACCCTCGGGCACCGAGGCCCGGGTACGCCCGGCCAGGCGGGTGACCACCACGCTCTGGCTCACCCCGGGCACGGTGAGCTCCCGCCCGACCACCGCCGCCGCCGCCGAAACCGAGGTGACCCCGGGCACTATCTCCCAGCGGCGTCGGTTGGCCTCGCACCAGGCGATCTGCTCGGCGATGGCGCCGTAGATCGAGGGATCCCCGGAGTGGAGCCGCACTATGGCGGTCCCCTCCGGATGGGACCCGTACACCGCGGTCACGTCCTCGAGGGTCATGGTGGCCGAGTCGTGGAGCACGACCCCGGCCCGGCAGTGGTCGAGGACGGCCTCCGGGACCAGCGAGGAGGCCCACACGACCACCTCGGCCCGGGCCAGTCGGTCGGCGCCCCGCAGGGTGATCAGGTCGGGGGCGCCGGGGCCGGCGCCGACGAAGGAGATCACCGCGACCTCGTCGGACGGCGCCGCTGGGCCGGCCCCGAGGTCGAGGCGGACGTCCGGCGGGGCCCCCGGTCGGGAGCCGGGGCGGCGGCCGGGTCCGCAGGGACGATGACGGTCGCGAGGTAGGAGGCGGGCCCGTCGGCCAGCTCGGTCAGCGGTCCCACCCGCTCGCCGGGCAGGCCGAGCAGCTCGCCGGCGACCGCCGTCTCCGAGCGCCCGGCCGCTTCCACCGCCGCTGACAGCTCGGGGAGGCGCCTGCCCCCCTTGTAGAGCACGAACGTAGTGGCGCGGTCGGTGAGGGCGGCGGCGATCTCGTCGCCTTCGAGGGCGGTGCGGATGGAAAGGCTCTGACGCTCGTCCACCACGGTGGTACCGGTGATGGAGGCCAGCTCCTGGAACGCCATGATCCCCGGCACCGACTCCACCACCGAGGACGGGCGGCGCCGGCGCACCGATGCGGCGACGGCGGTGAAGGTGGAGTAGGTGAGGGGGTCGCCGAGGGTGATGAAGGCGACCTCCTCGCCGTCGTCGAGGTGCGAGCACACCGCCCCGGCGGCCGCGTCCACCGCCGCGTCGCGCGCCGCCCGGTCGGGCTCCATGGCGAACGGGAGCCGGGTGACCCGCACGCCGGCCAGGGCCTGGCGCACGATGCTCTCGGCCCGTCCGACGGCGTCGGGGGCGGTCGCCGGAGCCACCACCCGATCGGCCCGCCGCAGGGCATCGAGGGCGCGGACCGTCAGCAGATCGGGCGAGCCGGGCCCGACGCCCACGCCGACCAGGTATCCGGGCCTGGGGGGCTGGACCGGCCGGGGATGGCCGTCGTGGTCGGTCCCCACCACTGCCTCGATGGCGGCGCGGATCACCTCGGCCTCGGAGCGGCCGGTGCCCGCCGCCGTGCGGGCCAGTGCCCGCTTCAAGTGGTCGGGCAGGTAGACGGAGCTCTTGTGCACCGGGACGTAGGGTAGTCAGGTAGGGCAGCACCGCCTCCCAGCGCCGGCGGTCGGGCGGAAGGGGCCGCTGGTCCTCCTACGGGCCCGACCCGCTTGCGGGCCGGGGGAGGTCCTACCGGTGGACGGCGGTGCCGGCCCGGTGCCTGGCGCAGGCGGCGACGAAGGCGGCCACCGCCGATGGGTCCCCGCCCGGGTGGTGGTGGAGATAGGTCGCCACCAGGCTCGGGCCGGCGAAGCCGTCGAGGTGGGTGCCCCAGCGGCTGGACAGCTCGAGGCCGTCGCCGGGCGGATCGACCTTCGAATAGTGGAACTCGTGGCCGGTGAGGCTGGTGCCGGCCGGGCCGAGGGGGCTTTCGGCCCGCAGGCGGCCCCGCCGGTAGCCCAGGCTCATGCGCCCGGTCATGCGGGCCTCGGCCGGCACCGCCCCGACCAGGGGCCGCCCGTCCAACGAACGGCACAGCCACATGAGGCCCCCGCACTCGGCCCAGGTGACCAGGCCGCCCGCCAGCTGTCGGCGGACCTCCGCCAGCAGGACGTGGTTGGCCGCCAGCCGGGCCACGTGCACCTCCGGGAAGCCGCCCCCGACCATTATCCCGTCCGCCCCTTCGGGCAGGTGCTCGTCGACGGCCGGGTCGAAGCCGACCACCCGGGCGCCGGCGGCCTCCAGAGCCTCGATCGTGTCGGTGTAGGTGAAGGAGAACGCCGGCCCGCCCGCCACCGCCACCACCGGCCCGGTCCCCTCGGCCACCGGCGGGGGCGGCAGGCGTACCGGGTCCGCCGGGCGGGTCGGGGCCGAGCGGGCGATCGCCATCGCCCCGGCCAGGTCGATGCCCTCGGTCACCGCCTCGGCCAGGGTGGCCAGGGCGGAGCCCACCTCCTCCGGTGCCTCCACCACCGGGACCAGGCCGAGGTGGCGGTCCCGCCACGACAGTCGGTCGTCGCGACGAAGGGCGCCCAGGACCGGCACTCCCAGGGGCTCGAGGGCCTCCCGCAGCTGCACCTCGTGGCGGTCCGAGCCGACCCGGTTGAGCACCACGGCCGCCAGGCGGACGGTCGGGTCGTAGGTGGCGTAGCCGTGGACCAGGGCCGCCACCGAGGCCGACATGGAGGCGGCGTCGACCACGAGGACGACCGGCGCCTCCAGGGTCTTGGCCACCTCGGCGGTTGACGACGGGGTGCCGTCGGCGGCGCCGTCGAAGAGGCCCATGACCCCCTCGACCACCAGCACGTCGGCCCCGGCCGCCGCCCGGGCCGCGAGGGGGACCATGGCGCCGGCGCCGCACAGCCACGGGTCGAGGTTGCGGGGGGGCCGGCCGCAGGCCAGGGCGTGGTAACCGGGGTCGATGAAGTCGGGGCCGGCCTTGGCCCCGGCCACGGCGTGGCCGGCCCGCCGCAGAGCGGCCATGATCCCGGTGGCCACCGTCGTCTTGCCCACCCCGGAGTGGGTGCCGGCCACCACCAGGCGGGGACCGAGCCGGCCGGGGGAGCTCACCGCCGGAGGCTAACTACAGTCATCCTCCCCGCGGAGGTCCCCACCCCTGATCCTGCTGCTCTCCAACGCCGACACCGAGCTGCTCGCAGCCCGCAGCCTCGTTCACCGGCTCCCGCCCGGCTTCCCGGAGGTGAGGGCGGCCAACCCATCCGGGCTCGGATCGGCACCTGATCTCGAGGGGGTGCGGGTGGTCGTGGTTCGGCTCCTGGGGGGGCGGCGGGCCTGGGAGGGGCCCTTCGACGAGCTGCGCCGGGCCTGCCTCGCCCGGGGGGTGGCGCTGGTGGCGGCCGGGGGCGAGGCCGTGCCGGACGCCGAGCTGGTCGCCCTGTCCACCGTGCCCACCGGCATCGCCGCCGAGGTCCACCGCTACCTCGCCGCCGGGGGCCCGGCCAACCTCGAGGCCTGCCTGCGCTTCGTGGCCGACACCGTGCTCATGACCGGGTTCGGCTTCGACGCCCCCGCTCCCGTGCCCATGGCCGGTGTCTTCGGTCCTGCCACCACCCCCCGCCGGGGGGACCGCCCGCTGGTCGGTGTGGTCTTCTACCGGGCCCATCTGGTGGCCGGCAACACCGTGTTCATCGAGGAGCTCGCCTCCGCCCTCGACGCCGCCGGGGCCGACTGCCTGGCCGTCTACTGCTACTCCCTGCGCCCCGACGGCGACGGCCGGGTGGAGGCACTCGAGCTGGTCGCCGAGGCCGGGGTCGACGTCCTGATCACCACCGTGCTCGCCATGGGCGGGGCCGGGGCGGCCGCCTCGGAGGCCCTCTGGGAGGTCCCCCAGCTGGCCTCCCTCGGGGTTCCGGTGCTGCAGGCCCCGTCCTGCAGCCGGCCCCGCCACGAGTGGGAGGCCGACGACGCCGGCCTGTCGCCCCTCGAGGTGGCCATGGGGGTGGCCATGCCCGAGTTCGACGGCCGCATCATCGGCCCTGCCTTCGCCTTCCGCGAGGAGGTCGATGACGGCGGTGAGCTGGGCAGCCCGGTCAGCGCCAACCGCGCCGATCCGGAGAGGGCCGCCCGGCTGGCCGGCACCGCCCTGGCCCTGGCCCGGCTGCGGCGGCTGGCTCCGGCCGACAAGAAGCTCGCCCTCGTCCTGTCCGCCTATCCGACCAGGCGCAGCCGGCTGGGCAATGCCGTCGGCCTCGACACCCCGGCCTCGGCCATAGCCCTCCTGCGCGCCCTGCGGGATGCCGGCTGGCGGGTGGACCGCATACCACCGGACGGCGACGCCCTCATGGCCGAGCTGGCCGAGCGGTTGACCTACGACTCCGACCGCCTCACCCCCGCCCAGGCCGAGGCCGCCGCCGGCCGCATGGCGGCGGAGGACTACCTCGGCTGGTACCGGGGCCTGCCCGAGGGGGCCCGGACGCTCATGGAGGAGGCCTGGGGCCAACCTCCCGGGCGGGTCTACCTCCACGGCGGCGACCTGTGCTTCCCCGGCATCGACCTGGGCGGCGTGCTGGTCACCGTGCAGCCGCCGCGGGGCTTCGGGCCCGACCAGATCGCCACCTACCACGCCCCCGATGTTCCGCCCCCGCACCACTACCTCGCCTTCTACCGGTGGCTGGAGACCGGTTGGGGCGCCGATGCCGTGGTTCACCTCGGCAAGCACGGCTCGCTGGAGTGGCTGCCGGGCAAGGCCAACGGGCTGTCGGCCGCCTGCTTCCCCGACGCCGCCCTCGGCGACCTGCCGGTGGTCTACCCCTTCGTGGTCAACGATCCGGGAGAGGGGACCCAGGCCAAGCGCCGAGCCCACGCCGTCATCGTCGACCACTTGGTGCCGCCGATGACCAGAGCCGAAACCTACGACGACCTGGCCCGGCTGGAGCAGCTGCTGGACAGCTACGCCCAGGCCCAGGCCATGGACCCGGCCAAGCTGCCGGCCCTGCGGGAGCAGGTCTGGGAGCTGCTGGTCGAGGCGGAGATCCACCGCGATCTGGGCCTGGCCCGCCCGCCCGGCGACGAGGGCTTCGACGACGTGGTCCTTCACGTCGACGGCTACCTGTGCGCCCTCAAGGACGCCATGATCCGGGGCGGCCTGCACGTGCTGGGCGAAGCGCCCGACGGCCCTGCTCTGGTCGACCTGGTGCTGGCCATCACCCGCCTGCCCCAGGGGCAGGTGCCGTCGCTTCGGGCCACGGTGGCGGCCGAGCTGGGCATCGACCTGGACGGCGCCGGCCGGGTCGAGACCGACCGGGTGGAGGCGGAGTGCCGCCGGCGGGTCGAGGCCCTGGCGGCGGTGGGGTGGCGCCCGGACCGGCTCCCGGCCGAGCTGGGCGGGGACCCCACCCTGGCCTGGGTCGGCGCCCGCCTGGTTCCCGACCTGGGCCGCACCGGCGACGAGGTGACCGGTACCCTGGCCGCCCTCGACGGGCGGTACGTGGCCGCCGGGCCCAGCGGCTCGCCCACCAGGGGCGGTGCCCACGTCCTGCCTACAGGGCGGAACTTCTACTCGGTCGATCCCAAGGCCCTGCCGTCGCCGCTGTCGTGGGAGGTGGGCCGGCGCCTGGCCGAGGCGGTGGTCGCCAGGCACGTGACCGCCACCGGGGCGCCGCCCCGGACCGTAGGGCTGGTGCTCTGGGGCACCGCCGCCATGCGGACGGGAGGCGACGACGCCGCCGAGGCCCTGGCCCTCCTCGGGGTACGGCCGGTGTGGGAGCAGGAGTCCCGCCGGGTGGTGGGCCTCGAGGTCATACCGCTGGAAGAGCTGGGCCGTGCCAGGTCTGATGTGACGCTGCGCATCTCGGGGTTCTTCCGCGACGCCTTCCCCCACCTGGTCGCCCTGCTGGACGAGGCCGTGGGGCTGGTGGCCGGCCTGGACGAACCCGACGAACAGAACCCGGTGGCGTCGGCCGGGCGGACCGGGGCTGTGGAGCCCCGCATCTTCGGACCGCCGCCCGGCGGCTACGGCTCCGGGGTGCTGGGGGCCATCGAGCAGGGCTCGTGGCGCAGCGACGCCGATCTGGCCGAGGTGTACCTGGCCTGGTCCGGCTTCGCCTACTCGAGAGGGGCCATGGGCGTGCCCGCCCCCGAGGCCATGCGCCGGCGCTTCGCCGTCATCGACGTGGCGGTCAAGAACCAGGACAACCGCGAGCACGACATCTTCGACAGCGACGACTACCTGCAGGACCACGGCGGGATGGTCGCCGCCGTGCGGGCCCTGGCCGGCCGCCGCCCCCTGGCCTTCTTCGGCGACTCCTCCGACCCCGCCGCCCCGGCGGTGCGGACCCTGGCCGAGGAGGCCGCCCGGGTGGTGCGCTCGAGGGTGATCAACCCCCGTTGGATCGCTGGCATGCAGCGCCACGGCTACAAGGGGGCCTTCGAGGTGGCGGCTACCGTCGACTACCTGTTCGGCTACGACGCCACCACCGGGGTGGTCGAGGACTGGATGTACGAGCGGGTGACGGAGGCCTATGTGGCCGACGAGGAGATGAGGCAGTTCCTGCGCCGCTCGAACCCGTGGGCCCTGGGCGCCATCGCCGCCCGGCTGCTCGAGGCCGCCCAGCGGGGCATGTGGTCGGCGCCCTCGGCGGCGGCCCGGAAAGCGTTGGAGGAGGCCGTGCTCGAGGCCGAGGGCTGGGAGGAGGAAGGCGCCTGAGCGCGACCCGGTTCCCCTTCACCGCCGTCCGGGGCCAGGCCGACGCCCAGCTGGCCCTGCTGCTGGCGGCCCTCGACCCGGCCATCGGCGGCGTGCTGCTGCGGGGCGACAAGGGCTCGGCCAAGTCGACCCTCGCCCGGGCCCTGGCCGCCCTGTTGCCGGGCGAGGCGCCTTTCGTCGAGCTGCCCCTCGGGGCCACCCAGGACCGGGTGGTCGGGTCCCTCGACCTGGCCGCCGCCATGGCCGGTGGGGAGGTGCGCCTGCAGCCCGGGCTGCTGGCGGCCGCCGACGGGGGCGTGCTCTACGTCGACGAGGTCAACCTGCTGCCCGACCACCTGGTCGACGTGGTGCTCGACGCCGCCGCCTCGGGCGAGCACCGGGTGGAGCGCGACGGCTTCAGCCTCACCCACCGGGCCCGCTTCGTGCTGATCGGATCCATGAACCCGGAGGAAGGCGAGCTGCGCCCCCAGCTGCTTGACCGCTTCGGCCTGTCCGTGGCCGTGCGCTCGCCGACGGATCCCCAGCTGCGGGCGGCGGTGGTGCGGGACCGGCTGGCCTTCGACCGCCACGGGCGGGCCGCCCTCGGGCAGGCCGTGGCCGAGGACGAGCGCCTGGCCGGACGGCTGGGCTCGGCCCGACCGGCCGAGGTGGGGGAGGAGACCGCCGCCTTCGCCGCCCGGGTGGCTCTGGCCGTGGGGGCCGAGGGCCTGCGGGCCGACCTGGTGCTGTGCCGGGCCGCCGCCGCCCTGGCCGGCTGGGAGGGTCGGGGATCGGCGGCGGTGGCCGACGTGGAGAGGGTCGCACCGCTGGTGCTGGGCCACCGGCGCCGGCGGCGCCCCTTCGACCCGCCCGAGGTCGAGCCGGACCAGCTGCGGGCGGCGCTGGACGAGGCCCGCAACCCCCGTCCTCCCGGTGCCGGCGATGGCCGCGACTCCGGGGCCACCGGTCCGACGGCAGCCGGAGGTGGCGAGGCGGGACCGGAAGGGGCGGGGCGCGGCCGGGGTGGGGCCTCGCCGGGTACGGGGTCGGCGGGCGACGACCAGCCGAGCCCGGCGCCGCCGGCCACCTGGGGCCAGCGGGCGGGCTCGGCCATGGACTCGGTGGGCCGCCCGCTCGGGCTGACCGCTGGGCCCTCCCGACCCGGACCGAGCGACCTCGAGGGGGTGGCGGTCGGCGATGTCCCCATGGGCGACCCAGGCGGGCGCCTGGCGGTGGTGCCCAGCCTGCGCCACGGTCTGGCCCGGTCGGCCCGTGCCCTTGAGGGGCCCGAGCGGTCCGACGCATCCTCCGGCGTCGGCGCCGACGGCTCGGTACGGCTTGCCCCCTCCGACCTCCGGCGGGCCGTTCACCACCGTCCCGAGCGCCGCTGCGTCATTCTGACGGTGGACTCAAGCGGCTCCATGGCCGGGGCTGCCCGGCTGGAGGCGGCTACCGCCGCCGTGCTGGGCCTGCTGTCCGACGCCTACCGCCGCCGTCACCGGGTGGCGCTGGTCGGCTTCGGCGGCCACGGGGCCGAGGTCGCCCTGCCCCCGACGGCCAGCGTCGAGATCGCCCGCGCCCGCCTGGGCGACCTGCCCTCGGGCGGGTCGACACCCCTGGCCGAGGGGCTGGAGGAGGCCAGGCTCCTGGCCCGCCGGGTCCGGTCCGGCGGTGACCGCCCGGTGGTGGTGGTGCTGACCGACGGACGGGCCACCGCCGGGCCCGGGGCCCTCGAGCGGGCCATGGCGGCGGCGCGAGGCCTGGCCGAGGAGCGCCTCGATGCCCTGGTCCTCGACGCCGAGGACGGACCGTCGCGCCTGGGGCTCGCCCCCCGCCTGGCCGCCGCCATGGGAGCCGCATGCGTGCGGCTGGACCGGCTCGAGGGCGGGGCCATCGAGGCCGCCATCCGGGCCAGCGAGGCCGACACGTGAGCGCCACCCCTTCGCCCGGCCCGCCCGCCGCCGCGGGGTCTCACCCCGTACCGGACGCCCCCCCGGCCCTGGTCATGGTCGCCCACGGTTCCCGCTCGGCGGCCAGTGAGGAGGAGATGGAGGCGCTGCGCGCCGAGGTGGCCGCAGCGCTGCCCGGAGTCGACGTGCGCCTCGGTTATCTCGAGATGAGCCTGCCCTCGGCCGGCACGGTGATCGACGGGCTCGCCGGCGCCGGCTGCCGCCGGGCGGTGGTGCTGCCGGTCATCCTGTTGGCCGGCGGCCACGGCAAGAGCGACGTGCCGGCCGTGGTCCTGGCCGCCCAGGCCCGCCACCCCCAGCTCGAGCTGAGCCTGGGCAACCCCCTCGGCATCAGCAGCGATCTGGTGGCCATCCTCGGTGCCCGGGTGCTCGACGCCGGCGCGGGCGGTCTGCCTCTGCTGCTGATCGGCCGAGGCACCTCCGACCCCGACGCCAACGGAGATGCCCACAAGGTGGCCCGCCTGGTCGCCGAGTGGACCGGAGCCAGCTTCGTCCACACCGCCTTCACCGGGGTGACCACCCCAATGGTGGCCGAGGGTCTCGACGTGTTCGCCCGCCTGGGCCACGACCGCCTGGCGGTGGCGTTCTGGTTCCTGGCCGACGGTCTGCTCGTGCAGCGGGCCCGCTCGGACATCGCCGAGTTCCGCCGTCGCAGGGGGGTGGAGGTCGTCGACGTGGGCTACCTCGGTCCGGACGTGCGGGTGGCCCAGCGGGTGGTGCAGCGCTACCGCGAGGCCATCGAGGGCACGACGTCGGTCAACTGCGACACCTGCGCCTACCGGGCGCCCTGGCCGGGCATCGAGGAGAGGGCCGGAGCCGCCATCGGGGTCGGGCATTCCGCCCTGGCGGCGGCCCATCGACACGCGACGGTGCACCCAGACGGCGGGGCTGGTGGCGGGTCCCAGGCTTCCCACCACGCCGGCGACCACGACCATGCCGACCACGACCGCACTGAGGGTGCCGACCACGGCCATGCCGACTATGACGGCGCCGAGCGCAGGCAGTGGTGAAGGTCCACCGCTACCAGGTCTGCTGCCGGTGGTCGGGATCCACCGCCGGCGGCTACGACCAGTACGACCGGCGACACGAGGTGCAGGCGCCGCCGTGCGGGCAGGAGCTCACCCTGTCCTCCGACCCCGCCTTCGGCGGGGAGCCCGACCGGCTCAACCCTGAGCAGCTGGTGGTGATGGCAGCGGCGTCATGCCAGCTGCTGTCGTTCCTTGCGGTGGCGGCGCGGGCCCGCCTCGACGTGGTGTCCTACGAGGACGAGGGCGAGGCGGAGATGCCCGAGGAGGAGCGTCCGATTCGGATCACGCGCATCGTGCTGCGGCCCCGCATCACGATCCGCGGCCCGTTCGACGACAAGCGGGTGAGGCACCTGGTCGAGGTGGCTCACCGCGAGTGCTTCATTGCCAACAGCCTGCGCAGCGAGGTGGTCGTCGAGCCGACGATCCTCGCCGCCAGCTGAGCCGGCGTCTACACCGGCCGGCGTGGCGGGACTCAGGCCCGCCGGGCCAGTGCCGCCCCGCCAACGGCGCCGGCGGCGGCGAAGGCGCTGACCCCGTAACGACCCGTGGGCGGCAGGCTCCTCGCGGCGACGAGAGTGGCCACCAGGTCGGCGGCGTCGGCGGCCGCTCCCGCCTCGATCCAGCCCCGCAGCGGGGCGCGGCGTCTCCAGGCCACCAGGGCTCCGGCCCCGACGATGGCGTCGCGGGCGGCCATGGAGCGCAGCACCAACCGGGTGCGGGGGTCATCCACGCCCGGGCCCAACCACAGGCGCCCCAGGCGCCGGGGGGCCACCAGCATGGCGACGCCGAGGCCGAGGCGGGCTGCCGCCACGCCCACCACCAGCGGACCGGGGCCCGATCCGGACGCCTCGCTCAGCGGACCAGCACCCGGCGGCCGAGGTCGCGGACCCGGTCGACCACGGCCAGCACCGGTCCGGTGGCCAGCAGGCCGGCCAGCGCCTGAGGGCCGTGGGGGTGGGGTCGGGTGGGGGCGGTGGCCTTGGCCTGGTCGAACAGGGTGGCCAGCACCCGCCGCTTGGTCTCGTCGTGGGCCTCGGCCAGCAGGGGCAGGACCTCTGACTCCTCGGCGGCGGCGTGAATGCGCACCATGTCGGCCAGCTTCTCGATGTCGGCCACGAAGTGCCGGCTCGCCGGGTTGAGCAACTCTCGTCGCATCATGGCTGCCAGCAACACCTTGGCCTCGCGCTCCTCCTCCAAGCGCCGCTGGCGGATGCGGTCGGCGTCGCCCCCCATGCGCGCCAGGAGCGGGTAGACGACCTCCTCCTCGGCGCCCTCGTGGACGGCGAGGCGGCGGGCCAGGGCCCGGAACAGATGGCGGCGCTCGTAGCTGTCCACGCAGGCCACCAGGCGCTCGAGGTCAGCTGCGGTCTGACTGTGGTCGGTGCGGATGACCTCGCAGATGTCCGGCAGGTAGGCCGGGGTGGACAGGACTTCTTCCGGGACCGTCATCGCCTCACAGCTACCCGGTGGCGACCTCGGCTATCCACTTCGGCGTGGATGCCCGGTTCGGCGCGCCTATCCGCCACTCGGCCTCTGGGCCTGCTCGTCGAGGACCTGGCGCCCGATCTGCACCAGCCGGAGAACTGTCACCAGTCCGATCCCGCCGACGATGTTGCCGAGGGTCGCCCAGCCCAGCGTCCGCATCCAGTCCAGGTAGCCGTAGGGGGCGCCGGCGTGGAGGCCGGCGAACATCTCGAGGCTCACGACGACGGCGTGGTTTAGCGGCCCGATCGCCAGCAGGTAACCGGTCACCACCGCCGCCACCAGACGGGCACCGACGGACTCGGTGCCGTGCTCCATCCAGGTCATGAGGGTGATGACGGCTCCGCCGAGCAGGGCGCCGGCGAATGAGGTCCAGCCGACGGTCTGGCGGGCGTAATGATCCGCCAGCTCGAGGGCCACCGGCCGCAGCTTGGGGAAGGCCCCGATGATGAGGCCCGTCATGACCCACCCACCAGCCAGGTTGGTGACCAGGGAGACCGACCACAAGCGGAACAAGCTCCTCGCCGGCGCCCGCCGGGCGGCGATGGCGGCGATCGGGACGAGGAAGTTCTCGGTGAACAGCTCACTGCCGGCCAGGCTGAGGGCGATGAAGCCCATGCTCAGTCCGAGGGCCGACAGCGCCTCGCTGCCGCTCGCCTTCCGGATGGCGTAGACGGCGAAGATCCCGACGCTGATGTCGATGCCGCCGACCGCTCCGGTGGCGACCAGTCGGGACCAGGCCCGGGTGAGCCTGGTCTCGCCCTCCGAAACCGTCCGGTCGGCGACCTCGGGCAGGGCCTCCGTCCCGGGGCTGGCATCGCCCGGCCTGTCCTTCTCCGCCTCGTCAGACGCCACGGCACGGTCGGACACCGCCAATTCATTGCCGCCTGCCGTCCCTGCCAACCGTTGGGACGGGCACCGGATTACAGATGCCAGCGCAGATGCCAGCGGATGCTTGTGTGGATGCCGGGGTGGATGCCCGGTGTGCTGGCCGCCTCCGAATCGGGTAGGTCCGACCGGGGTTGCGCAACAGTTGCCGGCTGCGCCGACCCGCACCGGCGCCTGGTTCCTGTTGGCAACCGGCATCCTCGGGGCAGTCAACGAACCCGAGCTCGGCGAGCACGTCGAGGAGGGGCGCGCCGTGCTCAGGGCCCACGACGACGGCGCCGTCGACGCGATAGACGCCGCCCCGGGCCGGTTCGCCACTACCGATAGCCAGATCGTGGCCATGAAGCTGGTGGTGTCGACCACCGAGGAGGCGGTTCGCCGGGCGGCCCGGATGCAGGGCATTCGACGGGCAGGAGTGCAGGGCATTCGACGGGCAGGAGATCGTCGGGGCGATGCGGACCGAGCGCGAAGGGAGCGGTTGGTCGCCCCTCGAGGGGGTAAGAGCGCGTGGAGAGCAAACGGCGAAAGGAACATCAACCCATGACCGATGCCAACGATGTCGTGTCGATTCTGATGCAGGACCACCAGGAGGTCCGTCAGCTGCTGACCAAGATCGCCTCCGGCACCGGTAAGGCCAAGGAAGAAGCCTTTCATCAGCTGGTTTACGAGTTGGCCAGGCACGAGACGGCCGAGGAGGAGGTCGTGTACCCGGCCCTCCGCAGGCTCGACGGCGGCGAGAAGGTGGCTGACGCCCGCATCAAGGAGGAAGAGGACGCCAACCGGGTGCTGGCGGATCTCGAGAAGCTCGAGGTCGGCGGGGCCGAGTTCGACAAGCTGTTCGAAAAGCTGCGCACGGCCGTCGTCGCCCACGCCGAGGCTGAGGAGGCGGAGGTCTTCCCCCGGCTGCGCCAGGGCTCTGACGCCGACAAGCTGCAGACGATGGGCCGCGTTCTCGACATGGCCAAGAAGACCGCCCCGACCCATCCCCATCCCAACGTGCCCGGCACCGCCACGGCCAACCTCTTGGCCGGACCGCTGGCCGCTGTGGTCGATCGCACCCGCGACGCCATCCGCGAGGCGCGCCAGAAGCTGGCCGGTTGACCGATGGAGAGCTCCGGAGGGATCCCCGCCGGCGGCGCCGACCTGTCCGATCTGGTCGGTCTGGCCGCCGAGCGGGGACCCTTCGCGACCCTCTACATGGCGACCGAGGCGGGGATAGACAACGCCGCCCAGCGTTCGGAGCTGCGGTGGAGGGGGCTTCGGGATCACCTGGTATCCGACGGGGCACCCCAGTCGGTACTGGAGGCCATCGACGCCGTTGTGCCCGATGCTCACCTTCGGGGTGAGTCCCTGGCCGTGGTCGCCGACGCCGACGGAGTCAGGCTCTCCGAGTCCTTCTCCCAGCCGCCGGCCACCGACCTGGCACGATGGGCGACCTTGCCTTCGCTGGTGCCGCTGATCGAGTGGCGCCAGATGTCGCCGGCGCACATCCTGGCCCTGGTCGACCGCCAAGGGGCCGATCTGGTCCTCTTCCGCCCCCGGCGCGCCAACGTGGTGGAGGTGGCCGGGGATGGCTGGCCTGTCCACGCCCCCCATGCCGGCGGTTGGTCCGAACGGCGCTACCAGGCCACCATCGAGGAGAACTGGAAGCACAACGCCGCCCGGGTGGCCGAGGAGGTGACGCAGCTGGTGAAGACGTCCGGGGCGAGGGTGATCGCCGTCGCCGGCGACGTTCGCGCCCGCCAGCTGCTGCTCGAGGCCCTGCCGACGGCGGTGGCCGACCGCTGCGTGCCCATCGACGGGGGCCGGGGGCCTGACGGATCCGAAGACGAGGTGGCAGCCGAAACCCTTCGCCAGGTGGCCACCGTGGTGGCCGCCGACACGAAGGGGGCGCTGGCGGCGTTCAAGCAGGAGAGGGGCGAGGGTGGCCGGGCGGCCGACGGGCCGGCGGCCACAATGGCAGCGCTGGCGGCCGGCCAGGTGGGCCTGTTGCTGGTGTCCGACGACTCGGGGAACGACGCGCCGACGAGCCGACGCGGCGCTTGGTTCGGGGAGCAGGGCAACCAGGTCGGCCTCGACCGGGCCACCGTGGAGGCAATGGGCGCCGAGTCGCCCGCCGAGGCCCGACTGGTGGACGTGGCGGTGCGCGCTGCCCTGCAGACCGGCGCCGAGGTGCGGGTGGTCCCCCAGCACGGCGGGCCGCGGGACGGTCTGGGCGCCATCCTGCGCTGGAGCTGACCCCGTCGGCACGGCGTAGAAAGGGCCCTGCGAACGATGGCGCTGCCGGATGACTCCGGCAGCGCCATCTGAGGTCTTGGTGTTGCAGCTGCCACCGGGTCTTGATGGCTAGCGATCCGGTGGGTCCTCCTCGGCCGCCCTGTCAGGTGTTCGGGCGGGCGGCGCTGACATCCGCCAGGGCGGAGCCGGGGTCCCGCTCCAGGGCGATGTCGCCGATGGAGACGACCCCGACCGGGCGCCCCGACTCCACCACCGGCAGCCGGCGCACTGCGTTCTCTCTCATCAGCCTGACAGCCTTGTCGACTGGGGTGTCCGGGGTGACGGTCATGACCTGTCCGCTCACCACCTCGGCCAGCTTCACCTTGTCGGGCGCCTTGCCGTCGGCCACGGCGCGCACGGTGATGTCGCGGTCGGTCACGACCCCGCACAGCTGGTCGTTGTGCAGGACGATCACGTCCCCGACGTCCCGCTCCCGCATGGCAGCGGCTGCCTCACGAACCGAGGCCGTGTCTGACAAGGTGATCGGATCGGGGGTCATGATGTCGCGTACGGCCTGAGCCATGGGACCTCCTGTCGTCGTCGGTCACGGGACGCGCTACCCGGCCGGCGGCGGCCCGAACCCTGCCAAGCGGGTCAGACGATGCGGCTGTCGGCCTTGCCCCAGTACTTGTCACGCAGTAGGCGCTTGTAGAGCTTGCCGGTCGGCAGCCGCGGCAGCTCGGGATCGAAGTCAACCGATCGGGGGCACTTGTAGGCCGCCAGGTGGCTGCGGGCGAAGGCGATGAGCTCCTCGGCGAGGTCGCTGCCTGCCTCGATTCCGGGTGCAGGCTGGACGACGGCCTTCACCTCCTCACCGAGGTCGTCGTTGGGAACGCCGAACACCGCCACGTCGGCCACGGCGGGGTGCTGGATGAGGACGTCCTCGATCTCGCGGGGATAGATGTTCACCCCGCCCGAGATGATCATGAACGCCTTGCGGTCGGTGAGGTAGAGCCAGCCGTCGGGGTCGAGGTAGCCGACGTCACCGAGGGTGGACAGGCCGCCGGGCCGACGCGACGCAGCAGTCTTCTCCGGGTCGCCGTGGTACTCGAACTGGCCGCCGCCGGAAAAGTAGATCGTCCCCTCCACTCCGGCCGGCAGCTCGTTGCCCTCCTCGTCGAGGATGTGCACCGCTCCGGCCAGTGGTCGCCCCACCGATCCCGGGTGCTCGAGCCACTGCTCGCTGGTGATGTATGTGCTCCCGTTGCCCTCGGTGCCGGCGTAGTACTCGTAGAGGATGGGGCCCCACCACTCGATCATCCGCCGCTTTACCTCGGCCGGGCAGGGGGCGGCGGCGTGCACGGCCACCTCGTGGCTGGACAGGTCGTGGGCGGTCTTGTCCTCGTCGGGCAGGCGCAGCAGGCGCACGAACATGGTCGGGACCCATTGGCTGTGGCTCACCCGGTGGGCCTCGATCAGGTCCAGTGCCTGGGCCGGGTCGAACCGCTCCATCATCACCACGGTGCCGCCGAAGCGCTGGGCCGAGGCCGAGAAGGCCAACGGGGCGGCGTGGTACATCGGGGCCGGCGACAGATAGACCATCGCCTCGCGGAAGTGGTAGAGGGGGCGGAGGGCGCCCAGCCGGCGGTCGTCCTCCCAAGGCATCTCCTCGGGGAGGGGGCGCAGCACGCCCTTCGGCCGACCGGTGGTGCCGGACGAGTAGAGCATGGTGGTGCCTGAGGACTCATCGGCGACGGGTGAGGTCGGTTGGGAGGCGATGGCGGCGTCGTAGTCCTCGAAGCCGGCCAACGCCCCTCCGGCCATCAGCCTGGTCGTGACGTCGGTCTCCATGGCGGCGGCCACCGGAGCCAGAGCCTGGCTGGTGACCAGGGCCTTGGCTCCGCAGTCACCGACGATGTAGGCCGCCTCCGGGGCGGTCAGGTGGCTGTTCACCGCCGTCAGGTACAGCCCCGAGCGCAGGGCTGCCCACACCACTTCCAGGAACCGGATCTGGTTCTCCATGAACAGGGCGAGGTGGTCGCCCCGGCGCAGGCCGGCGTCCCGCAGCAGATGGGCCAGCTGGTTGGAGCGGGCGTCGAGCTCGGCGAAGGTCTGCACCTCGCCGCTGGAGGCCATGATCACCGCCGGGCGGTCGGGCGACCGGGCGGCGTGGGCGCCTGGGTACATCGGGTCCTCCTCCGTCGGAGGCCGGCCACCGTACCGTCCGGGCGCTGCGGCCGCCGGGCCGCTCAGGCGGGGCGGGGGAGGAACTCGAGGGCGTCGAGGTCGACGATCTGGGCGGCGGCCCCGTTGGCCATGGCCATGAACATGGCGTCGCCCCGGTCGGTCCGCTGGACCAGCATGGAGGCGAACACGGCCATGAAGAACCCCCCGAAGCTGTAGCGGCGGTAGTCCTCCCAGCACTGGTCGAAGCCGTAGTCGGCGATGCCGTAGCCGGTGAGGGCCTCGTGGTAGCGGGTCACAAGGTGCTTCTCGCATTCCCGTCTCCGCTCGGGCGGCATGGCCGCTCCCAGGAAGTAGGCCACATCCGAGGTGCCCACCCCGAGCCGGACCGTCTGCCAGTCGACCACGGCGATGGGGCGGGGATGTCCGGGCGGGGCGAAGAGCATGTTGTCCAGCCGGTAGTCGGCGTGACACACCGTCAGGGGGCCCGGATCGGCCGGGGTCCACCCGGCCCCGGCGGCGGCCATGCTCGACCCGACCGTCAGGGACTCGTCGATGAGGGTGGCGCGGTAGCGGTCGACGAAGCCGGGCCACAGCATGGCGAAGGCGCCGGCAAGAGCGCCGTCGCCCCCCGCCTTGGACGCGAGCCAGGGGACGCGGAGGAGCTCGGGATCACCCCAGCGGGGCCCGTGCAGCTTGGCCGCTTCGAGGACGGCGAGCTCGGCCAGGGCGGGGTCGCACCCGGTCAGCTGGTCCCCCTGTTCCGCCGGGGCCAGATCCTCGAGCACCAGGATCACGTTCGGGGTGCCCGGCTCCACGGCGGCGAAGTGGCAGTGGGGCCGCGATATGTCGACCGTGTCGGCGATGTCGCGGTAGAAGGCGACCTCGGTCTCGTAGGTGAGGGTCTGCACACCGGCCGCCCGGCTGGAGGGGTCGCGGGACGCGAACTTGGCCACGACGGTCGGCGGCCCGGCGCCCTCGGGTTGGTACCGGATCCGGTAGCGCACGTTGCAGCCGACCTGTCCCGTGCCGATGTCGTCGGCTTCGAAGGAGGCCACCACACCCTCGGCCAGGGCGCCGCTGTGGCGCAGCACACCGGTGAGCCACTCGGCGCTCACCTGATCGGGATCGGACAGCAGGGCGGGTTCGGTCACGACTTCGCCTGAGGGGAGAATCGCACCGGCAGGTGCTTGAGGCCGGAGATGAAGTTGGACTGCAACCACTCCGGTTCGCCGGCCACCTCGAGGTCGGGGAGGCGGGTGAGGACCTCCCCCAGCATGGCCTCGATCTCCATGCGCCCGATGTGGGCGCCGAGGCAGAAGTGGGGACCGCCCCCGCCGAAGGCCACGTGGTCGTTGGGTCGCCGCCCGACGTCGAGCCGGTCGGGCTCGTCGAACACGGCCGCATCGCGGTTGGCCGACCCGTAGTACATGACGACCTTGTCGCCGGCGGCGATGGTGCGGCCGCCCAGGCTGGTGTCGGTCGTCGCCGTGCGACGCATGTAGACCACGGGGCTGACCCAGCGCAGCAGCTCCTCGATGGCGGTTGGCATGAGGGCGTCGAGGTCCGTCCTCAGGCGCTGCAGCTGCTCCGGCTCCTCCAGAAGGGCGTGTAGGCCGGTGGCGACCAGGTTGCGGGTGGTATCGCCCCCGGCGTCGACGAGGAGGAGGAAGAACAGGTTGAAGTCGACCTCGTCCAGCGGATGGCCCTCGACCTCGGAGTGGGCCAGGCGGGACGCCAGGTCGTCGGCGGGTCGGCGCCGCTTCTCCTCCCAGACCTGGTGGGCGTAGTTGAACATGGCGAGCACCGCCGCCATGCCGGCGCCGGGGGACTGGCTCTCCGGGGCGGCGTGGATGGCCTCGGTGAGCCGGTAAAGCTCCACCCCGTCGGCCAGGGGGATGCCCAGCATCTCGGCGATGACGTAGGACGGCATGAGCCCGGCCACGTCCTCCACGAGATCGCACGCCCCCTCGGCGGCCACCCCGTCCACGATCCGGGTGGCCAGGGCCCGGATGCGGGGCTGCAGGGCGCGGGCGGCCTTGGGGATGAAGTCGGGGATGACCAGGCGCCGGTAGTGGTTGTGCCGGGGAGGGTCCATCATCAGCATCATCTGATGGCCACCCAGATCCATGGCCGCCTGATCGGTGATCATGGTGGTGGGGACCGAAGAGAAGGTGGCCGGCTCCCGCCCCACCCGGCGCACCTCGGCGTGGGTGGTTACGGCCCAGAAGCCAGGGCCGTCGGGCTCGTCGTGCCAGTGCACGGGGTCGTTCTCCCGCAACCAGCGGAACTGCTCGTGCGGAGGCCCCCCGGCAAAGGACGCCGGCGAGAGCAGGTCGATCGGAGGGGCTCCTGTGGTCACGGTCGACTTGCTACCACTGCCTCAGGAGCCAGTCGAGCCCCCGCCACCGGCGCCGTCGGACGGTCGGGGCCCGGCGGAGCGGCGCCGGGGAGCAGCCGCTTTGCCTTCGGCGGCAGCCTTGGCTGGGGTCTTGGCGGCGCGGGCGCCGGTCGGGGCGGCGGCGGCCTTCTTGGCCGGCCGGCGGCGGGCCGGGGCCTTCCCGGCGCCTCTGGCCGGCGCCGGCTCGGGGACGGGGGCCGGTGATCCGCTGAGCTCGCCCGCTCCCAGGGCGTCGAGGAGGAGCTGGCGGTCGGTGAGGCTCTCCGGGGAGGCGGTGGCGACCACCTGGCCCCTCTGCATGAGCAGGACCCGATGGGCGAGGGCCAGGGCGAAGGTGACGTTCTGTTCCACCATCAAGATGGTGTTGCCCTGGTCCCTGAGGGCGGACAGGAACCGCAGCAGGACCCCGGTGGCAGAGGGCGACAGGCCGGCGGTCGGCTCGTCCAGCACCAGCAGCCGGGGTCGGGAGAGCAGCGCCCGGGCCACCGCCAGCATGGCCTGCTCGCCTCCGGACAGGCTGCCTGCCTTCTGCTCGGCCCGTTGGGCGAGGATGGGGAAGCGCTCAACGAGCTCGTCGCGGCGCTGGCGGTAGGTGCGGTTGGTCAGTCGGTAACCGCCCAGGCGCAGGTTCTGCTCGACTGACAGGTCGGGAAAGATGCCGCGTCCCTGGGGCACGGTGGCGATGCCGGCGGCGGAGCGCTGCTCGGCGCTGCGCCTGGTGATGTCGGCGCCCTCCAGGACGATGCGCCCCGACCACGGCGGCAAGATGCCGCTGATGCAGCGCAGGGTGACCGACTTGCCAGCGCCGTTCAGCCCGACCATCGACACGGCCTCGCCCGGTCCGACCTCGAAGCTGACCCCGTGCAGCACGGTGTGGCTGCCGTAGCCGGCCACCACGTCCGACACGCTCAGCAGGCTCATCCGGTATCTCCGAGGTAGGCGGAGACGACCTCGGGCCGGTGGAGGACGTCGCTGGTGGGCCCGTGGGCGAGCACCCGGCCGAGGTCGAGCACGTAGCAGTCCTCGCACAGGGCCGTGACCAGGGGCAGGTGGTGCTCGATCAGCAGAAGGGTGGTGGCGTGCTCGGCCCGTAGGTTGGCCAGCTGCACGGCGAGGTGCTCGGCCGCTGCCGGCGAGAGGCCGGCCGAGGGTTCGTCGAGGAGCAGCAGCTTCGGGCGGCCCGCCACCGCGCAGGCCAGCTCGACCAGCCGCTGCTGTCCGCCGGACAGGGCCCCCACCCGGACCTCGGCGTAGCTGTCGAGGCCGATCTCGTCGAGCAGCTGGCGGGCCCGGTCGCGGGCCTCCGCCTCCTGACGGCGGCCGCGGGCGGCGCCGACCAGCGGACCGAGGTCGCCGTCGATGCGCAGGTGCTGGGCCAGCATCAGGTTCTCCACCAGCGTCGCCCCCTTGACCAGGCCGACCTGTTGGAAGGTCCTCCCCAGTCCCAGGGCGGCCCGCTGGTGGGGTCCGAGGTCGGTCAGGTCGTGCTCGTCGAGCACCACCCGGCCCGCGGCCGGCCGGGTGAAGCCGCTGATCACGTTGAACAGCGTGGACTTGCCGGCCCCGTTGGGCCCGATCAACCCCACGGCGGCGCCGGGCGCCACGACCAGGCTCACGTCCGTCAGGGCGGCGAGACCGCCGAAGCGGACGCTGACGTCCCTGACCTCAAGGCGCCCGCCCAGGCCGGCGCCGGGCCCGGCGGAGGGCCGGGCCACGACCACGGGCACCTCCGCTTCGAGGTCGTCCCGCCCCTGGCGCAGCGCTCGACGGTCGCGGGCCTCGGCCAGCATGCCGGGCAGACCCCCGGGGTGGCGGGCCAGGGTGAACACCAGCAGCAGGGCTCCGGCGATGAAGTCCCAGCCCTGCAGGGCGGACAGCCACCGGGGCAGGGAGATGAAGAGGATCCCCGCCGCCAGCACCCCGCCGCGCGACCCCAACCCGCCGACGACCGCGATGATCAGGTAGAACAGCGACTGGTCGAGGGTGAAGCTGCTGCGGTTGACGACCGTCACCTGGTAGGCGAAGAGGCACCCGGTCAACCCGGCGACCGCCCCGCTGGCGAGGAAGGCGGCCAGCTTGGCCCACGGCACCCGCACGCCGAAGGACGCCGCCACCTCCTCGCTCTCGCGGATGGCGATGAGGGACCGGCCCAGGCGCGTCCCCCGCAAGCGCAGGTCGAAGATCCACACGACCGCCAGGCCGATCAGCGGGACGACGATGTATGCACTGCTGGTGTGCAGGGAGAGCGGGCCCAGGGGCGGTCGTGGGACGGTTATGCCGGTTCCCAATCCGGTCACCTGCTGGAAGTTGAAGAAGTAGTGGTCGACGGCGTCGGCGAAGGCGAAGGTCGATACCGCCAGGTAGATCCCCTTGAGCCGGAGGGCCGGCAGCCCGACGGCTACCGCGGCGAGCGCCCCGACCAGGGTGCTCGCCACCACCGCCACCACGAACACGGCGGCGGGGGGAAGAGACAGCTTGTTTGCCAGCACCCCGGTGGTGAACGCGCCCACCCCGAGGAACGCCGCCTGACCGAGGGAGACCGGACCGGCGTAGCCGGTGATGAGGTTGAGCGACAGGGCCAGCATGCCGGCGAGGACCCCGTAGCTGAAGATGTTGATGTCCGGCTGGGGGACAAGCCCTGCCCCGCCGAGGAGGGGGAGGAGGACGGCAAGGACGACGCAGGCCGCCGGCACGGACAGCGCTCGGGGCCAGCGGGCCAGCACCGACCCCTTGCCGGGGGCGGACTCGTCCGGGCCGGCGGCCGAGGGTGCCTCCTTGGCCCGTTCGGCGAGCAGGCTCACGCCAGGGCCCGGCGGGAGAACATGCCCTGGGGTCGCAGCAGCAGGGCGCCCAGCACCAGGACGAGGAGGATGACCTCGGGCAGGCCGGGGCTGTGGATGAACTCCTGCAGCGAGTAGGCCTCGACCAGTCCGACCACCAGGCCACCGGCGACCGCTCCGGAGAGGCTGCCCAGGCCCCCGATCAGGGCGGCCACCAGGCCGCGGAAGAACAGTGTCCCCGACATGAAGAACGGATAGAAGACTCCCTGGGTCGGTGCGGTCATCAGCCCGGCCACCGCTCCCAGCACCGCTGCTGCCACCCAGGTGAACGCCGACACCCGGGCGGCGGGGATGCCCAGCAGGCGGGCGGTGTCGGAGTCCTGGGCGCTGGCCAGCACGCCCAGCCCGAACCGGGTGCGCCGGAGCAGGGCGGCCAGGGAGACCGCCGCCAGGGCGGCGGCGGCCAGGGCGATCACGTAGATGGGCGTCAGCAGGTATCCGCCCAGGTTGACCCCGTGAAAGGCGGAGCGGGCCAGGGGGGCGGGAAGGATCTCCGGGCTGGGACCGAACAGCTTGGCCTCGGCACCGAAGAGCAGGAAGGCCACCCCGAGGGTGGCGATCATCAGCGACACCCGGCTGGCCTGGCGCATGGGTTGGGCCACCAGCCGGTGCATCAGATAGCCCACCCCGCCGGCGGCGGCGATGGCGGCCAGCGCCCCCACGGCCCAGGGCTGGTGGCCCTTGGCGATCACCTCCCAGGCGACGAAGGCGGCAAAGGTGCCGATCTCGCCCTGGGCGAAGTTGATGACACGGGCCGCCTTATACACCAGCGAGAGTCCGAGGGCGGTGAGGGCGTAGATGGCGCCGTTGGCCAGCCCCAGCACCGTCACCGACAGGAACGGGAAGTGCACCGGATCAGAAGGCGCTGGCGCAGGTGGCGGGCTGCCTCCAGACGGTGGATCCGTTCTCGCGGTAGGCGGTGTAGAGATTGGCCTCGCTGCCGCCGAAGTTCGGGTTGGCCCGGAAGTCGACCGGGCACAGCGGATAGGTCGTGTCCTGCCAGCCGGAGTGGAAGATGCCGGCGATGTCGTTCTTGGTGCAGGTCTGCCCGCAGGTGACCAGCAGATCGCGGACCTGGGCGAAGGCCGTCCACGCCATCCAGTCGATGTCGTCGGGGGTGTGGCCGCTGTCGTACTTGGCGTAGGCGTTGAGCATCGCCTGCTCCTCCGGCCACCAGGCGACGTTGTGGTTGTTGGGGTCGAAAGCGGGGGTTATCCAGACCGCCAGCGCCGGCTTGACCGCCCCGCTCTGGTTGTCGATGTCCGACCCGACCGTCTGGGTCACCAGGTTGAACCCGTCCGGGGTGACGTAGGCGGGGAAGTAGCTCTGGTTGGCGGCCTGCTCGACGAAGGCGTCCATGGCCAGGGCGTTCATCCACAGGTAGACCGTCTTGACCCCGGCCAGCTTGAGCTGGGTGATGTAGGCCTGGAAGCCGCTGGTGTCCCCGCCGCTGTTGGTGGTGTACGAGTTGGAGTCGACCGAGCCGCCGCCGTGGGCGTCCATGTAGGACTTGAAGGTGGTGTAGCCGCCGACCCAGTTGGCGTCCTTCACGTACACCGATCCGTAAGGGCCGGGGTAGTGGTTGTGCATCAGGGCCTGGCCGGCCCAGGTGCCCTCCTGCTCGATGGTTGGCGCTCCGGTGAAGCTGTAGCTGTAGTGGCCCGTTCCCTTGTCGGCCATGGTGTAGATGTAGATGAAATGGTCCTGCTCGGCGATCTGGCGGACGACCGGATCCTGGTCGAAGCCGATGCCGCCGATGACGAAGAAGGGGTTCACCGACTCGCACTCCGACGCCGCCTGCTGGGCACCCTGGGCGGTGTAGGCGTCGTCCTCGATGGTGAGGTTGACCTTGCGGCCGATCACCCCGCCGTTTGCGTTGAGCCACGTCCAGTACACGCCGATGTCCTGGGCCCGCTCGTTGAAGACGTTGCCCAGCACGGTGGCGGCGTGCATGCACAGGTTGATCTGGGCCGAGGTGATGCCCTGCGTGTTGGCCGCCCCAGCGAAGAGGCTGACCGGGGTGTAGTGGAAGCCCGGGGCGGTGCCGGCCGCTCCCGTGCTGCCCGCCGCTCCGGCCTGGAGCCCGCCGCCCCCGCCTGACCCCCCGCCGCCGGAGGCAGCGCCGGATAACGCTCCACCGGACTGGCTGGTGCCACCGGCGGAGACCGCGCCCGACGGTCCGGCCGCCGTGGTGGTGGTCGAAGCCTGGCTGGCCGGACCGGCTCCGGGACTGACGGTGCCGCTGGCGGAGTGACCCTTGGTGGCGTTGGAGCAGGCGGCGGCCAGGAGGCCGACCACGGCGATGCAGGCCAGGGGGCGGAGGCGGCGGATCATCGGGGCTGTCCTCCTCGGGAGGGGTGCAGGGGTCTCATTGGCGGGCGGCGGCGGCGATGGCCGAGACGCCCGGCTCGCCGAACATGATCGAGTAGTGGTTGGTGTCCGGCACCACCAGGTCCACCAGCTGGGGGACCCGCTGGCGCCACTGGTCCACCAGGCTGTCGGGGATCAACGGCGGGGGCTGGTCCATGAGGTTCCGGGTCGCACGCAGCAGGGTCACCGGCACGGCTACGGACTCGAGGGAGGCGGCCAGGGCACCGGGGTCGGCCAGCATGGCGGCACCGTCGGCTCTCACCGCCGCCTCCGAGCATTTGGAGCGCCAGCCGCCGGCGACGGCGACGAGGTCGAAGTCCACGTAGGCGACCACGTCATCGCTCCAGCACCCGGCGAAGGCGGGATGCGCCTGCCAGAAGGCCCGGTAGGCCTCGGGGGAGTCGAAGGTCTGGCGCAGCCGGGCCAGGGCGGGGCCGAGCAGGGCGTCGAGTGCGGCGTCGGACTCGATGGCGAGGGGGGTAGGCGCAGGCAGGCCTCCGTCGACCAGGACGAGGCTGGTGACCAGCTCGGGGAAGCGGGCCGCCAGCACCACGGCGACGAAGGCGCCCATGGATTCGCCGACCACGACCACCGGCCCCGTCGCCAAACGGCGGATGACCTGGGCGCAGTCGGCGGCGTGCTGGTCGATCCCGTAGGGCGGTCCCAGCCCGGCGCTGTCGCCCCGGCCCCGCAGGTCCGGTGCGGCCAGCCCGTGGCCCAGGTGCCTGGCCACCGGGGCCAGCGAGAGGCATGAGGCGGTTATTCCGTGTATGCCGAGCACGGCTGGCGCCTCGCCCCAGACGGCAACGTTCAGGTCCCCGCCTTCAACGGCGACCGTGGTGAAGCGTGATGCGCCCAGCCTGACACCCCCTGCCCGTCGTTAGAGAGCGACCTCTCTAACGATCGTTCGTTGGCTGTAGCTTGCGTCCGGAGTCCTTCGACGTCAAGTCGCCCCTGACATCGTTGGGTTAACCAGGGTTGACCGCGCCTACTCGGTCAAGCAAACTAACGAGCGTTCGCTGTAGGAGGGATGGGGAACTCATTGGCGCAGGCGCAACCACGGCCGATCGGGCCGCCCCTGCTGCCGCCTCGGGCCACGGCCGACGGGACCCATCGCCGGCTGCTCGAGGCCGCTCTCGTCCGCTTCGGCGAGCGGGGTTTCCACGGCGTGTCGGTGCGGGAGATCGCCGAGGCAGCCGGGGTGAGGGCCAGCTCCGTGTATGCCCACCTGGAGTCCAAGGAGCAGTTGCTGTTCCAGCTGATGCTGATCGGGCACGAGGAGCACCACGACCGGCTCCGCCAGGCCCTGCTCGACGCCGGCTCCGATCCCATGGACCAGATCAGCCGGCTGGTGGAGGCCCACGTGATCTTCCACGGCACCTTCCCTCTGCTGGCCCGGGTGGCCAATCGGGAGATGGCGCCCTTGGCGCCGCCCAGCCGCGAGCGGGTGCTGGCCGTGCGCCACGCCTCCGAGCAGCTCTTCCTCGACGTCATCGAGCGGGGCCGGCGGCTGGGGGAGTTCCGGGTCGACGATTCCTGGTTGGGGATGGCGGCCATCGGGAGCATGGGCATCCGGGTGGCGGAGTGGTGGGTCGAGGGCGACCACCAGGTGGAGGAGGTGGCGCGCATCTACGCCCACTTCGCCCGCCGGCTGCTCACCGCCGACCGGTAGTTACGCCGCCTCCGGCGCCGGGGGGTCTGGGTTGGTCCGGGGCCTCGGGGCTTCGGGCCTGGGTAGGCTCGCCGGCCGACGTCAATCGAGTCAGGGGGAGTGCAGGTGCCGGCTGAGGTCGACTTCCTGGGTCCATTCGCCGAGTCCCAGCCCGACAAGGTCGCCCTCATCGAGGGCGAGCGACGGCTCAGCTTCGCCGAGCTGGACGCCATGGCCAACCGGTACGGCAACGTGCTGGCCGAGCTCGGTGTCTCCTCCGGCCAGAAGGTCATCTGGGTCGGGCAGAACAGCTCGGAGGTGGTGGCCCTCACCCATGCCAGCCGCAAGGTGGGGGCGGTTTCGGTGCCGATGAACTACCGGCTCACCGGCGAGGAGGCCGCCTACGTCATCGACAACTCCGACGCCGTCGCCGTCCTGTTCGATCCGGAGCAGACCGCCCAGCTCGACGGCATCCAGGACCGTTGCCCGCAGGTGAGACGCTGGCTCGCCTTCCGCCTGGGCGACGCCAAGGTGCCGGACTGGGCCGACTCGCTCGACGACCTGGCCGCCGGGGCGCCGGAGTCCGCACCCATCCCCGCCGGCGACGACCCCAGCGGGGGCTCGACGATGATCTACACGTCCGGCACCACGGGCAAGCCCAAGGGAACCGTCCGGCGGGCCCCGGACCCGGCGGTCGGTGCGGCGCTGGTCGCCCTCATCGGCTGGATCCCCGAGGACGTGTACCTGACCACGGGCCCGCTCTACCACTCCGGCCCGTTGGGCTTCATGGGAGTGGTGCAGCGTCTGGGGGGAGCAGTGGTCGTCCAGCGCCATTTCGATCCTCGCCAGTGGCTCGAGCTGGTCCAGGAGCACCGGGTCACCACCACCTTCTCGGCGCCGACGCCGGTTCGGCGGGTACTCGACCTCGGGCCCGAGGTGATCCGGGGCTACGACACCTCGTCGCTGGCCCGGGTGATCGCCAACGCCGCCCCGTGGCCGTTCGAGCTGAAGCGCCGATACGTCGAGGCTCTCGGGGCCGACTCGCTGTGGGAGGTCTACGGATCGACCGAGCTCGGTGTGGACACCGTGCTGGCGCCCGAGGACCAGATGCGCAAGCCCGGCAGCTGCGGGCGGCCCGCCCCCCTGGTGGACCTCCGCCTGTACGACGACGACGGCAACCTGGTCGAGGCGCCCCATCAACCGGGCGAGCTCTTCGTCCGCTCCGGTAGCGCCTTCTCGACCTACTACAAGGACGACGACAAGTTCGAGCGGGGCCGGCGGGGGGAGTACCTGTCGGTCGGGGACGTCGCCTACCGCGACGAGGAGGGCTTCTACTACATCTGCGACCGCAAGTCCGACATG